>LNFM01000230.1_pt1 | contig 150541 bp, 116 predicted proteins | sample 596031 | NCBI WGS metagenome assembly LNFM01 (sample SAMN04254537, study PRJNA301005) | activated carbon metagenome | isolation source: dual media filters at the Ann Arbor, Michigan drinking water treatment plant | place: USA: Ann Arbor
GAATGCAACCGCGTTGAATGCGCTTGCAGAGATGGCAGCACCCTTGGGCATCACTAACGAGTTGTTCATAGAAATCCTCGAGCGCGCTCGCCGAACTCAGCCGTCGTCAACAAGTACGCTTGCACTGCTAGCGCGCGCCCACCTTCAAGGTGGAAACGCACAGAAGGCCCTGCAACTAGCGGACGAGGCACAACGGCGCAACCCGGACAATGCGGAAGTCCTAGACGTCCTGGCGGCCGCTCAGATGGCTGCAGGGCGCCCCACTGACGCCCTCGGCACCTACTCGAAACTGGCCTTACAGAACCCGAAATCCGCATCGAGCCTGTATTTGCTTGCGAATGCTCAATTGGCGAACAATAACGCCGCGGGCGCTGCGATCACGCTGCGCAAGGTAATGGGGATAGATCCCCATTACGTTCCCGCCCTGTTGATGCTCGGCAATATCGAACTAGGCGCCGGTCGCGCCCCCATCGCGGCTCAGATAGCGAAGGAATTGCAGCAGCGACTTCCCCGACTGCTCGCGGCCTACGTCCTCGAAGCCGATGCTTTGCGCAAGCTGAATCAAGGGGAAAGAGCGCTCGCGCTATACCGCACGGCTTTGCAGCGCGGCGATCGCGGCGCGTCCACAGCCATCAAGACCCACATGACGATGATCGACCTCGGGCGACGAACCGAGGCGGATGCGATGCTGATGCAATTTGCGCAGGCCAACCCCACCGAAGCGTCGGTGCATGCCTATCTGGCAGATGCCCACCTGAGCGCAGGGCGTTTCGATGTCGCCGCCGACTACTACCAGCGCGTATTGGCTCAGCAGCCCGACAGTCCGCTCGTCCTGAACAACCTGGCATGGGCGAGCTACAAGCTCAAAGACAGTCGGGCCCGACAGTACGCCGAAAAAGCCCACACGCTAGCACCCGACAATCCCCTAGTGCTGGATACGTATGGCTGGATTCTGGCCGAGTCCGGCGAACTGGACCGTGGCGCCGAACTGCTGCAGCGGGCGGTGACCCGTGCACCCGAAGCCCGGCAGATCAGATTTCATCTTGCCCAGGTATTGATCAAGACCGGCAACTTTCCGCGGGCGCGCAGGGAACTGGAAGTCGTACTGGCAGCCTCCGGGCCATTCGATGAGGAAGAGGCTGCCCGCAAGCTCATGAACAAGCTACGTTAGAAAGCCACTGCACTGCGAGTGCCCTGCCGCGCATGCCGGCGCATCGAAACCAGCAGCAATCCAGCGATCAGCAGCGCATAGGCATGCGGCTCCGGCACTGGTGCGATTTCCGGGTACAGAAACTGTCGAATACCGTACTCATCATTGCTGAGCGGCACGAGATTGGAAAGCGGATTGGCTGCCGACACGCCTAAACCGTTCGACTCCATCAGCAAGTTCACCCCGGTCGTGGAGAACACGCTGCCCGAGATCGTATAAGCCCGCAAACCGGTCGATGCCGCAGGATTGAGCGGATCCACCAAAGCCGCCCAGGAGTCGCTCAAAGTAGCGGCGGGGTTGGCAATATCGAAATTGTTGTCGATGAAGGTCACTGTGCCGACGTCGACATCGCCGAACCCGAGGGCATGACCGATTTCGTGAGTCAGCAGACGCCGAAAGACATCGAGCGTATAGACCGCGCTGGTTTGGGAATTCAGGATGATGTCTGCGCCTGCGATGGCGCGTGAGCCGGCGTAATTCACTACCCCGGAGGTGAGAGTGACTGGGGTAATCACCTCGCCTACGCTGGTGATCCCACGAATACCTCGGCCCGTGCCTCCCCAGACGCTGCTCAAACTGGAGCCGAACAGGTCGATCTCGGCACCATCGGTATTCAATGTTCCGTTGCCCGTCGATATGCCAACCACCGAAACGCTGGTATCGAACCGAAACGCAAGCTTGGTGCCGAAGCCGCTCACCGGGTCGATGCTCGCCCAGGCGTTGAATGCGCTTTCCACGGCTTGCTGAAAGTCGCCGACTTCGGGGGCGGGGCCGGACCAAGTAAACAAATCGCGGTAGGCCTGATAGCTCCCGCCCTGCATGTTGTAGCTCAATCCATCGGCCAACGAGCGATTGCGCACGTTGCCGAAGATCGTCATCTCACGGGGCGCGTAATCCCAACGCGAACCGCCCGCCAGAGGATTGCCCGGCACTGTGCCAGTGATGACCCCGGCTGATGCCGTGGCGGTTCCGACGAGGATGCTCAATCCGAGCACGACACGAGAAAATCTCAAACCGAACGACGTTCCTGTTGCGTTTGTCATGCTTTGTCCCCAATCTCACGGCCGTAAGCTCCGGATTATAGAGACGTGTGCACAGGTTGGATGCGGAAGAATTGGCAGTTGTACAGCATCTATCGGGGGACAAACACATCGGGCGTTGCCCGCAATCCTCGCCGGATCCCGCGAGCAAACCTCGGCCGCCAAAGGACGACACTGTCGGCGCGCTACCCTGCTGCCTTGATCCACGATGACGCTGCGAAAAGAAAGGCAGCCGAATCGGCGCCCTAGCGTGCATGACAAGCGAACCACGCGCTCAATCGGGTTACGGATTCGTTCGCTTTTGGCGCGGCCTTGGCCGCCGCCGCCCAGGCCCCACCCTGGGGGGATGGGCGACCCGCATCGAGACTCAGGCCCGGGCTCTACGAACTCAAACCCATGGCCTGCTTGACATCACGCATCGTCTCCTGAGCCATCTTGCGCGCTCGCTCGCAACCATCGGCCACGATGCTGTCGAGCAGCGTCGGATCCTTCAGATAGGGCTCGATGCGCTCGCGCATCGGATGCTGCTCCTCGAGTACCGCGTCGATCACCGGCTGCTTGCACTCCAGGCACCCGATACCCGCGCTGCGGCACCCCTCCTGCACCCATTGCCTGCGCGCATCGTCTGAATAGACCAGGTGAAGTTTCCACACCGGGCATTTCTCGGGTTCCCCGGGATCGGTCCGACGCACACGCGCCGGATCGGTCGGCATCGTGCGAATCTTCTTGATGACCGCGTCCGGATGCTCGCGCAAACCGATCGTATTGTCATAGGACTTGGACATCTTCTGCCCGTCGATGCCGGGCATGCGCGAAGCCTCGGTGAGCAGCGCTTCCGGTTCGGTCAGAATGATGCGGCCGCCGCCTTCGAGATAGCCGAACAAGCGCTCCCGGTCGCCCAGACTCAGATTCTGGGCTTCTTCCAGCAAAGCACGCGCCGACGATAGCGCTTCGGCATCGCCGTGCTCGAGGTAGCGGGTGCGAAGATCGCGGTAGACGCGGGCGCGTTTGCTGCCGAGCTTCTTCACGGCATCCTGCGCCTTCTCCTCGAAGCCGGCTTCCTTGCCGTACAGATGGTTGAAGCGACGCGCGATCTCCCGGGTGAACTCCACGTGAGGCACTTGATCCTCCCCCACGGGAACCATATTCGCTCGATAGATCAGAATATCGGCGCTCTGCAGGAGCGGATACCCGAGGAACCCGTAGGTGGACAGATCTTTCTCCGACAACTTCTCCTGCTGCTCCTTGTAGGTCGGGACGCGTTCGAGCCAACCGAGCGGCGTGATCATGGAGAGCAGCAGATGCAGTTCAGCATGCTCGGGCACCTGCGACTGCACGAAGAGCACGGCTTGCGAAGGGTCGACGCCGGCGGCGATCCAGTCGATGAGCATCTCCCGGGTATTGTGCTCGATGGTGCCTGGCGAATCGTAATGCGTGGTCAACGCATGCCAGTCAGCGACGAAAAACAAGCACTGGTATTCGTACTGAAGTCGAGTCCAGTTCTTGAGCACGCCGTGGTAATGACCAAGATGAAGATTGCCCGTCGGGCGCATACCGGACAGAACGCGGTCTGTGAACATCATGAATCGTCCATTTCAATGTGTGCGTAACGGCACGTACACCAACGTCGAGCGGAAAACAGCCTAATCACCGCCGCTCCAGCCAAACCCGGCGGTAGCCCCTTTGCCTCGACGCGTGACCATAGGCTCATCGCCGGTCAGGTCGACCACGGTGCTGGGTTCCACGCCGCAGGGACCGCTGTCCAGCACGAGTTCCAGGCGCTTGTCCAAGCGGCGTCGAATCTCGTCCGCGTCGTTCAACGGAAAGTCGTCGCCGGTCAGATGAAGCGTACTGCTCAACAGCGGCTCACAGAGTTCTTCGAGCAAGGCCTTCACCACAGGGTGATTGGGCACTCGAATGCCGATGGTCTTGCGTTTGGGATGCTGCAACCGCCGCGGAACTTCCCGAGTTGCCGGAAGAATGAAAACGTAGCTGCCAGGCGTCACGCGCTTCATGAGTCGAAACCGCAGATCGTCGACCCGAGCATACTGAGCCACCTGCCCGAGATTGGCGCACACCAGGGTCATATGGTGAGTCTCCGGCACTTCACGGATTGCCCTGATCCGGTCAGACGCGTCCTTGTCGCCGATTCTGCAGCCGAGCGCGTAGCACGAGTCGGTCGCATAAGCGATCACTCCGCCGTCACGCACGATCTCTGCGGCACGCCTGATCAGACGCGGCTGAGGGTCGAGCGGATGTACGGTCAGATACTGGGCCACGGCCTGGAGCGATTCACGGAATCAGTTGAGAATGGCCAGCTTCGGATCGTCCCACACCGGAACGCATCCTTGCGGCAAGGGCGCGAGTTGCCCTAGGTCGAGCCAACTGTCCTCGGGGCTGTGAAAATCGCTGCCGGCCGAGGCGAGCAGGCCGCATCGAGGCGCAAGTTCCGCGACCAGCGCGATCTGTTCGGCGGAATGACTGGAACTGATCACCTCGACCCCAGCACCCCCGCAAGCCCGGAATTCGCAGAACAGCGCTTGCAGTCTGGCTCGCCGCAATCCGTATCGCCCCGGATGGGCCAGCACTGGGAGGCCGCCTGCGCCGCGAATCCAATCGATGGCTTCCCCCAGGCTCGTCCACGTATGCCGGACATATGCCGACTTGCCTTCGCCGAGGTAGCGCCGAAACGCAGCGCCCATGTCCTTGACGAATCCGACAGCGACCATATGGCGTGCAAAATGCGTGCGGGACACCATCTCGGGGTTGGCCGCAAGCGACACTGCCGCCTCGAACGCGCCTGTCAGGCCCTGCGACGCAAGCCGGCCGCCGATTGCCTGCGCGCGCTGCATTCTTCCGGATCGCACCTGCGCCAGCCCACTGAGCAGACGGGTGCACGTCGGGTCGATGCCGAGGCCGAGCACATGCAAGGTTCTGCCGTTCCATGTCACGGAAACTTCCACGCCGGGCACCAGCAGCAGCCCTTGGCGCTCAGCCTCGATACCGGCCTCGGACAAGCCCTCGGTGGTATCGTGGTCGGTGAGCGCAAGCGCCCTCACGCCGCGTCGAGCCGCACGCTCCATCAACGCCGAAGGTGTCAGGGCACCATCGGACCGGTTGGAATGGCTATGGAGATCAATCAAGAGAAGCGGCAGCGCGAAAGAAACAGGGCGTCAATGATAGCAGAGGGGGCTACAGCCCCTGGGCTCAGTCGGGAAAACTGCCAGCGAGCCGCACCGGCTGCGCACCCCACAACCGTGAACGCCGATGCTTGTGCCGCAACGCGGAGGGCACGCCAGCAGCCCCGCAATACGCGTCACATACTTTCGCGCAGACGACTCTGTGCGGGAACGTGCTGCGACAAAAACGCCATCTGATCGACCAGGATCCGCCGATTGGTCAGGATCAGATACTCGGCTCGGTTCGGGACATAGGGCGCATAGAGCAATTCCATGCCCGCCTGTTCCGGAGTCCGATCGCTCTTGCGCTCGTTGCAGGATCGACAGGCGGTCACCACGTTCATCCATGCATCGCGTCCGCCGCGCGAAAAAGGAACGATGTGGTCGCGCGTAAGACGAACGGAACTGAATACGCCGCCGCAGTAGGCGCACAAGTGCCGGTCTCTGTGAAAGAGCTCGCGGTTGTTCAGCGGAGGCACGTTGTTGAAGGCACGAATCGCCATCGCCTTGCCCTTGATGGCGATGATGGAGGCCGAGCTGAGTTGGGACCGCGCGCCGGAGAATCGAGAGTACCCGCCATGGATGGTGAAAGCAGTACCGCCCAGCGACCAGGCAACCCGCTCCTTGGCATGGTAGTAACACGCGTGCTGCCAAGTGATCCAGCGATGAGGCACGCCGTGCATGTCCAGCGTCAGGATGAGCGGATAGCTCTCCCGCGTCTCAAGCAGTGCATGAACCGAAGCAGCGTGATCCATTGGCAGACCATCCCACGTTTCGGGCCATTCCGCTCGCGCATCGCGAGGTGCGAGCGAAAAACTCCAGGGCGCCTGTGCAACAACAGCCCCGGGCCTTGTGATCCCATTGTCGCTGCAAGGCTCCTCCGAAATCAATAGCTTGTCGGCGCCCCTCAGCCTTTGCTTGCTCGCTGCGAGCGGGGCCTCTTCCGCTCCGCTGCCGACATCGCGTCCCGAACGTCCTGCCAAGTGATCGCCCCCGCAAAACGCGGGACGATTGGTCGCGTTTCCCATCTACGGTCTATAATGCCGGTTCACGGTCGAGTCGACCGATGCTCTTTCCAAGATTCTCAACATTATTTTCTGCGCGCAGGGACTTGTCCCGCTCCGTGTGAGCAAGCGCAATACCGTGGAGTATGACCGCGAACACCGACGCAGCGCCCATCAGCACCGCTACCTCTTTTGCCGAACTCGGCTTGTTGCCCGAGTTACTCAAGGCAATCTCCGAACAGGGCTATTCGGAACCCACCCCGATCCAGCGTCAGGCGATTCCTGCCGTGCTCGCCCGACGAGACATCATGGGAAGCGCCCAGACTGGCACCGGAAAAACCGCCAGCTTTGCGCTCCCGATCTTGCATCTGCTCTCGCCGCATGCAAGCACGAGCCCTTCGCCGGCCCGTCATCCCGTGCGAGCCTTGGTACTGACCCCGACCCGCGAGCTCGCAGTCCAGGTCGAAGCGAGCTTTAGAGCCTACGGCAAACACGTCCCGCTGCGAACAGCCGTGGTCTACGGCGGCGTCGATATGGATCCGCAGATCCGCGCCTTCCATGGTGGCATCGAGATCGTGGTCGCGACGCCTGGGCGCTTGCTCGATCACGTCCGCAACAAGACGGCGAATCTGGGGCGCGTGGAAATCCTGGTTCTCGACGAGGCCGACCGGATGCTCGACATGGGCTTCCTGCCGGACATCAAGCGCATCCTGCAGCAGATCCCCGCACAGCGCCAGAATCTGCTGTTCTCGGCGACCTTTTCGGATGAGATCCGCAGATTGGGCGGCGAGTTGCTGACTCGGCCCATCCTGATCGAGGTCGCCGCGCGCAACACCGCTGCCGAGACGGTGTCCCACAAAGCTTTCGAGGTCAGCGGCGACGACAAGCACCGTCTGCTTGCCCACCTGGTCAAAAGCAGGGATCTCAAGCAGGTGCTCGTCTTTACCCGCACGCGCCTGGGCGCGAATCGCCTCGCCAGAGCGCTCGAAAAAGACGGCATCAATGCCACTGCGATCCACAGCAATCGCACCCAGGCCGAGCGCGAGAAAGCGCTTGCCGATTTCAAGGTGGGTGATGTCCGAATCCTGGTCGCGACCGACGTCGCTTCACGGGGCATCGACATCGAAGATCTCCCGATCGTGGTCAACTACGAACTGCCCTTTTCTCCCGAGGACTACGTCCATCGTATCGGCAGAACAGGCCGGGCCGGGAGCAGCGGCGAAGCGATATCGCTGGTCGAACCCGACGAGTACAAGCTGCTTGCGGATATCGAGCGCTTGCTCAAGCGCAGCATCCCTCGCGAGACCCTCAACATACCGGGCGATCGAGAGCGCGAAGGACGCCGCCCTGCGCCGTCTCGTCCCGCAGAGCATGCGCATGCGACGCACCACCGTGCGGCGCCAGCGCAGCGCGCTTCCAAAGCCGCACCCGTCACCGCCGACGGCTTCGATTTCAGCAAGCCTTACGAACCGTCCGCAGCGCCGGTATCCTCGAAGGTCGGCGAGACGACGCATCCCGGCAAAGGAAAGCCCGCTCGGCAACGAGCTGTACTTCTGGGCGGGTTTGGCACCAAGTAGGCGGCCGCTCGACGCATAGAACTCGGCGTCACGTCGCTCGGCGCGTTGAACCGGCATGCAGGATGCGGGTCGTCGACGGCGTGATAGGACAGGCCAGCGAGTCCGCGAGCAGCCCTGGGTTTCTTGGCACCGGTCGCCCACGGGGCGACCGTGCAGCTAGCGACACCGTTCCTCATCATCGGCGCTTCGAATGCTCATCGTTCGGAAACTGAGCAAGAGTCTGGGCAGCGGTCAGTCGTTCCGAACGCTCTTTGCCGACGTCGACCTGGATATCGCTGCCGGCGAGTTCGTCGCGCTCATCGGCGAGTCGGGCAGCGGCAAATCGACTTTGCTCAACCTGATCGCGGGACTGGACACACCGGATTCGGGCACGATCGAGATCGCCGGCACGCGGCTCACGCAGCTCGACGACGGCCAGCGCTCGGCGTTTCGGCGCACGCATCTGGGTTTCATCTTCCAGGCCTTCCACCTGCTGCCGTATCTGAGCGTGGCAGACAACATTGGGTTGCCCCTGGTCCTCATCGGCTGCCCGAAAAGCGAACGCGAGCAGCGCGTGGCGCAGGCACTTCGCGATGTCGAGCTCCAAGACATGCCGGACGCCAAACCGCACCAGTTGTCCGGCGGCGAAATGCAGCGTGTCGCCATCGCCCGCGCACTGATTCACCGTCCCCGCTTGATCCTGGCCGACGAGCCTACCGGCAATCTCGACGCGGACAACGCCAAGCTCGCGCTTGATCTGCTGCGTCAATGCGTCGCCCGCGAAGACACCGGCTGCCTGCTGGTCACGCACTCGACCGCGGCGGCCCGCCGGGCCGACCGGGTATGCATCCTCGGAAACGGACAACTGCTGGCCGCCCAGCGCCCATGATGACATCGACGTTCCTCGCACTGGCACGCATGCTGGTGCATGGATCATGGCGCCAGAACCGAGCACGACTCGCGTTGACGATCAGCGCCATCGCCTTGGGCGTCGCCCTGGGCACAACGGTGCATCTGGTGAACTATTCGGCCGTCGCAGAGTTCGAGAGCGCCGTGCGGGCGCTATCGGGCGATGCGGATATTCAGGTGAGCGGCCCGCGATCCGGCTTCGACGAAGCGCTCTACCCCGAGCTCGCCAATCGCGTGGAGGTCGCCGTCGCCAGTCCCGTTCTGGAGATCGAGGCCAAGCTCGCGCAGAGGGAAGGCAGCCTGAAGGTGGTCGGCGTGGATCCGTTCCGAGCCCTCGCGCTGCAGCCGGCACTGCTCGGCGAAGCAAGCGAACAATTACTCGAACTGCTGCGCCCGAACACCATCATGCTCAGCCACGCCGCCGCCCAGAAACTGGCACTGGCGAAAGGCGATGTCCTGCGGGTGCAAGTCGGCCTGAACGTTCGAGCGCTCGAAATCATCGCGATCCTTCCAGCCGGCGAAACGCTGCGTCAACCCCTGGCACTGATGGATATCGCAGCCGCGCAGTGGACGTTCGATCAACTCGGGCGCTTGTCGCGCCTCGACCTCCGGCTGCGGCCCGACGCCCCTGCGGCGGCCACCTTGGAACTCATCAACCGTGCGTTGCCTGCCGGCCTGATCGCGGTCGAAGCCGAGCAAGCGAGCGCGCAGGGCGTTGCCATGTCCCGCGCCTATCGGGTCAATCTCAACATGCTGGCGCTCGTATCCCTGTTCACCGGAGCCGTCCTCGTCTTCTCCACCCAGACGCTCTCGGCGCTGCGCCGCCGCACCCATTTCTCCTTGCTCCGGGCGCTGGGCGTTTCGTCCCGAACGCTGGTCGCGCTGCTCACCGCCGAAGGGATCTTGCTCGGCGCCATCGGCACATCGCTGGGTCTCGGGCTCGGCATTCTCGGCGCACACCTGGCGGTCGGCTATGCGGGCAGCGATCTGGGCGCCGGCTTCTTCGCTGGCGTCGTTGCGCGCTCCTCGATCGATCCGGTGGGATTGGCCATCATCGCCTGTTGCGGTATCGCAGCCAGTGCGCTCGGAGGTTTCGTCCCGGCGCTCGAGGCCGGCCGGGCCGCTCCGGCAGCGGGGCTACGGGCCGGCGATGAACAGCGCGCTCTGGACGCCCTCCCCAGCCTGGGGCCAGGTCTCGTTTTGCTGCTTGCGGGCGGGGTGCTCGCCCTGTTTCCCGCCGTCGATGGATTGCCGATGTTCGGCTATGCTGCCGTCGCCGCGGTTCTGCTCGGGGCCTTGATGCTGATGCCGGCATACGTGCGCGCCGCGCTCGCTTGGCTGCCCCGCTTTCAATTCGCATCCGCGTGGCTCGGTCTGCAGCAGTTGCGCGGCTCGCCCGGCTACGCGGGCATCAGCCTCGCAGCCATTCTGGTGAGCTTCAGCCTGGTGGTTTCGATGCTGATCATGATCCAGTCGTTTCGCCTGTCCCTCGACGACTGGCTAGCGCAGGTCCTGCCGGCCGATCTCTACGCGCGGGCAGGCAGCAGCACCAGTGCCTGGATAGACCGCGAGGCGCAAGCGGCACTCGCCTCGGCTGCCTCCGTCGCCCGCATCGGCTATTCCCGCTTCGACAAGATCCAGCTCGAACCCGGGCGACCGGCGGTCACCTTGATCGCCCGCGACCTGATACCGGATCAACCGGATGCGCTGCCGCTGGTCTCGCCCCAGCGACTGCCCGCCGATGGCGCGACGCCCGCCTGGATATCCGAGGCGATGCACGCCCTCTATCGGCTCGATGTGGGCGATCGGCTTGTCCTCCCCGTCGGCGGCTCGCGCATCGAGGTGACGGTCGCCGGGATCTGGCGGGATTACGTCCGCCAGGGCGGCACGGTCTTGATCCCCAGGGATGTTTACATCCGCCTGACGGGCGACACTCGAGCCAACGAGGCCTGGATCTGGCTGCGCCCCGGCGCCGCACCCGATGCGGCCAGCGACGAGATTCGCACCGCGCTCGACGTCGGCGCCGAGATCGAGATCCGCCAACCCGGGACACTGCGCGAACTGTCCCTGCAAGCGTTCGATCGCACCTTCGCGGTGACTTATGCGCTCCAAGTCGCCGCGCTCGTCATCGGACTCTTCGGGATCAGCGTCGGAACCAGTGCGCAGGCGTTCGCCAGAAGGCGCGAGTTCGGAGTGCTGCATCACCTCGGCATGTCGATGCAGGAACTGCGCAACACGGTGGCTCTCGAAGGCGGCGTCCTCGGCGCCTTGGGCGCATTCGCGGGCTTGGCGGTCGGGAGCGTCATGAGCCTCGTGCTCGTTCACGTGATCAACCGGCAGTCCTTCCATTGGTCGATGGAGCTGCATATCCCTTGGCTGCCCTTGACGACACTGAGCTTGCTGCTGGTCTCCTGCGCCGCCCTGACCGCAGCATTGAGCATACGCAGCGCGCTCGGCGACGACCTCATAAGAGCCGTCAAGGAGGACTGGTGAGATGACCCGAGCGCGAGAGCCATGAACCGCCGAGCCTGGCTGCGCAGCTTCCTCGGCACACTGCTGGCGCCGGTGTCGCCGCAAGCGCACGCGAGCGACTTCGAACCGGTCGTGCCTGGACGGGCGATCGAGCTGCCGCGGGACGAAGGCAGCCATCCTCGTTTCCGCACCGAGTGGTGGTACATCACCGGCTGGCTCGAGCGTGCCGCCGCCCCCATCGGCTTCCAGGTCACGTTCTTTCGGACTTGGCCGCATCCCGCTAGCGGCAACCCGAGCCGCTTCGACCCCCGCGATCTGATCATCGCCCATGCCGCCGTCTCCGAGCGCGAGCACGGCCGGCTGCGCCATGCGCAGAAGGTCGCTCGCGCGGGCTTCGGACTGGCCTATGCCGAGGAGAGGCGAATGAACGTGCGCCTGGACGATTGGCATCTGACCACAGGCGATTCATTCTATGCCGCACGCATTCCTGGCGGCGACTTTGCGCTGGATCTGCGCTTCAGGCGCACACAGCCGCCCTTGCTCCAGGGCGAGAACGGCTATAGCCGCAAAGGCCCCCGTCCGACTTCGGCAAGCTACTACTACAGCCTGCCTCATCTGGCTGTCGCGGGCACAGCGCGCATCGGCAAGCAGAACAGCGATGTGAAGGGAGAGGCCTGGCTCGATCACGAATGGTCGAGCGAGATCATGGAACCGGAGGCCGTCGGCTGGGACTGGGTCGGCATCAATCTGGACGACGGCGCCGCGCTGATGGCATTCCGGATGCGCGCCAAGGACGGCAGCCAGCACTGGGCAGCCGCGACCTATCGCACGGCATCGGGCGAACGCCGCACCTTCGGGGAAAAGGACGTCAACTGGACGGTCAAGCGCCGTTGGCGCAGTCCGCGCACCGGTGCCGATTACCCGGTGGCGCTGCGCATCCATGTGGGATCGAGCTCGTTCGACGTCGACGCCTGGTTCGACGACCAGGAAGCCGACACCCGCCTCACGACGGGCGCCGTTTATTGGGAAGGTGCCGCGATCCTCAGTCGGGACGGACGTCGACTGGGGCGCGGCTACCTCGAAATGACTGGATACGCAGGCAGGCTGCGAATGTAGTCCGCCGCAGCCCGCTGTAGCGAGCGACATTGCCCCGGCCTCAGCCGGGGCTTGCCGTACTCATGCGGCCGCGCTCTGCGTCTCCGCAGACCGAGCGAACGACATCCGTCCGCCCTTGTAGTCGACGACGATCGTATCCTTCGGCCCGAAGTTGCCCTCGAGAATCTCGCGGGCCAGAGGATTCTCGATCTCGGCCTGTATCGCGCGCTTGAGCGGTCGCGCGCCGTACAGCGGATCGAAACCCGCGTCGGCGAGCTTGGCAAGGGCCGCATCGGTCACGACGAGGTTCATTTCCATGCCGATCAGACGCTGTTCCAGGTAACCGAGCTGAATCTTCGCGATCGACTTGATGTGCTTTTCGTCGAGCGCATGGAACACCACGATCTCGTCGATCCGGTTCACGAACTCCGGCCTGAACTGGGTCTTCACCTCGGCCAGGACGGCGAGCTTCACCACCTGGTAGTCGTCTCCGCTCATGTGCTGGATCATCTGCGAGCCGAGATTGGAGGTCATGACGATCACGGTGTTCTTGAAGTCTACCGTGCGACCCTGGCCGTCGGTCATGCGACCGTCGTCGAGCACCTGCAACAGCACGTTGAACACATCCGGGTGCGCCTTCTCCACTTCGTCGAGCAGGATCACCGAGTAGGGCTTGCGCCGCACCGCTTCGGTGAGATAGCCGCCTTCTTCGTAGCCGACGTATCCCGGCGGCGCGCCGATCAAGCGGGCGACCGAGTGCTTCTCCATGAATTCGGACATGTCGATGCGAATCAGATGATCCTCGGAATCGAACATGAACTCGGCCAGCGCCTTGCACAGCTCGGTCTTGCCCACGCCCGTCGGGCCGAGGAACAGGAAAGACCCGTAGGGCTTCTTCGGATCCGACAGCCCGGCACGCGAACGACGGATCGCATCCGAGACCAGTCGCACCGCCTCGTCCTGTCCGACCACCCGCCCGTGCAGCTTGCTCTCCATCTGCAGCAGCTTGGCGCGTTCACCCTGCATCATCTTCGAGACCGGAATGCCGGTCGCGCGGGCGACGACTTCAGCGATCTCCTCGGCGCCCACCTGCGTACGCAGCAGCCGGGGACGCGTCGCCCCGGGCTTGTCCGTACTGTCCTCGCTCTTGAGCTGTGCCTCCAGTTGCGGGATGCGGCCGTACTGGATCTCGGAAACCTTCTGCCAGTCGCCCTTGCGCTTGGCCGCCTCCATGTCGACCTTGAGGCGGTCGAGTTCTTCCTTGATGCTTTGCGCCCCCTGGACCTGTGATTTCTCGGCCTTCCAGATCTCCTCCAGATCGGCGTACTGCTTGGACAGGCGCTCGATCTCGCTGTCGATCAGTTCCAGGCGCTTGCGCGAAGCCTCGTCCCGCTCCTTCTTCACCGCTTCGCGCTCGATCTTCAACTGGATCAGCCGACGATCGAGCTTGTCCATCTCCTCGGGCTTGGAGTCGATTTCCATCTTGATTCGAGCGGCCGCCTCGTCGATCAGGTCGATGGCTTTGTCGGGCAGGAAGCGATCGGTGATGTAGCGATGCGACAGCTCGGCCGCCGCCACGATGGCCGGATCGGTGATCTCCACGCCATGGTGTACCTCGTACTTCTCCTGCAAGCCGCGCAGGATGGCGATCGTGCTCTCGACGCTGGGCTCGTCGACCAGCACCTTCTGGAAACGCCGTTCGAGTGCCGCGTCCTTCTCGACGTACTTGCGGTACTCGTCGAGCGTGGTCGCGCCGACGCAGTGCAACTCACCGCGTGCGAGCGCGGGCTTGAGCATGTTGCCCGCATCGATCGCTCCCTCGGCCTTGCCGGCCCCCACCATGGTGTGCAGCTCGTCGATGAACACGATGGTGCGCCCGCTGTCCTGGGCGATTTCCTTGAGCACGTTTTTCAGCCGCTCTTCGAATTCACCGCGGTACTTCGCGCCGGCGAGCATCGCCGCCATGTCGAGCGACAAGACGCGCTTGCCCTTGAGCGTTTCAGGCACTTCCTCGTTGACGATGCGCTGGGCCAGTCCCTCCACGATGGCCGTCTTGCCCACGCCGGGCTCGCCGATCAGCACCGGATTGTTCTTGGTGCGACGCTGGAGGATCTGGATGACACGGCGGATCTCGTCGTCGCGCCCGATGACCGGATCGAGCTTTCCGGAACGGGCACGCTCGGTCAAGTCGATGGTGTACTTCTTCAGCGATTCGCGGCCGCCCTCGGCTTCGGCACTGCCCACGCCTTCGCCACCGCGAACGGCGGTGATGGCCTGCTCGAGCGCCTGCTTGGCCACCCCATGCTGTTTGAGCAGCCGGCCGGTCTCGCCCTTGTCCTGCAACGCCGCGAGCAGGAACAACTCGGAAGCGATGAACTGATCGCCGCGCTTCTGCGCCTCCTTGTCGGTCAGATTGAGCAACCCGGACAAGTCGCGCGACACGTTCACCTCGCCCGCGTTGCCTTCGACCTTGGGCAGACGCTGGATGCTCTCCTTCAGCGCGTCCCTCAAGGCCGGCACATTCGCTCCTGCGCGCGAAAGCAGCGAAGCCCCGCCACCGTCTTGCTGGTCGAGCAGTGCGCTCAGCAGGTGCTGGGGTTCGATGTATGGGTTGTCCTGACCGACGGCGATGCTCTGCGCATCGGAGAACGCTTGTTGGAACTTGGTCGTGAATCTATCGAATCGCATGGCAATTCAGTCCGCTAGGTTTCGGTGGTTGTGGATTAGATGGGGCAAGCTGTCGCCATTTCAACCCGGCTCCTCCCGGCTTACGCCAACGATTACAATACGAGCGCTGGCCGAGCCTGCTGATCGAGATCAACTCGCGCATGGATGGGCCGAACCGACGCGCGTCGCGGACCGATCGTCGACAACATGGTATCGTCGGGAAACCTCGCGCGCTGGACTCGACCTGCGGATGTCCGCCGGCGACTCGGTCCGGCGACGCTCGATGCCACGATCGACATCATGACCAAACCGACACCGTTGCAGGATCTTCAGCCAGACCGACTCGTCGCCGGAATCCGCGAATGGGTCGCGTGCGAAACGCCACCCCATGACGCGCCGCGTCTGCGCACGATGGCCGAATTGGCCGCGCATCAGGCGCGGCAAGCCGGCCTGCAGACGGAATTGATCCCGGTAGGCGATGCCAATCTGCCGCTGGTACGCATCGTGGCCGGCGGCGGCGCGCCGGGGAAGAGCGTACTCGTCCTGGCTCATTACGATACCGTGCATCCCGTCGGCACCGTCGAGCGCAATCGCGTACGCATCGAAGGCGACCGGCTGTTCGGTCCCGGCACCTACGACATGAAAGCGGGCGCCTATCTGGCCCTGCAGGCGCTCGGGGCGCTCTATCGAGACTGCCCACCTGCGCGTCCGGTGGAACTGCTTCTGGTGCCGGACGAAGAAACCGGCAGCCGGCTGTCACGCACCCTGATCGAGGCCCGGGCACGCGATGCGGCCGTCGCTCTGGTCGCCGAGCCCGCGCGCGCTGGCGGGCATTGCGTGACGAGTCGCAAAGGGACGGGATTCGTGCATATCGCCGCGGTAGGCCGCCCCAGTCATGCAGGCGTCAATCATGCCCACGGACGCAGCGCGATCCGTGAAATCGTCCATCAAGCCCTCGCACTGGAAGCGCTCACCGACTACACGCAGGGCATCACTTTCAACGTGGGCAAGATCGAGGGTGGCAGCAACAGGAACGTCGTGCCCGAGCGTGCAAGCCTTCAAGCCGATTTTCGAGTCGTGAGCGCAGCGCAAGCGCAACGGGTCATGGCGATCGTCAATGCGCTCGCCCCGGTCGTCGATGGCGTGCGTCTGGAAGTACAGGCCGGGCTGAACCGGCCGCCGTTCGAGCGCTCGCCGCAGGTCTCGGCGCTGCTCGCACAGGCGAAACGCGTCGCCGCAGCCACCGGTTTCCAGCTCGACGAGGTGCCCTTGACCGGTGGGGGCAGCGACGGCAACTTCACGGCGGCGCTGGGGGTACCCACACTCGACGGTCTGGGTGCCGAAGGCGACGGAGCACATACCCTGGACGAACACATTCTGATCTCCAGCCTGCCGCAGCGACTGCGCTTCTGGCACGGACTGCTCCGCGATCTCGCCTGGGCCCCAGCCCAAGCGCAGTCTTGAATCCAGGCCTGGCTCGCCGTGCCGCGCACGCGAATGGGCTCGCGCACGGGCACCGACCCAAGTACCGGGCGTCCCGTCAGGCCGGTTCGCCTGTCCGACTAAGGCTCTCGGGGCCGGGTGAGGCGACGCAAGCCCTGACCCCAGCTATAGCACGCACAATCAGGAGCGAGTGATGGATCTGACCCCGGAGATCGAACGCAATGTCGCCGCAGCCTTGGCAGAAGACGTCGGCAGCGGCGACCTCACGGCATCGCTGATCGCCTCCGATGCCGAGGCTCGCGCGAACGTCATCTCCCGTGTGGAGGCCACGCTGTGCGGCATCCCCTGGTTCGACCGGAGTTTTCATCGGCTCGATTCGGCGGTGCAGATTCGTTGGACGGCCCGCGATGGCGATCGGGTGCACGCCAATCAGACGCTGTGCGAGATCACCGGGCCCGCGCGCGCCTTGCTCACTGGCGAGCGGACGGGCCTGAACTTTCTGCAATTGCTCTCGGCGGTGGCGACGGCGACCCGTGCCTATGTCGATGCCGTACACGGCACCCGGGCCACGATCGTCGACACGCGCAAGACCCTTCCGGGCCTGAGGCTCGCCCAGAAGTACGCCGTGCGTGCCGGCGGTGCCGCCAATCACCGCACCGGCCTGTACGATGGCATTCTCATCAAGGAGAACCATATCGCTGCCGCGGGCGGCATCCGGGCGGCGATAGCCAATGCGCACCGCATTGCCCCCGCAGGCGTATGGACGCAAATCGAGGTCGAATCGCTGCAACAACTCGCCGAAGCGCTCGGTGCGGGCGCGAAGATGGTGCTGCTGGACAACTTCGACCTCGAACAGATGCGCGAAGCCGTGCAGATCACTGCGGGGCGCGCCAAGCTCGAAGCCTCCGGTGGCATCACTTTGGAAAACGTCCGTCCCATCGCGCAGACGGGGGTCGATCGCATCTCGATCGGCGCATTGACCAAGGACATCAAGGCAGTCGACCTTTCCATGCGCTTCGAGGGGATCTGATCCCTGAGACAAAAGCAGCGCGGGCAGCAGCAGTCGCGAGTCGGCGCACCGCGGCCGCTGTGCAGCTTGCCAAGCATGCAAGCCACGCAGCACCACTTCGGGGCTGACGCTCTCGCTCGGCGGGCGCCACGCACCGTCCCCATCGGACTCGCACGCCGCAGGCACGCAACCGGGGCACTGCTGCTTCCGGGGCGCTTCAGACCGCGATTCGAAGCGCGCCACCAGCCGCGCGCACCAGAATGACGCGCCGGTCTATGCCACGTACATTTTCCGCACCACAATGAGTCCGCCCCGGAGCAGTGCGCCACCCAGTCCCTCCGGGCGTTTACCTTGCGAATTCAATGCCCCCTCCGGCACGCAGGCGCCCGCTGACGGTGCATACCCGATGGGCACCGTCGCGGAACCCAATGGCACATTTTCTGCTCACTGCGTAGTCCAGCCGGTCGTTGCAGCGAAAGTCCGGCCATACGAACTACAAATCCAAACAAGCCAGGGGGCAACTCAAATGCATCAAGCATCGAGACTAGACAACACCGGAAGAGCCTTGCGCTCTTCGAAACTCCGGCCGACACTCAGAGCCATGTCCTGTGCCATGCTCATGGCCTTGGGGTCATCGACCGCCATGGCGGGCGCGACATTGAAGATCGGTGACGATGCCTCCATCAGTCTGGGGCTCGGGCTGCGCATGAGCTACTCCAGCACCGAAAATGCGGCTCCCAACGGCACCTCGAGCTCCAACGATTTCTCGGTCGAGAACGCTCGAATCTTCCTCAACGGGGAATGGGGCAAGATCTTCAAAGCCACGTTCAACACCGAACGCCAGGGCGGTATCGCCGGCGCCGGTGGGGATTCGATTCGCGTCATGGACGCCATCGCCCAGTTCGAGTTCGATCCGTCCTTCAACTTGTGGCTCGGGCGCATGCTCCCCCCGAGCGATCGCTCCAACCTGCACGGTCCGTTCTATTTGGCTGCCTGGTCCTACCCCGGTGTAGTTTCGAACTACCCGAACATCGCCGTAGGGCGCGACAACGGCGCGATGATCTGGGGCAAGCCGATGGGCGGCAAGCTCGTGTACTCGATGGGTGTATTCAACGGTCATAACAGCGCCGCCACTCTCTCCAACCAGTCGGACAAGGTGCTCTTGGCCGGCCGTCTGCATGTGAACCTGCTCGACGTCGAGCCGCCCCCCGCACATTACCTCGGCGGAACCTACTACGGCGGCAAGGATGTACTGAGCATCGGAATCGCCGGCAACCACCAGAAAGACGGCGCCGGCACGGCAGCGTCTCCGGGCGACCTGAAGATATGGAGCATCGACGCCCTGTTCGAGAAGAAGCTGGCAGGCGGCTTCGTACCCGCCCTGGAGGGCGCGTATTACAAGTACGATCTCGACGGGAAAATCGATTGCGGTTCGGGCGAGCCCGGCGCAATCGCCTGCCCCGGTGCCGACAACGTCGGCGGCCAGGTTGCAGGCAAGGCCTACATGGTCAGCGCCGCGCTGCTGCTCCCCGGCAAAGTGGGCTGGGGACAATTTCAGCCCTTCGTCCGCTATCAGAAATTCGACCGCGACGTGAGTGCCACGACCAACAAGGCCACCGATGTCGGCGTCAACTACATCATCAACGGATCGAACGCCAAGGTCAGCGCGATGTACACGAAGTTCGACGATTCCCGCCTGCCCGTGGGCCGGCAGAGTTCCGACCGCTTCCTGATCGGCGTGCAACTGCAGTACTAGCCGCCTGATCGGTCCGAAACAGCGCAGCGGCGCCTGGCAGTCGCTGCGCTGTTCTTTTTGCCTCCGCCCCGCTTGCACTCGGGTCGGCGAATCCCGACACCCGGGTGTATCATGCGCGCCTGTTCATCGTATATCGAGGGACGGTCGAGTCGCGTGTTGGCGACGCGCCCCGTCGCTCCATTGGAGATTGCATGGCCAACGCGCCTGACACCAAGATCATGGCTCTGTTCTGCGACTTCGAGAACGTCGCGATCGGAGTGCGCGACGCCCGGTACCCGAAGTTCGACATCGACAAGGTCCTGGAACGACTGCTCCTCAAGGGCAACATCGTCGTCAAGAAGGCCTATTGCGATTGGGAGCGATACAAAGAATTCAAGGCCGACATGCACGAGGCTTCGTTCGAGCTGATCGAGATCCCGCACGTGCGCCAATCGGGCAAGAACTCGGCCGACATCCGCATGGTGGTCGATGCCCTCGACCTCTGCTATACGAAGTCGCACGTCGACACGTTCGTCGTCATCAGCGGCGACTCGGATTTTTCGCCCCTGGTGAGCAAGCTGCGCGAGAACAACAAGGTGGTGATCGGCGTCGGCGTCAAGAATTCCGCGTCCGACCTGCTCATTGCCAATTGCGATGAGTTCATTTACTACGATGATCTCGTGCGCGGACAGCAGAAGCGCAAACCCCGCAAGAAGGCCACCGCCTCGACATCGCAGGCACCCGCGGCCACCGAGGCATCGGCGACTTCCGGCGTGTCCGAGACGCTTGTCGCTCCGAGTCCTGCGGGCGCTGCGGCAGCGGCAGCGCCGATGGAGCCTTCCGCCCCCACTGGCGAAGAAGAGGTGGACCGCAAGCAGGCGGCCCTCGACTTGGTATTGGAAACGGTCGAAGCCTTGTTCGCCGAGCGCGGCTCGGAAGAGAAACTGTGGGGATCGATGGTGAAACAGGCGTTGAAGCGGCGCAAGCCCGGGTTCAACGAGTCGTATTATGGGTTCCGCTCGTTCAGCAAGCTGCTCGACGAAGCGGCATCACGCAAGCTGCTCGATCTGGAAGAAGACGAGAAATCCGGCGGCGTGATCATTCGCGGCTTCAACCCGGATTACTGATCATGATCGACTTGTGGCGCTCGATGCAGTCGATCGCCACAAGGCCCGCATCGATCGTGTAGGGCGCATCGCCCGCGAGTTCGCTCTCCACCTCTGCCAGGCTCAGGCGGCGAAACTCGGCGACCTCCCCGTCCTGGTTGACGGGCAGGAAGTCGTCTTCGAGCATCAAGTCGTACATATGTATGACTTCGGCGTGCAACCCGTCGGCGACTTCGCGACGAACACGCAACGTGCCGACTGGCAGCGCGGTCGCCGCCAATGACTGCGGGATGCCCGCCTCCTCCCAGGCTTCCTTGACGAGCGTCTGCTGGACGCTCAGGCCGCTGCCGACGCCGCCGCCCATGAGATTGTCCAGCATCCCGGGATCGATTGCCTTGTCGGGACTGCGCCTGGCGATCCACATCGATGTCTCGCGACCTCGCGCGACCAAGCCGTTCAGATGTACCGCCTGTGCGCTGAACCCGAAAAAGCGAACAGCGGCCCGTTCCAGGCGAAAAAAGGATTCCCCGTCCTCCGCCAAACCGATCTCGTAGGTCTCGCCGCGCCATTTGGTCAGCAGATCGCGTGCCGCGAGAGAGGTGGCCACGTGAGCCATTGCCTCGGTGCGAACGGCATAGCCGCGCAGGTGTTCACGAAGCACGATGCTGTCCCGCTCCACCCGGAACACCTCCGGATAGGCCTCCAGATGCAACGCGAGATCGCGCCTCACCCACCCGACCGCGACGCCTGCCAGCAGGAACGGTACGAAGCGCAGCCGATCGAAGGTCTGCCCCGCACGCACCCGCTCCTGCAATCCCATGGCGATCGGGCCGCGGCTACTTGGCCGCGCTCACCGTGATCTCGACCAACGCGGCCGGCGAGAACAGAGCCACGCCGCCCAGGCAGGTGCGCGCGGGGGCAGCGCCGGGCGCCGTCCAGACATCCCAAATCTCGTTCATGGGCTTGTAATCGTCCATCGACTTCAGATACACGGTCGCGGTCAGCAGCTTCGATTTGTCGGTGCCGGCGCGTGCAAGCATCTTGTCGATGTTTTCCAGCACCTCGCGTGTCTGCTGCTTGATGTCGCCCTTCACATCGTTGGCCACTTGTCCGCACAGGTAGACCGTGTTGCCGTGGATCACCGCTTCGCTCAGGCGCTTGTTGGTTTCGATGCGTTCAAATGTCATGATTGTCTCCTGTTGAGGGTAGAGCTTGCTGAATGGGCTCCGGTGACTACGCACCGCGCCCTGAAATTTACGATCGAGTCGAATGTCTGTCGCGGGAAAGGTGTCAATCGTCCAGAAGCGTGGACAGCACGCGGTACAGCGCGCTCTTGGCCTCGAAGCCCACCCCGGGCACTTCTGGGAGACGCACATGACCGTCCTCCACCGGTATCCCGTCGGCAAAGCCGCCGAAGGGCTGGAACACGCCCGGATACGATTCGTTGCCTCCCAGGCCGAGTCCGGCCGCGATGTTCAGGGACATCTGATGGCCGCCATGGGGCACTACCCGACGCCATGACCATCCGTGCGCAGTGAGCATCTCCAGGGTACGCAAGTATTCCACCAGCCCATAGGATAGCGCACAGTCGAATTGCAGCCAGTCTCGGTCGGGACGCATCCCGCCGTGACGAATCAGGTTGCGCGCGTCCTGCATGGAAAACAGATTCTCGCCCGTGGCGAGCGACCTCGCGTAATGCCGGGACAACTCGGCGTGCAAGGCATAGTCCAAAGGATCGCCGGGCTCCTCGTACCAGAACAGATCGTACTTCGCCAACGCCTCGCCGTAGCGGATCGCCGTCTCGAGATCGAAGCGTCCGTTCGCATCGACCGCAAGCCGCTGCCCGGACCCGACCACCTCGAGCACCGCTTCGATGCGACGGATATCGTCGTCCAGGCTCTCGCCGCCGATCTTCATCTTGACGACCGAATAGCCCAGGTCGCGGTATCCGCGCATCTCCTCCTGCAGGGCGCCCATGTCCTTGCCCGGATAGTAGTAGCCGCCGGCGGCATAGACGAAAACACGCGGGTCGCACACGCCGCCGCGATAACGATCGGCCAACAGCCGATACAGGGGCTTGCCCTCGATCTTGGCGACCGCATCCCAAACGGCCATATCGATCACGCCGACCGCGACCGAGCGCTCGCCATGCCCGCCCGGCTTCTCGTTGATCATGAGCCGCTGCCACACACGTTCCGGATCGATGTTGGCTTGTTCGTCGTCGAGCAGGCTGTCGGGCTGCGCACTCATCAAGCGCGGAATGAAGCGAGACCTCAACAGGCAACTCTGATCGTATCGGCCGTTGGAATTGAACCCGAAGCCCACGACTGGACGTCCGTCGCGCACCACATCGGTGATGACGGCCACGATGCTGGCGGTCATCTTGCTGAAATCGATATAGGCGTTGCGGATGTCCGAGGAGATCGGCACGGCGCGCTCTCGAACCTCGACGATTCTCATGGAAACCTCGTTCGTTGTTGGCCGCAATTTAATCACGTGCGGCGAGACCCGCCAAATCGGCGTGCGCCATCCCTCCTGCGCCTCGATGCTCGGCCAGCCCCAAGGCTTAGTCCGACGAGTAGACCGCACGCTGTATTCATCCAGCATGCGGCGTCTGCTGCAATTGAGTCCGGAAGCACGCCTCTGCGCAGCACCGCATCGAGATGCACGCGTGCCCGATCCGCCACCCGCAACTTCGACCAAGGAGCCACACCATGAAGACGATCCTCGCTGCCCTACTGACCCTCGCCGCGCTCAACGCGGGACCCGCCATCGCTGCGGAGTCCGAAGCGCGCAAGACGCAGAACAACCGCATGAGCGACTGCAGCGCGCAGGCCAAGGCGCAAAACCTGAAAGGAGAAGCACGCAAGGAGCACATGAGCCAGTGCCTGCGCAGTCCCGTCTCCCAGGCGGCCGCCAAGGAATGCCGGACGACGGCCAGCGAAAAGGGCCTCAAGGGCGAGCGTCGCAAAGATTTCGTCAACGAGTGCATCAAGGGAAAGACGCCCAGCGTGAGCTGACAGCACGCTGCAGGCAGCGCGACCGGGTCGCGAGACGCCACGAGCGGGTCTCGCCGGCCTGGAAACCCGGGCTAGGCGCTGACGGGCGCGGCGTCCCCGTGCAAATGGACGCAGTTGCGGCCGCTCTCCTTGGCTCGGTACAAAGCCTCGTCGGCGCGCTGAATCAGATCGTCGAGACTCCATTCGGGCTGCCACTGCGCAATGCCCACCGAAACCGTGATCTTGACCGTGGTGCGCACAGCCACCGAAGTCTGGGTGCGCTGCAGAGCGAGCCGCAAGCGCTCGAGCGCCGCCACCGCCTCCTGAGCGTCGGTCTCGGGCAGGAGGACCGCGAACTCGTCACCCCCGTACCGGGCGATCAGGTCGGTCGGGCGAAACTGTCGTTGCAGAACGCGGCCGATCTGAACCAGCACACGATCGCCGCCCTGATGTCCGAACGTGTCGTTGACCGCCTTGAAGTGGTCGATATCGAGCATCGCCAGACAGACGGGATAGCGCCCGCGAGCACAACGGTCGATCTGGCGCAGGAACACATCGCTCAGCCAGCGGCGATTGTGCAGCCCTGTCAGCGCATCGATGATGGACAAGTTGCGAAGATGCGCCTGCTCCTTGAAGCTCTCCAGCACCGAGATATTGTTGCGACGGATGCGCTCGGCCAGGATGTGCATCAGGTTGAGAGCGATCGCCGGCTCCTGCGCCATGAGGCGCCACAAGTGTGCCGCGTCGGTCACCAGCAGCCGCGATGGCTCGAGTGCCACCACGGAAGCCGATGCGGCCTCCTCGTCGATGATCGAGATCTCGCCCACGCATTCACCCGGCTCGACATGCGCCACGGGGATTCTGGCATCCTCGTCGAGATGAACGGCCAGCCGCCCCGCCATCAGCAGGTAAATCACGGCGTTGCGCTGCCCCAGTTCGAGCAGCATTTGCCCCGTTCGCAGAGTGACCTCGCCTTTCGGGCGCACGTACTCCCGCAGCCGGTCCGCGTCCACGCCTTTGAACAGCCTCGAACGCGCGAGCGTTTCAAGATCCTGCGGCCTCAGCGCGGTGCTGCCGGCCTCCAGCCCGGCCTCCGAACCGACCGAACTTCCCTCGTCAGAGTGCGTTTCCACCTTGTGCATGCTCTCGTTGTCGAACCAGGCCGAACGCTAGCACGGCACGAAACCGCTCAAGGCGAGGATAAGCGCGGCAACTGATGCCCTCAACGCGAGATTCCTCGCCGAGACGATACGGCGCCTCGACGAGGATCAAGGAGCAGTCGGGTCGATCCGGACAGCGGCCGCGAAGAACGCGCATACCGGCCGAAATCTGATCAGGATTCGGTACCGACCCGAGGAGCGATCTCGACCGTTACTGATGCAGCACATCAATTCTCAAGGCACTAACCGGCCGCCAGAAAGTCGCGGACGTCGCTCGCCTCGCGCAGACGCCATATGCGATCGATCACGCGCCGCATTTCCGCTTCGCTCGCGCCCTGGGCATAGCTGGCGAGTCGCACGGCCTTGTCCTCGAGTTCGGGCCGCGCCAAGGTGTTTTCGGGATCGCCTTTGGGCGTATCGATTCGTTGAAAGACCTTGCGACCATCGGCCGTTTCGACCTCGACTTTGCCGATCCAGCGCTTCGGATAGGCGCTGTCGACCTCCTGATCGAGCTTCATCCCGACCTTGTCGTGGAAGCTGCGCAGCCGGGGATCGCGCAGTGCATCGTCGGTGAACTCCGTCAGGCCCGCTCGACCATGGACCGCGATGTTCGCGAGCACGAAGCCCATGGAGAACTTCGACTGATGCACCGTCTGGGGATCGGTCACCGGACCGAGCACATCGAGCGCACCCTGGTGGACCAACGCGGTGACGCGCGACACATCGGTCGGCTTGAGGGCGTTCGCCCGCATGACCTCCAGCAGCGCATCCGCCGCGGGATGCGTGTGGCGACACGATGCATGAAACTTGAACGACGTCTCCGCCGTCGCCCAACGGGTGCCGAGCCCGTCCACCAACTGCGCAGGATCAGCATCGGTGGACATCCCCGCACCCATGCCTTGCGGTCCCTCGAAGATGCGCGCGGCCCCGGTGAAGCCGTCGCGGGCGATGTAGGCAGCCATCAATCCATCCGCGGCCGCCTTGCCAGTGTGGAGTTGCTTGGAATCGGCAGCGTCACGCAGAAATTCCCACAAGCCCGCGGCCATCGTGCCGGCGGAGCCCAGGCAGTGATTCATGCGGACGGCGTCGAGACCCAATAACCGGGCGACACCCGCGGCAGCGGCGAGTTTTCCGGCCGTGCCTGTCGTATGGAAGATCCGGTAATGCGATCTGCCCAGAAACTCGCCCACGCGCACGCCGCACTCGTACCCGGCGATCGAGGCGACCAGCAGTTCGCGTCCAGATGCGCCGATCTCCTGTGCGGCGGCAAGCACAGCCGGAAACACGACCGTGGCCGGGTGCAGCACGGAGCTATTGTGCAGGTCGTCCTGCTCCACGAAGTGCGAGGCGGCGCCGTTGATCAGCGCGGCGAACAGCGCCGACGTGCGGCCTCGGGAGGTCAGAATTTCGGCCGGGCCGCTGCTCGGTCCCATCGATTGGGCGAATCGTTCCATCACCAGGGTGGGCCGGGCGTTCTTGCCCGCCACGGCGGAAGCGAACCAATCGAGAAACAGATCCTCGGTACGGGCGATGACGGACTCCGGAACATCCTGGTAGCGCACCGAGGCGAGAAATTCGGACAAAACGCGGCTAGGCTGCTGTATCTCGGGCGCGGATCCCCGCTTTACCGACTGCTGCATGACTGGATCTCCGTTGACTGGCCAATACTGGCGGGCTGGTTTGAGCGGGGAATTCGATGACGCTGCTGTTCTTTCGGCCACAGCGCAGCGAGAAGGCGTCCTGCTCGTAGGCATTACCATCGACACGCCGACAAAGCGGCCCGTGAACATGAGGCCGCGTCGGCTCGGTGGCGATTTTACGCCAGCTTTTCGGGACAAATTCAATAATGCATTGTATGTTGCATTACACTTGGCGCCCACGCCTTGGAACGCTCAACGCTTGCGTGCAAGGGCGATCTCAATGTAAACCATTGCCAAGCCGATCCCGGGACCGACGGCTCCCCCGACCGGCGCTTGGAGATTCCTATGAAGACACGCGCGCGACCTCGGCGCGACGCCACTCCGGCGGTGTTCCACACCAAGGAGGAGTACGTTGCCGATTTCCTGCGGGAAGGCATTCTCTCGGGAGAGATTCCACGCGGCATGCGGTTGAAGCAGGCAGACCTGGCCAAGGAACTGGGCTTGAGCATCACCCCGGTGCGCGAAGCGCTCAAGCTGCTCGCTGCTGAAGGGTATGTCCTCGGAGCGACGCATCGGGGCGCCATCGTCGCCCCCTTCGAGGCTGCCGGCGCCTCCGAAGTGATCGAACTGCGAACCCTGCTCGAAACCCGCCTCACGGTGAACGCGATGCACCGCATGACGTTGAGCGAAATGGAGCATCTGCAGCGTCTGGCGCACGATTTCGACCACGCCTATGCAGTAGGCGATCGCAATGCCGCCCGCGCGGCGAACTACAGGTTCCACCGCTTTCTCTATGGGCTGGCCGATCAGCCCCTGAGCTTCCATTTCGTCCAGGTACTGTGGGCCAAGTATCCTTTCGACATCATCAACCAGATCGGCGGCCGAGTCGGCCGCGCCTCAGAGGAACACGCGCGCATCCTCGACGCGATACTTTCTCGAAACGAGGAAGCGGCCGCGATCGCCACCAGCGAACATATCCGTGCCGGCTGGATCGAGTTGCAGGCGGCGATGGACGCGGACCCGGCGCTTGCAGAAACCACCCCGGCGAACGAAGTCGCGTAACCTCGCGCCGAACCACTTACCCTCGAGGAGGATCAGCCATGCGTATCGTATCCAAAGTGCTCAAGCGCGATCAGGACGGCATCTCGGGCTTTCTTGCCTACCCCTTGGCGGGCACCCGCAGCCCCGCAGTCCTGCTGCTGCATCACGCCAATGGCGTCACGGCGGACTTCAAGTCGACCGTTGTCCAGCTTGCCCAGGCGGGCTACGCCGCCCTGGTTCCCAACCTCTATCACATGCTCGGAGAACCGGGCGAAAGCCATATCGGGCGCGGTGCGGAACTGCAGCAGCGCCTCAACGATGGCGAGTTTTTGCGGGTGATCGGCGATTCCTGGCGCTATCTGGCTCGGCGCGCCAACGTCGATCCCACGCGCACCGCCGTCCTCGCGCACTCGATGGGTGGACGCCTGGCGATACCGTTCGCGGCCGATACGCCGGAGGTACGGGCTCTCCTGCTCTACTATCCGTCCGTCCGCGACGAAATCGAAACTGAACTGCGCCCCCGGCACGCCTTCGATCTGGCGAAACAGCTGCGATGCCCTTCCATGGTGATCTACGGCGGGCTCGATCACATCGCATCGGCCGACACCCGCAGGAAGCTCTGGGAGAGCTTCGCCGCGAGCGGTCAGCCGTTCGAATGGCACTTCTACTCTCACGGTCGCCACGGTTTCGCTTCGCCCGACTCGGACGGCTACCAGCCCGAGCTTGCCGCCATGGCATGGCCGGTCACGCTCGATTTTTTGCATCGCGCACTGGTCGAACCCCCGCTGGTTGCGACCGCGGACTGACGCCTGCGACGGGCGCCTGAAGGACAGGCTCGGTTCGCGATCACCGACAACCGGGAAGCCGCGCGGAATTTCTCAAGAACCGTCGCGGCACGCCGCAATTGCGAGCGTAGACGCTAAGCGGATGCCGCTCGGTGCCTCTGCCCCTGCGAACCGAACCCGACCCCATGACGCCCGTCCAGTCCACCGTTGCCGCGCCTCACACCGAGGGCATCTATCTCGCCAGGCAGTCCATTCTCGATCGCAATCAGGAACTGTGTGCCTTCGAGTTGTTGTTCCGTTCGAGCGACGCCAATGCCGCCTGCTTCACCGACGGAACAGTGGCGACGGCAACGGTGATTCAGCATGTCCTGAACGAGTTCGGCCTCGACTCCGTGCTGGGCAACTTCAAGGGCTTCATCAACGTCGACGAGACCATGATCATGTCCGACATGGTCGAACTCCTGCCCAAGGAGCGCGTCGTCCTGGAAGTGCTGGAAACGGTCGAACTGAACGAACGCATCCTGGGTCGGCTGGCCGATTTGAAGCGGGCTGGTTTCACGCTCGCGCTGGATGATGTGATCGGCCTGCCCCCGCAATGGCAGCAGGTACTGAACTTAGTCGACATCGTGAAGATCGACGTCCTGCAAGTGGGCGTGGCTGAGCTGAAGGCACTGGTGCAAAAGCTCAAAAGTCCTTCCATCAGGCTGCTCGCCGAGAAGGTGGACGATCGCGTCCAGGCCGAAGCCTGTCTGGAGATGGGATTCGAACTGTTCCAAGGCTACTACTTCGCCAAGCCCCACATCATCACCGGCAAGCGCCTGTCGCCGGCCGAGGCCACGGTCATGCGTCTGCTCGGGATGCTGGTGGCGGACGCTGAGACAGCGGAAATCGAAACCTTGCTCAAGCAAGAGCCGGGGCTCACGATGAACCTCCTGCGCCTGACGAATTCCGTGGGCACAGGGACGCGGGGACGCGTGAGTTCGGTCTCGTCGGCACTGATGGTGCTCGGGCGCCGCCAGATGCTGCGCTGGCTGCAACTGCTGCTCTTTTCCACCAATGCGCCCACCATGCGACTGCCGAGCGCGCTGATGCAGCTTGCCGCGACTCGAGGCCGCATGATGGAACTGCTGGCCGGCACATGGCACGAAGGCGGCTTGACGGATCGCGCCTTCATGACCGGGATCATGTCGTTGATGGAAGCGCTGCTGTCGACTCCCATCGCGGAAATACTCGCGCCGCTGCCCGTGGCCGAAGACATCCGCGCGGCGCTGCTCGAGCGACGCGGGCGCCTCGGCGCGTTGCTCGACGTGATCGAGGTTGTCGAAGGTCGTGACTCGCGAGATCTCGTGCACGTGCTCGGCGGCCTGCACCCCTTGACCGTGGCCGCAGTCGAAGAGGCCCACGCGAGCGCACTCCGCTGGGCCAACAGCATCGGCACCTGATGTCCTGCGTCAGAAATTCGCTGGACAGAAACGCCGAGAATCGACGACCTGCTTGGTCGGAACTCCTAGCCAGGTGTGCAACCTGGCTGCGAGTTCCTTTGCGTCCGACACCGATTTCGACCCTTTTGTCCGGTCTGCAACATCGAGTCCGTTCGACCATTCGCTCAACGAATTTCCGACTCAGGCGACTGGCGCGGCTAAAGCTCCCACGGCACCTGACGTCTTGCGTCGCGCTGGCGAGCCGCCTGGCGAGCCGCTACAATTGATTCCCATTCTCCGGGACAGCGCTCGTGAACAAACCGCTCAAGATCGCGCACACTTCAGACGTGCATTTGCACGACGGCGACGACGGCATGCCCGTGCGCCACGCATTCGCTGAAGTCGTCGATACGGTTCTGGACATCCAGGCCGATCTATTCCTGATCGCTGGCGACTTGTTCGACCACACGCGCATCGAAGGCGACGTCATCGACTTCGTCTACGAGCAACTGGCGCGGGTCCCATGCCCGACCGTGCTCATCACGGGCAATCACGACGTCTGGCAGGAGCGCTCGGTGCTGCAGCGGATGGATTTTCGCCAGGCAGGGCATCATGTGAAGCTGCTCGACGAACCCGAAGGCATGATGGTGGAGTTTCCCGAACTGCATGCGACGGTATGGGGACGCTGCATGCTCGACCACGCGCCAAACAACCGGCCGATGAAAAGCGCTCCGCCCCGCACTCGCGACCTCTGGCACATCGGCATGGCCCACGGTCTCTACATGGACGACCCGGAAAGCGAACGCTCGTCCTTGATCACCCCCCAGGAGATTGCCGCTTCCGGGTTCGATTACCTCGCCTTGGGCCACGTCCACGCCCACCGGAGAATGCATCACGGCGATACGGTTGCTTGCTATCCCGGCGTGCCGGCCGCGCATCTCGGAACACGCGAAACCGGCAGCATGGCGATCGTCGAACTGACACCCGGCAAGCCGGCCTGCATCACGGAACATCCCGTGCTCGGCAAGCCGCGCCGAACGGAGCTTCGATCACCTCGCCCCCATCAGCCCGCCGGCGCCGAGCACTAACGATTAGGATTGCCGACTGCCGAGGAATCGGTCCATGCTCTCGGCGAAGGCATCGGGCTGATCGGTGAAAAGCGCGTGGCCTGCATCCTCGATGCGATCGACCTTGCACGAAGGCATCGTGGCCGCCATCCGGGCAGCCAGTTCGGCATTCACGACTTGGCTGACGCTTCCGTACTGCAGCAGGGTCGGCGTCCGAATGTTGCTGACCATGTCCCACAAATTCAAGCCCGGCGGGGTCGCGCGGCGGTTGCTCGCCAGCGCAGGATCGTACTTCCAGGTGTAGCGTCCGGGCACCACTTCGCGCATGCCGCGACGCACGCTCTCTTCGATCATGTGCGCCGGAGCGCGAGACAAGAGCTTGCCCAAATACCCGATCGCCTCCTCGTGTGACTCGAAGTCGCGCGGCGGCGGCGTCTCGGCAACGCGCGAAAGATCCGCATTGGGCGCGATGTTCTCCGGCCGCCCTGCCGTGATGTCGACCAGCACCAGTTGCTCCAGCATCTCGGGGTGGCGCGCCGCATACATGATCGATACCCGCCCGCCGAGCGAGTGGCCCACCAAAGTGAAGCGCTTGAGCTTCTTCGCCTCGATCACGGCTCGCAGGTCCTGATAGAAGTCCTCGAGCTGATACGCTTGCTTCTTGCACCAGCCGCTGTCCCCGTGTCCGCGCTGATCGATCGCGATGATGCGAAAGCGATCGCGAAAGCGCCGACCGAAATCGTTCCAGACATGCGCATGCAGACGACTGCCGTGCACCATGACCACCGGATGCCGGTCTTCATTGCCCCAATCCAGATGATGCAGTCGAACGCCGTCGCGCTCGAGGAAATGGCTGTTTACGTTGTCGAGCCTCATGGCGTCAGGACCCTCGGTGATTGGTTGTTCATAGCCCGCCTCCTCGCTCTCGGAGCGTTGGGTCGGTCATCGTGAAGGAGCAGGCCAGTGCCCATCAACGCTGGCCCGCCCCGCGAGCATCGCAACAACGATAGCGCAAGCCGCAAAAAAAATCCGACTCGCCAGACCGTCTCGGCAGGCCGCATGCCCGCCGAACCGAGTATATGCCAAAGATAAGGGGCAGCGCCGCGACGCCCGGCGAGGTCGAACAGTGGCGTCATGCCCGCGACGATGCGCTGATCCCCAAGGGGCAAAGCGCCTGGGCAGCCGCTCGCGAGGCGTCGAGCAAGTCCTGCGTTTCGCCGCTAGAATCATCGGTCGAACTTGCGTCATCGCAAACCGCCCAGCACCGTCCCGAGCGCCATGACCGACACGAACATCGCCTCCTCGACCCGACTTTCCGCCTGCACGCGGGGCACGGGCCCTGCCCTGGTGCTTTTCCATGGCGGCATGGGATCCCGGAATCACTGGAGCCGCAACCTCGACACGCTGGCGGCGCGCTTCACCGTGCATGCAGTCGATCTTCCGGGCTACGGCGATTCGTTCACGGTATCGAAGTCGATTGCTCCCGAGGAATACATCGACCATGTCTTGAGCGGATTGCGGCCCGTCGTCGGCGACACGCCGTTCATGCTCGCGGGCTTTTCCTTCGGCGGCGTCGTCGCTGCGATGACCGCGGTTCGCCTCGGAACCCAAGTCCGCAAGCTGTCCTTGCTGGGCGTCGGCGGCTTCGGCCCGGCACCGGCCCTGCCCATGCGCGCCATTCCGCCCGCCGCCGCAGGCGTGGTCGCACGGCGCGCTGTCTTCCGCCACAATCTGGGCACCCTGATGTTCGCCGATCCGGCAGCAGTCACCGACGAAGCGCTCGATCTGCACATGCAGAACTTCGACCGCACGCGCTACGATGGTCGAGGCCACGCCAACAGCCAGTACACCGCGCTGTCGCTGCCGCGCATGGCCTGTGCGGTCCAGTTCATCTACGGCACGAAGGATGCACTGCACGGGGACGTGCTCGAAGCGCGCAAGAGCCACGTTCTGCACCTGCGTCCGGATGCCGAGTTCGTCCTCATCCCGGGCGTCGGACATTGGGTGCAGTACGAAGCAGCCGAGGCGGTGAACCGGCATCTGCTGACCTTCCTGCGATCCGAGACCTAGAGCGGCTTGATCGACACCTTGCGAAACTTGATGACCCCGCCCGCGTACTGCAGCGTGATCGGGCCGCTGGCGAACTTGCCGTCCTGGATGTCGACCGTCTGCTGTCCATTCATCTTCACCGTCAGACGATTTCCCTGCGCCGTGATCTCGAAGGTGTTCCAGCGTCCCGCCGCCCGCGGCATCGGAGAAACCTTCGCGAAGTCCACGATCGCCCCCGTGCCGTAACTCGGATCGGGCCGCCGATCGTAGATGTTGACCTCGTAGCAGGTATTCGCGCCGATCTTCTTCGGATCGACGCAGCGAATGAAGATGCCGCTGTTGGCCGTCTCGTCCGCCCAGAATTCGGCGTAGATCTGAAAGTCCTTGTACGTGTTCTTGGACAGCAGATGGCTGCTGTCCTTGCCGGTGCGTTTGTCCGCCTGGATCGCGCCATCGACACCTCGCCAGTTGGCGTCGCCGATCCGCGTCCAGTTCTCCAGGCCTTTTTCGCCGTCGATCAGCATGACCCAGCCGGCGCCCTCGCCAGGGGGCCGCGTCGCACAACCCGTCAATGCCGTTGCGGCCAACACACAGCTCAACGCGATGCCAGTCCAACGTCTCATCATGCTCCCCTCCAAGCGTCACTGTCTCGACTTCGCGATCTGCGGACCAGGCTCTATCGACCCGTTGCGTTCCTCAGCCGCTCACCGTGCTCACCGCCGAGCGACCCGCCGCGAAGCGGCGAGCCGCACTTCTGCCGACCGATTACTCGTCGCGACCGTAGTGAACGCGGCGGTACGGGATGCTCGGGATCGTGCGTGAAATCCGCACGTCGATCACCATGGGACCCGGCTTGGCGATCCACTCCTTCACCGCGGCGCGCAACTGGTCGTTATGCGTCACGTACGCGCCCCGCCCACCCATCGCCTTGGCCACGGCGCCAAGATCCGGCGTCGGGATCACGGAGGTCATGGCATCCATCTTCTTGGCATCGAGCTTGTAGTACTCGGCGCCCAGGCACTCGTTGTTCATGACCACGACCAGCATGTTCATGTTGTAGCGAACCGCGGTCTCGAACTCCGCCAGGTGCATCAGGTAGCTCGCATCGCCGTCGACCAGACACAGCGGGGCGTTGTTGGTCGCAACGCTGGCACCCATTGCCGCGGGCAGCATCTGACCGATACAACCAAAGAAGTGGCCACCCTGGTTCAGAGAGCGGGCTTTCGTCATCATCATGCTGGCGATGCCGGACGTCATGCCGCTGCCGGAGAGCATGCCGACGTTCTGGGGCAGCATCTCGTCCAGAATCACCATTGATTCGCGCGGGTCGACCGTGTCCGGATCGAGCGGGAACTCGGCCGGATCCTGCGCATGACTGGCGAGCTTGGTCTTCACGTCGGGCGTGCGATAACCCGTCGCCTTGAATTGCTTGGCCGCGAGCATCTTCTCCAGTTCCTCGACTGCCACGCGGGCATCCGACTGAATGTAGATGTCGGAAAACTTGCCGTTGGACAAAGCCAGGTGCGGCTGCGAATCGATCTGGATGTACTTGGCATCCGGATACAGATAGCCGTTCTCCAGCGTATGCCGGTTCAGGCTGGCCCCCACCCCGATGACGACATCGGCCTCCTCGAGCAGCTTCATCGCCGTGCGAGTCGCGTACAGCCCCGAAATGCCGGCGTGATAGTCCGTCTCGTTGTTGAGGAAGGTCTTGGCCAGCAGGGAGGTCGCGATGAGGGCGCCGATCCGATCGCCGAGCTTGAGCACGGCAGGGCCCGCGCCTGCCCACTGCGCGCCGCGGCCCACGATGATGACCGGGTGCTTGGAGGACGCGATGAGGTCAGCCGCGCGCTCGAGCTGCTTTGCATCGGGCATGACTGTCCCGGGCCTGACCAGTTCGGTGGTCGGGATGTACGGCTCGTCGTCCTCGAAGTCTTTCTGCTGGATGTCCATCGGGCAGCTGAGCATGATGGGACGCCGCTCGAGCTTGGCCATGTAGAAGGCCTTGCGCACGATTTCATCGGTCTGCTCGGCGTTCTGCAAACGCACGAACCCCGCCTCGCAAGCCTCGGCGAAACGCGACTGGTCCAGATACTGAGAATATTCCGGATCGGTATGAGGATACTCGCCGCAGAATGCGACGATCGGCGAACGCGCGCGCGCGGCGGTTACGAAGGCGGTCGCCAATTGCGTGACACCCGGGCCGCACGTCGCGGTCGCGACACCGACGCTGTTGCTGGTGCGGGCGAAGCCGTCAGCCATGCCTAAGCCTGCGCCTTCGTGCCGAACCTCGTGCACCTTGATCCCGATCTTGTGGAGCTCGGACACCCAGTACATGTTGCCGTCGCCCATCATGCCGAAGGTCGCGGTAACGCCTTCTCCCTTGAATGCCTGAGCCAGCCTTTGATACACCTTCATGGTTGCCCGTCCTCCGTGTGAAATGTGACATCAGAAAAACCCGCGGCGCACCCGTCGCCGCGCTTGCGTAGAAATGTGCACCCGCCGCATGCGGGGCGAAGATCCACGAACCGTTAAGCGGCGCCCGAACCTGCAACACGCGCGGCGAGCGCTTCCGAAAAATCCTTGGTCATGCGCTTGACCACCATACTCGCCCCGGTCTCGATCAGCGACGCGAGCTTTCCCGAGATCTCGACTTGCGCCGCGACATGGATCTGGGATCCCGTGCCGCCGGCGGGCTGCCCGATGACCTTGAAGTTCATCGCCGTGTTGAAGCGCGCGCCACCCTGCTTGTCTTTGCCGCGCGAGGACACCTTGCCGCTCATGGTCGGCTCGTCGTACTCGATGTCGACCCTGGCCTTGAATGCCACTTTGGCCGGGCCGAATTTCACCATGATTCCTGCATCATAGGTGCCGTCGGCATCCTGCTCTCCGAGTGACGCGCCTTGCACGCACTCCACCACCGCCCGCGGATCGGAGAGCAGCGCCCACACTGTCTTCGGATCCGAGGCTACGTCGATCGTCTCGTTCACTTCGATCATGATTTCGGTTCGGTTGTTGTGGATACGGGCGCACCGGGGAGGCACGCTTTGGACATCATTGTAACGGAGCCGCGGGTTTTGCAGTCGTCGATTAAGCGGCGGCATCCTCCGACCCGCAAGATACATCCGGCTGGCTCCCGAAGCGAACGCTGTGATAGCTTCTAGCCCGCACGGCACCCAGCCGCCAGACACCGCACCGCCGCGGGCGCCGGACGCTGATCGCTGCTGCGAAGCGGCCTTGCTCGCACCACAACCCAATCCACGGAGGACCTACGCCATGCCGACCCGCTACGACCCCGCAGCGACCTTTGAAATCAAGCAGTGGGAACTCGAATTCCGCCGCATCCCGCAGCGCACACTGCTCGCGCGGGTGTACCAGCCCCAGGGAGCGGGGCCTTTCCCGACCCTGCTGGACCTGCACGGCGGCGCATGGAACGACAAGGATCGCCTGGCAAACCAGCCCATGTGCGAAGCGCTCGCCCGCAGCGGCATCCTGGTCGTCTCCCCCGATCTCACGCTCGGCCACGAGGCGCCTTATCCGGCGTCGGTCCAGGATGCGAACTATGGCGTGCGCTGGCTCAAATCCAAGGCCGCCGAGTGGAACGGGGATCCGGCGACCGTCGGCGTGCTCGGCAGTTCGAGCGGAGGCCATGTCGCCCAACTCCTGGGCATGCGGCCGCGCGATCCGCGGTACAACGCGCTTGCGCTTGCCGGCCACCCGGAGATCGATGCCTCCGTCCACTATGTAGCTACGCGGTCCCCCATCAGCGACCCGTACCAGCGCTACCTCAACGCGGAAAGACGCGGCCGCGCCGAAATGATGCAAAAGTCCAAGACCTACTTCAATCCCTGGGAATCGGTGTACGAAGCCAATCCGCAGCAGATCCTGGATCGGGGGGAACAAGTCGATCTTCCCCCGCTGCTCATCATGCAGGGCGGCCTCGATGACAACGTGCTGCCCGCCTTCCAGGAGAAGTTCGCCGCCGCGTATCGGGCCGCGGGCGGGGATTGCGAACTGACGGTCTTCGAGGGCTGCGGTCATATCTGGGTCGCCGACCCTGGACCGCAAACCGATCGCGCCCATGAGATGGTGAAGGCCTTCATCGCGAAGAACCTGCGGGCCCTGAAATTGATCGCTTGATCGCGAGCCGCGCCGATCCTGCGTGACGGCGCGACCCGCTGGACGGGGGGCCTGCGGGCCCGTCCCACCGCACCCGCCGCATCCTCGACCCGCACAGCCGGGCACGAATCGCGCTACTTGTCCCGTCGGTGCACTCGACGCGCATACCGGCAGCCGAGAGCGAAGCTCGCACGGCCGCGTGCCGTCGGCGCATCGTCCAGCAAGGAGGACCCGCATGGTTCAGGAACGGCTCGACCTCGCCACCAACCAGGCGCCCATCCAACCCCGTCATTTCTCAATGATCCGCAGTTTCCATCTGGCGGATTTCCTGACGCTTGCCAACGCAGCGTGCGGCGTCGCCGCGATCTTTCTTGCGATGGCCTACCAGGGAGGCGCCCCGCTCGCCTACTTCCTCGCGTCCGCCGCGATGGCGCCGGCGGCCTTTGTTTTCGACATGCTCGACGGACGCGTGGCTCGAGCCCGCCACACCCATTCCGCGCTCGGCCGCGAACTCGACTCGCTTGCGGATGTCATCTCCTTCGGCGTCGCGCCTGCCGCGCTCGCCTTCGCAGCGGGACTTTCCGGCGGCTGGGATATCGCGATCCTGATCTACTTCGTCTGTTGCGGCGTCAGTCGCCTGGCACGCTACAACGTCACGGCGGAGAGTTTGTCCGCGGGGAGCGACAAGGTCCCCTACTTCGAAGGCACGCCGATCCCCTCCACGGTGCTGTTGACGGCGGTGCTGGCCTGGGCGGCCTGGCAGGGCCGCATCGGTGATGACCTCTACTGGGGGCGCTGGGAGTTCGCAGGAGCGCACCTGCATCCGCTGGCACTGTTGTTCGCGGTCTCCGGCACACTGATGATCAGCAAGACGCTGCGCATCCCCAAACTGTGAGTCGGCCCGCGCCCGTTCGTTCGGCTGCGCCCCCTCGCATGACAGTGCGATTGCCCTCAGCGACGACGTCCAACCGCAGACGCCACTCGCTCGATCCGCCCGCGGTCGCGTGCCTCTGCGATACCCGGCTGAACGCACCACGCGAGCAGGCGTTCACCGGCGTTCTCGGGCCCCACGGTCGCCGCCGTCTTGAATCTGTCCCGAAGCTGCTTGACCTGCAGCGCGAGCCTGTCCGCCTGGAATTCAGGGGGGCTGTCCAAACCTAGCAGCACCTCGAGTTCGAGCAGGATTTCCTGCCGCGCGCCGATGGCTTGGTCGATGCGACTCCGGTAGTCCGCCGAGGCGCCCGCATCCGACAGCGCACGCTCGGCGGCTTCCCGCCTGGCGACCATCTTCGACTCCCAGGCGGATGTGAGGCCCGGCAGCGAATTCCAACGCTCCAGGATATCCGCGGCCGGCGGCTCACCGTCGCGCACCGAGCGCTCGAGCGCCTCGCACAGCTTGTCCTTGTCGAGCAGCGTCTGCCACACGGCGCTTTCGCGCGAACGGGCTCGCGACGTGAGCCCGGACTCGAGGGCGGTTCGGGCATTGCGAAAGCGGGTCTCCAGCGCTCTGAACGCGGGATCGGAACCGCCCGCCTTCTCCTTCCACTGGTCCTGCAGCGTACGCATGGCGCGGCGCACTTCCTGATCGGTCTTGTCGTTTGCCGCCGCAAGGGCGTCGAGTTCCGCGCACAAGCGCTCAAGGGCCTGGCGCACCTCACCCTTGGCGCCGTCGTCCTGCGTTCGCTTGTCCTGACGCGCCTTGAAGACGGCGTCGCAGGCTCCTCGGAACTCATCCCAAAGCACGCGTTCGTCGCGCTGAGCAAGGCCCATCGCCTTGGCCTGCTGCTGCCACTGCGTCTGTATGGCCTTCACCTGGGCGGGCGTGTCCCGCTCCAGCGCCTTGTCGACCAGCGCGCGCGTCTGCTCGATCAGCTTCTTGCGCTCCTGCTTCGCCTGATCACGGGCTTGACCAAGCGCACTGCGCAAAGGCGCAAGCCCGGCCTTCAGCCGGGTATCGAGTTCCTTCCAGACCCGCGGCTCGATGCTGCCCAGATCGCCTTCGCGCCATTGCTGATCGGTGTCGCGCAGCCAGCGTTCGATACCGCGCCAGTCGCGTGGCTCCTGCGAAACCAGCATCGTCGCGTGCTCGGTCGCGAGCGCGATGAAATCCTCGCGCTTCTTGCGGGATTCCTTGCGGCGGGTCGCCTGCTCGGCGAAATGGCGAGCAGCGGGCGCATAGGCTTTCTCGCAGGCCCGGTCGAAGCGCTCCCACAGTGACTTCGGCACGCCTGCATACTGCTGATCCAGCGCCTTCCACTCGTTGCGCAGGTTCTGCACATCCTCGGCCAGTTGACGCACCTCGCCCGCATGCCCTGCCAGGGCCTCGGCACGCTCGCACAACTGCACTCGCGCGTTATGCTGCCCGAACGACTGCCAGCGCTCCATCTCCACCAACTGCTGCTGCAGTCGGCCGATGCGCTGCGTGGTCGGCTTGGGCAGCGTCCCGGCGCCGACGCGAAGCTTCTTGATTTCGTCGGTGCCGGTGCGCGCCTCGCGCAGTTGCCCGCTCGACAAAGCCAGTTCGGCCGCGTGCAGCAGCGAATGAATGTGCTGACGCAGCGCGGTCGCTTCCTGCTGCGCCACTTGCACATGCGCCAAACGGCGCTGATCGACCGCGGTCAACGCAGCCTCGAAGCGACGCGTGAAGGCGGGTGTGCGAATCGAACGATCGAGAGCTTCCCAACGTTCGGGCAGATCTCCGTGGTCGATATAGGTGCCACTGGCAAGCCGCTCCGCTTCGAGCACCAAGGTCTCGGCGGCGATGACCGCCTCGGCCTCGCGCTCCCAAGCGGCAATCCGCTGCTGTGCGTGCTGCAGACGCTCCGACACGAGGGCATCTGCGCGCTCGTGCGCCTCGGCGAGCAGTTGCGCCAACTCTTCGCGCCACTGTCCGAGCGACACAGAGTCCGGCAGCTCCGCGATGGCATCGAGCTTCGCCATCCACTCGACCAGGCGAGCCTCCGACCGGGATCGTGCGCGCTGCTCCTCCTGCTCGCGTTCGAGCCGCTCCTGGACGACGCGGCGGGCAGTCTCGCACCGGGCCATGCGCTGGGCGTCGGCGCTCATGTCGAGCGCTTGCCAGCGCCGGTTCAAGTCGATCACTTCGCTCAGGATCGGTCCGGGCTTGGCCGCAAGCGCCTCCAGTTGCGCCAGCACCAGATCGGCTTCCGCGTCCTGATCGTTGCGCTGCTTGATGGCTTCGAGGCGCTGGCGCGTGACGCGATAGACGCCGTGATCCCGGTTCTTCGCCGCATCGGCGAGCTTCTGCAGACATTCGTGCGCCTGCACGCGCTCGGCCGCATGCAGGCGCGTCTCGGCCTGGCCCGCGCCAAGGGCGACTTCGACCAGCGCATCGTCGGAGCGAATCGCATCGATGGCGAATTTCCGACGCGCCGGATCCTGAGCGCGACGCGCGACGTCGCCGCGGATGGCGTCATCCAGTTGGACCCCATGCAGCAGCGCTTGCACGGCCGCATCGTCGGCTGCCTCGGCGAGCGCGCTGCCGAGCGCGGCAGACAGCGCCGACCGGACTCGCGGATCGGACTCCGAGCCGAACGCACGCACCAGCGTCGGCAGGTCAGCGCAGCGGTTTGCCGCGGCAAGCCGAACTTCGCTGGCCGGGTCGTCGATCACGAGGCTCTTGAGCTCGTCGGAGTCCGGTTCGAGTTGCGCCACGCCGAGCACTCGCTGTGCAGGATCGGCATGTTCGTGAAGAGCCGAACGTGAGAAGAGTCTTGTGATCATGTTTGAGCGCTTAGTGATTGCTTCGATTCGGGCGATTCGATGCCGGTTCGCACCGGATACGGGCGAGACAGACCATCGATCGAGCATTGCCAGGGACGCGAAGGATGTGCGTTACTCCCCGCCATTCTACGATGCAGCACGCCTCCCCACTACTGGCACATGCGTGAATCCGCTTTCGGTCGTTGACGCCATGCAGCATGGCACGCCCGCTAAAATCCGACCCATGACAACGAAAAACCCCGGCCGCAGGCCTGCAGCAACACCTTGAACACCCCTCGCCGAGGCGCAATCCTAGCCCCGTTCCGTATCCGTAGCTACCGTTACCAGTGGCCGGCGGATCTCGCGACCTCATGGGCATTCGAGATGGAGACGCTCATCCTGGGCTGGTATGTCCTGAGCGAAACGGGCTCGGTGCTGCTGCTTACCTTGTTCGCCTCGTTGCAGCATCTGGGAACATTGATATCGCCCATGTTCGGCGTCGTCGGCGACCGTATCGGCCAGCGCGCATTGCTGAGCGGCATGCGAATGTTCTACGCCCTGCTGGCTCTCCTGGTGATGATGCTCGCCTTGAGCGATGCCCTCTCGCCCGTCTACGTGTTGATCGTGGCCGGATTGATGGGCTTGGTGCGCCCCTCGGATATCGGCATGCGCTCTGCACTGGTGGGAGAAACCATGCCGCGTGAACAGCTGATGAGCGCAATGAGCATTCAGCGAACGACGCAGGACTCTGCCCGCATCATCGGCGCGCTGAGCGGCGCGGGCCTGGTCGCGGCTCTCGGCATCGGAGCGGCGTACGCCGTCGTTGCGAGCTTCTATACCCTGGCGGTGATTCTCACGCTCAAGTCCGGGACGAAGCGGCCGCGACACGCGAGCCCGACATCGTGCGCACCCGCTCGCCCCACGCCGTGGAGCGATCTGAGGTCGGGACTGCACTACGTCCGGACCTCGCCGCATCTGCTCGGAATAATGATCCTCGCGTTGATGCTCAATTTCACTGCGTTTCCCCTCATGACCGGCCTGCTGCCTTACGTGGCGCGAGAAGTCTATGCGTCCGATCGCATCATGCTCGGCTACATGGTGGCTTGTGCAGCGTCGGGATCCCTGGTCGGGTCGGTGCTGATCAGCCGCTACGGCACCCGAATGCGCCCGGGCCGGATGACCATATCGTTCGCGGCCATGTGGTTTCTGATGCTGCTGCTCTTCTCGCAGGCGCCGCAGCCGTCGACGGGACTGCTCGCCCTTTTCATGGCTGGATGCGCCCAATGTCTGGCGCTGGTGCCGATGACCACCGTCCTGCTGCGCAGTTCGGAGGAACGCTATCGCGGGCGCGTGATGGGAATACGCATGCTCGCGATCTACGGCAACATCCCCGGCTTGCTCCTTGCCGGCCCTCTGATCACTCACTTCGGCTATCCGCTGACCGCGGCCATGTACTGCCTCTTCGGACTGGGCTCGATGCTGGTCGTCACCTTGTATTGGCGCAAGCACCTTTGGCACACGCAGGCACGGGTCAACCTGCGCGCCTGAAGGTCGAGCAGCCCGGCGAAGCCGGCTAGGCGTCGCGCTTGCGGTCGTAACGCGTGCCTTGCTTCCATTCGGCCATGACCTGCTTGAAACCCTCGGTCTCGAGGCGCTTGCCCCAGCGCTCGCGCGTATTGCTGAAGTGTCCGGCGAGACTCATTTCGAAGTTGATCTCCATCATGTCTCGCGCGCCCATGCGGTTGGCGCTGCGATTGATGGCGAGCTTCTTCATCATCAGGATCTCCAGCGGCACGCGCGCGATTTCCTCGGCCATGCGATCAACGGTGGCGGCGAGTCTCTCGGCCGGGACCGAGCGCGTCGCGAATCCGCACTCCTGCGCCTCCTTGCCATCCATCGTGCCATGCAGGAAAGCGAACTCCTTGGTCTTGCGCAACCCGACGACGGGAAGCCAGGCGCCCCAGATCAAACCCATCACCATGCCCGGCGCGGCTTCCACCGGTCCGATCTTCGCGTCGTCGGCAACGACCACGATATCCGCGAGCCCGGCGATGATCGTCCCGGCGGCGATACACGCACCATGGACCTGGGCGATCACGGGCTTGGGAATCTCCCATACCCGCATATAGGCCCGCATGCGCTTCTCGAAGTCGATCCTGTGCCGTTCGGTGTCGTGTCCCGTTTCCCGCTCACCCGGCTTGAAGTTCTCCTTGCCGTAATCATGGCCGGCGCAAAACCCGCGACCCGCGCCCTGCAGGACCACGACGCGCACATCGTCGTCATCTTCGGCCTGCAGCATGGCGAGTTCGAATTCGCGGGTCAGACGCTCGTTCAGGGCGTTGATCTTCTCGGGACGATTCAAGGTGAGCGTGACGCGATGCTCGCGCTTGTCGTAAACCAGGTGTTCGAAACCGCCTGCGGTCATGCTCTCCTCCTTCGTCGGCATTCGATTTGTCGCTTGCCCGATGCGTCGATTATAGTCGGACCCTCTCCCCATCCGGGGCTGATCGTCCCGCGCGCGCAGTGCCGGGCGATCACCCGACATCACGGCGAACAAGGATCCCATCGATGGCTGGATCGAGTCTGCTGGCACTGATCGACGACATCGCCAGCGTGCTGGACGACGTCGCCGTGCTCACGAAAATCGCCGGCAAGAAGACGGCGGGCGTTCTTGGCGACGATCTGGCCCTGAACGCCCAGCAGGTGACCGGCGTCAAGGCCGACCGCGAACTCCCGGTGGTTTGGGCCGTGGCCAAGGGCTCATTCCTGAACAAGGCGATTCTGGTTCCGCTCGCGCTCGCGATCAGCGTCTACGCGCCGTGGGCCGTGACGCCCTTGCTGATGATCGGAGGCGCGTTCCTCTGCTACGAAGGCTGCGAGAAACTCGCTCACCGCTTCCTGCAGGGCAAAGAAGCGGCGGCAGAGCACGGGGAACACTTGCGGGGGCTTGCAGATCCCAGCGTCGATCTGGTCGCCCTGGAACGAGGGAAAATCAAGGGCGCGATCCGCACCGACTTCATTCTGTCGGCCGAGATCATCGCCATTACGCTGGGCACCGTCGCCGCCGTTCCGTTCAAAACGCAAGTGCTCGTCTTGAGCGGCATTGCGATCCTCATGACCGTCGGCGTCTACGGGCTGGTGGCTGCAATCGTGAAACTCGATGACGGCGGACTGTACCTGAGCCGCAGGATGGGCGAAGGCGGCGCGGCGCGAATGCAGCGCGCACTCGGCCACGGTGTGCTCGTCGCCGCCCCCTGGCTGATGAAGACGCTCTCGGTCGCCGGCACGGCAGCGATGTTCCTGGTGGGCGGCGGGATCCTGGTCCACGGCATACCCGCGCTGCATCACGACATCGAAGCACTTGCGCATTCGCTCGTGGTCGTGCCTGCGATCGGCCCCGTCGCCGAGGCCATCGCCTCCGCTCTGCTCAACGGCCTGGCGGGTATCGTCGCCGGAGCCGTGGTCCTGGGCGCGGTGCTCGGGGTCAAACGACTGATGCAGCCACGCCTCGCATGAAGTCCCCTCGAGCGCTCTATTGTCAGCCCCGTCTTGCTGCGGCGAGGCGAGCATGAGCGAGGCGCGAATGCAGTCGAACGGCATGCGCGCTGCGTGGGCCGAGCATGCTCACGCGCATCCCTATGTCGCCGCTGGCCTGGCCGTCTCGGCACTCGCGGTTGCTTTGCTGATGGCTTCGAGCGTCCACCACGCTTTCGCGGGCGGCGCCGACACGAAGCTAAGCCACGCCCTTCTCGGCGGCACGGCGGGAATGGGCGCCACCGCATTGGGTGCCCTGCTCGCCGTGATGCTGCGCAACCTCTCCGAGCGGCTCGAAGACAGCCTGCTCGGCTTCGCAACGGGCATGATGCTGGCAGCCAGTTGTTTTTCTCTGATCCTGCCCGGCCTCGCGGCAGCCGAAGAACTCACCCAAGACAGCATGCTCGCCGCGCTGATCGTCGTCGCCGGCCTGCTGCTCGGCGCGCTGCTCATGCTGGGCCTCGACCAGTTCACGCCGCACGAGCATGCCCACGGCGGTCCTTGCGGCCCTGGCTGCGAGCGCATGAACAGGGTCTGGCTGTTCGTGTTCGCGATCACGCTGCACAACCTGCCCGAAGGCATGGCCATAGGCGTGAGCTTCTCCCAAGGCGATCTGAGCGTCGGCCTGCCCCTCGCAAGCGCGATCGCACTGCAAGACCTACCCGAAGGTCTGGCCGTTGCAGTCGCGTTGCGCGCCGCCGGGCTGCGTCCGCTCCACGCCGGCCTGATCGCCGCCGCAACGGGAATCATGGAGCCCATCGGCGCCGTTCTGGGTCTGGGCCTGTCCAGCGGATTGGCCATCGCCTACCCGCTGGGCCTTGGATTATCGGCGGGCGCCATGATCTTCGTCGTTTCTCACGAGGTGATTCCCGAGACGCACCGCAACGGTCATCAAACCCCGGCGACCATGGGCTTGATGGTCGGTTTCGCAGTGATGATGTTTCTCGATACCGCTCTCGCCTAGCGCGCGCGGTTCTGATACCCGCACCGGCCTGAACGAATTCGACAGCAAGAATCCGGCTGCGCGCACGATCGGGGCGGCGCATGCTGGCCGCCGACACTTCTTCGACCGAGACCCTCCATGACCGCGCCGACCAAGGAAACGTACCCGACCGATACCCCGCACGGCAAAGACGAGGAGCGCTGGACTGCGGTGTTGCGACGCGACCCGACCTTCGACGAGGCCTTCGTCTACGCCGTACGCACCACCGGCATCTATTGCCGCCCGACCTGCCCCGCCCGCAGGCCGCTGCGAAACCATGTCGAATTTCATCCCACCGCTGCCGCGGCCGTCCAAGCCGGCTTTCGCCCCTGCCACCGATGTCGACCCGATACGCCGAGCCCGATTGCGCAGCGCACGGCGCTCATCGCGCGCCTATGCCGACAGATCGAGTCGGCCGGCTCCCCGCTGTCCCTGCAGGCGCTCGCACAACAGGCCGGCATGAGCCCTTCCCACCTGCACCGGCTGTTCAAGTCCATCGTCGGAGTGACGCCCAAAGCCTATGCAAGCGCTCATCGTGCCAAGCAGCTTCGATCCTCGCTGAGCACGGCCCCGAGCGTGACCGCAGCCATTCACGACACCGGCTACGGCTCGCACTCGGCCTTCTATGCCGATGCCCCCCGTGCCCTCGGCATGACGCCGTCGCGCTACCGTCGGGGCGGGCGGGAGGAAACGATCCACTACGCCTTCGGCGACTGTTGGCTGGGCTGCGTCCTGGTTGCCGCGACCCTCAAGGGCATCTGCGCCATTCTGCTGGGCGAGCGGCGCAATCGGTTGCTGGTCGAGCTGCAGGACCGCTTTCCGCACGCACGACTCGATGGCACCAATGCGGCACTGCGACAGCGACTCGCGAACGTCACCCGCTTACTCGAACAGCCCGAACAATCGCACGGTCTCGACCTCGATATTCGCGGCACGGCCTTTCAGCGCCTGGTGTGGCAAGCGCTGACCGAGGTGCCCGTGGGATCGACCATAAGCTACGCTCAGCTTGCACGGCGGATCGGCGCCCCCAAAGCCGTCCGTGCGGTGGGCAGCGCATGTGCCGCGAATGCGATCGCCGTGGCCATACCGTGTCACCGTGCCGTGCGCTCGGACGGCAGCTTGTCGAGCTATCGCTGGGGCGTCGAGCGCAAGCGCGCCCTGCTGATGAAGGAAAGCCATGCCTGCGACGAGTCGACTGCGGCGCCGTTGCGCGATGGCGAGTCGAGCTCGAACGGGGCGGCCGCCGCAACCGCCGGCCAGGGGCAATCGAGCAGACGAGAAAGCGAACGCCGCTCGCTTCACGCCTCCCGAGAGACCGATCATGCCGCGAAAGACCGACGCCGCCGACCCGCCTGAACCCACCCCGCGGCCAGCGTCTTGTTCTACGCCGCCACTGCCTGCGCGTGAGGTTCGCCGAGGTGCATGGGGCTGGAGCACCACGTCGCCCTGGACAATCCAGCGGACTTCGTCCGGGGCGTGTCGACCTTCCTGGCGAATGGCTGAGCGCGCAAGCAGCCAGCCATTGAGCTCGACGCCTGCGTCGTCAGGCGAGGCGGTCTGTCGGCACGGAGGGGCCGCTCCCGGGATGGAAGCCGTAATGAACAATGCCCGCCTGTGAACAGCGCGGGCAAGCAAAATCGTTCAGAAACTGGATCCCGGCGCCTCGGACAGGTCGGAGCAGACCCCGTGCCTCAGCGCTGAGCCGGCGCAGTAGGGAACCGGCGAAGGCTTCAGGGGGTGTTCGGTTTGGGTGGACGCTTGTGAAACTTCTTGCCGCCCGACTTCTTCCCGTGCGGCGATCCGCCGCCGGGGCCGCCGCCACCACCGCCCTGCTTAGGGTGGCCGCCTTGACCTTGACCTTGGCCCTGATTCGGATTGCGCCGACCGGGCTGTCCCGGCTGTCCGGGCTGGGGCGCGCCTTCGCGATTTCCAGGGGCGAACATGATCTCGAGTTCGATCAGTTCATCCCACTGTGCATCCGTGCGCTGCCGCTCGGGAATAGCCAGCAAGGCTTGCATTCGCTGGCGCGGAGATATTGGCTGTTGTTCGCTCATGGCTGCATTGTCTCATCAATCGGCAACTTCGGCATCCGAATGTTAACCCGGCCAGGCGCTCCCGAGCGCGAGAAATCGCCGCGGCTCGTTCGAACCCGCCCGATTCGCTTCGACGAGTGCCGCAACGCAGAGGCAGGCGGCACCCAACGCGCTCCGCCGAGGCCAGCGCCCCCGCGATGACGTTCGAATAGATCTTGGTGAAAGCCCGAATCGCGCCGCAAGTCGCGAAAGGAAACGGCACCCGCTGAGAGCCAGAAACACGAAGGGCCGGGTCGAGGCGACACGCCGCGATTTCCGGCCCCTGGGAGCGTAAGGACGTGAGCTACTTGAGGTGCTTGCCGACCAGCTTGGTCATGTCGAACATCGAAACCGGCTTCTTGGTGCCGAAAACCGCGCCGAGCTTTTCGTCAGCGTTGATCATCCGCTTGTTCTTCGGATCTTGCAGCTTGTTCTTTTTGATGTAGTCCCAGAGGCGCTTGGTCACTTCCGTGCGCGGCATGGGCTTGTCGCCGATGACTGCAGCCAACGCGGGAGACGAGCTGAGCGGCTTCATGAATGCGGCGTTGGGTGTGCGCTTGGCGGCCGTCTTCTTTGCGACCGTCTTCTTTGCGGCCGTTTTCTTGGCGACCGGCTTCTTCGTTGCTACCTTCTTGGCACTCTTCTTGGCCATACGTTTTATCTCCCAGCGGTTTAATTGTTTCGGCTCTCTTACCGGGGCGGCAGAGACGGCGCCAGCATGCCTAATCTGTCGATCGATTGTCAACGGATTTCTGTCCCTTTTCCCTCTGGGAAGACGTCGGATTAAGCCTGTGTTGCGTGGACCCGAAAAACGCCCGCCAAAGGCGGTAGACGCTCATACTGCACGGTCGGCGCGCAGTCGCTCCACCTCGGGGGGTGAGTACTGCAATTCCTGCAGGATGGCGTTCGTATGCTCGCCGACGGCCGGCACGTCGCCGATCACCGGATCGAAGTCGGAGTGCGTGGCAGGCGGGCGCAGCACCGGAATGACGCCGACCGGGGACCCCATTTCGGTCCACCGGCCGCGTGCGCGCAGTTGCGGGTGATCCCATACCTCATGCATCTCGTTCATGCGGGCATTGGCAATATCGGCCGACTCGAGGCGCGCCACGATTTGCTCCGCCGTCATCGCCCCGAACACCTGGCGCACGATCGCAAGCAGCGGTTCCCGGTTCTGCAGCCGACGGCTGTTGGAATTGAAGCGCTCGTCGTCCGCCAGCTCCGGGCGACCCAGGACCTTGTCGCAGAACGCGGCCCACTCGCGCTCGTTCTGGATCCCCATCATCACGTCCTTGTCGTCCGACCCGGTGAAGCGACCATACGGCACGATGCTGGCGTGATCCGCGCCGGTGCGGGGAATGGCTTTCTTCGCAAAATGCGCATACAACAGCGGCTGCAGCATCCACTCGCACAAGGCTTCGAACATCGAAACCTCGATCCGGCTGCCTTTGCCGGTACGCGCGCGCTGCAGCAGCGCGGCGAGGACACCGGAATAGGCGTACATGCCAGTGCAGATGTCGGCCACCGACGCCCCGACTTTCGACGGCCGCTCCGGGGTTCCCGTGATCGACAACAGTCCCGCCTCGCTCTGGATCAGCAGATCGTAGGCTTTCTTGTCGCGGTACGGGCCGCTGTCGCCGTAGCCCGAGATGTCGCATACCACCAGCCCGGGAAACTTCGGATGCAGCGCTGCCGCGCCGAGTTCCAATCGCTCCGCCGCACCGGGCGCCAGGTTTTGAATGAACACATCGGCGCGGGAAAGCAGGCGCTCCATGACCTCTCGCCCCCCCGGATGCTTGAGATCCAGCGTGAGGCTCTCCTTGCCCCGATTGAGCCAAACGAAGTACGCGGACATGCCGCGCACGTTCTCATCGTAGGCACGCGCGAAATCGCCGGGGCCCGGGCGCTCGATCTTGATCACTCGGGCGCCGAGATCGGCGAACTGACGGGTGGCAAACGGCGCGGCCACGGCCTGCTCCAGCGCCACCACGGTCATCCCATCCAATGGCCTCATGACGGCGCGCCTTCAGAAAGAACGCGGCATGCCGAGGACATGCTCGCCGACGTAGGACAGAATGAGGTTGGTGGAAATGGGCGCCACCTGATACAGCCGCGTTTCACGGAATTTGCGTTCGACATCGTACTCGGCGGCGAAGCCGAAGCCACCGAACGTCTGCAAGCAGGCATTGGCCGCTTCCCACGAAGCTTCGGCGCCAAGATACTTCGCCATGTTCGCCTCCGCGCCGCACGGCTTGCCGGCGTCGAACAGGTCCGCCGCCTGGAAGCGCATGAGATCCGCGGCACGCAGATTGATGTAGGACTTGGCGATCGGAAACTGGATGCCCTGGTTCTGCCCGATCGGCCGATCGAAGACGATGCGCTCCCTCGCGTAGGCGCTGGCCTTCTCGACGAACCAGCGGCCATCGCCGATGCATTCGGCGGCAATCAGGATGCGTTCGGCATTCATGCCGTCGAGGATGTAGCGAAACCCCTTGCCTTCCTCGCCGATGAGGTTCTCGGCCGGCACTTCGAGATTATCGAAGAACAACTCGTTGGTCTGGTGATTGACCATGTTGCGGATCGGATTGACCGTGAGCCCCTTGCCCACCGAATCGCGCAGATCGACCAGGAAAACCGACAACCCGTCAGACTTGCGCTTCACCTGATCGAGCGGCGTGGTGCGCGCCAGCAGCAACATGAGATCGGAAAACAGCACCCGGGAGATCCAGACCTTCTGCCCGTTGACGATGTAGCGGTCGCCCTTGCGCACGGCGGTGGTCTTCAGTTTGGTCGTGTCCGTGCCCGTGGTCGGCTCGGTGACGCCGAAAGACTGCAAGCGCAGTTCACCGGTCGCGATTCTCGGAAGGTACTGGCGCTTCTGCTCCGGAGATCCGTGGCGAAGCAGCGTGCCCATCGTGTACATCTGCGCATGGCACACGCCGGAGTTTCCGCCGCTGTGGTTGATCTCCTCCAGAATCACGGAGGTTTCCGCCACGCCCAGACCCGAGCCGCCGTACTCCTCGGGAATCAACGCGGACAACCAACCCGCTTCGGTGAGGGCTTTGACGAATGCCTCGGGATAGGCACGGGCTTCGTCGATGCCACGCCAATACTCGCCGTTGAACTGGCTGCACAACGCGCTTACGGCCTCGCGAATTTCGGAATAGGGCTGGGTGCTAGCTTTCTGCGACATGGGAGCGACCGAGAAGAAAAGTTGAAAAAATGAAGTCCGGTGTCGGGTTCGTCTTGACGTGGCCGGAAGCTGGCCACTAATCTTGCGGCGCCTCAATTCTACGGCCTTTTGGATGGACGGACGATGAAGATCGCGGAGTTCCTACTGCAGACACTGGAGCGTTGCGGCGTGCGCGCGATCTTCGGCAACCCGGGCACCACCGAGATTCCTTTGGTGCGCATGTGCGAGGGTCGCGAGCGGCTGCGCTACGTCGTGGCCTTGAGCGAAGTGTCGGCCGTCCCCATGGCCGACGGCTATGCCCGGGCCACCCGCTCGCTCGGCGTCGTCAACCTGCACGTGGCACCCGGCCTGGGCAACGGGATGGGCGGCCTCTACACGGCCGGCATCGCCAAGACCCCGCTCCTGGTGCTGATCGGCGGCCAGGACCGGCGCTTGCTGCACACCTCGCCCATCCTGTACGGACCGCTCGAGAACATGGCCGGCAGCGTATGCAAGACCGTGCTGCGCCTGGATTCCACTCACGACGCGGCAGCCAACGTGCGTAATGCGATCCGCGCCGCCCTCACGCCGCCCTTCCGTCCCGTGGCCCTGATCTGCCCGCCCGATCTGCTCGAAGAGGAAATCGATGCGCAGCCGAGCGCCGTGAAGCCCGCTCGCCTGGGCTCATTGGACGCCGACGATGCAAGCCGCATCGCGGACATGCTGTCCCAGGCGAGGAACCCCGCTTTCATCGCCGGAGAAGACGTGCACTGGCATGACGCATCGGCGGCGCTGCGTACCTTGGCTGAGTCGCTCGATGCCCCGGTCTACGTCGCCCCGTATACGCCCGTGTTGCCCATCGACGCCTCGTCCTCGTCCTACGCCGGCTACCTGTCGCCCGGCTTCAGCGGCATCGCCGACCGCCTTTCCCAACATGACGTCGTTCTTTTCGTCGGGCAGCGGACCTTGCGCACCACCCTGTTCGCGGAAATCCGACTGCCCCAGGTCAAATGCTGGCTGGGCGACGACCCGACCGCCCTGCCCCTCGGCGAAGAGTTCCAATCGGCACACCTCACCGATATCCGGCAGGCACTTTCCGCCATCCACGGAGCGCTCGGCGAGCGTCGGCGCGCCACGGCCTCGCCGCGACGCTGGCGCTTCGAGGTCGACCTGCCCACGGCGAAGCATCCCTTCCATCCGACGCTGGCAGTCAGCGCCGTGCTCGAGGCGTTCAAGGACGCCTTGATATTCGACGAATCGGGCTTGTCCACCTCGGACGTCCGCCAATGGATGCCCTGCGACGCGGGCGACTACATCATCAACGGCTCGGGCGGGATCGGCTGGGGACTGGCCGCGTCGGTCGGCGGCGCAATCGGCCGCGACGACAGGCAGGTGGTATGCATCGTCGGCGACGGCTCCTCGCTCTATGCGTCCGAATCGCTCTGGACCGCAGCCAATCGCGGCACCAAGCAGCTTACCGTCGTGCTATCGAATCGTCGCTATGCCACGCTGAACGCAGCAGCCTCGAAATTGACCGGGCATGATCTGGACCTGTTCTCCATCGATCCGCCCGTGATCGATTTCTCGGGGCTAGCCAAGCTCTACGGACTGGAATTCGTTCGTGTCCGCAGCCAGGACGAACTCGACACCGCGCTGCGCGCCATGGGCGGCCGGGTATCCGGCAACACATTGCTGGAATTGATTCTCGACCAAGGCGTCCAACCCGTGACGGCAAGCCGCCACTTCTGAAGCGGGGCAGCGCGCCCGTGCCGCAAATTCGAATGCCGAATCAGCGCGCGGGCACGAAACCGGGCGGAAGGGTATCGACGAACGACGGCCGGGCAGCGACACCCGCCATCCAGCGGGCGAGCCGGGGGCGGCTCTCGCGCCAGGGCTGGGCGTCGCGAAAATCGATGTACTGCAGCGCCACGCCGAGCGCAATATCCGCCAGGGTGAAACCGGAGCCCACCAGAACTCCCCCGCCCGTCATTCGGCTTTCGATCTGATCCAACGCCCGCTGCACGCGCCGCGCTTCGCGCGCCATTGCTTCCGGCATCTGCTTCTCGGGCGGTCGGCGAAGTTCCAACACCCGCGCCACCGTCGCATCGATCATGCCATTGGCGAGCGCCTGCCACTTCATGCAATCCCAATAAGCCTTCTGTTCGGACGGAATGAGACCGCACTGAAAGCGGAAATCGAGCCAAGCGCTAACCACGGGTGAGTCGTAGACGGCTTCACCGTCGTCAAGCAGCAACGTAGGCACTTTGCCCAAGGGATTCATCGAGGCGATGCGCGACTGCTCCGGCCACGGGTCCTCCACGACCAGTTCAATGGGCAGGTTCTTCTCCTTGATCAGCACCCTGACCTTGCGAACATAGGGCGAAGTGAGCGAGCCATAGAGTTTCATCGTGGTTACCCGTTGATGCGACGCGTCAGTCGACCGTCGCTCCCGTCATTGTAATCAGCTTGGCGTACTTCTCGCGGTCGGCGATCAAGCGTTTGCTGAACTCTTCCGCAGATGCGATCCAGGGTGCCAACCCCTGCCGGGAAAGCGCCTGCTCGACATCGGGCATCTGCTGCACCTTGCCGATTTCGCTGTTGAGGCGCTCGACGATGCTGCTCGGCAAGCCGGCGGGCCCGAACAGGCCGATCCAGGCATTCATCTCGTAACCGGGAACGCCCGATTCGGCGATCGTGGGCCAATCGGGCCAATTCTTCATCCGCTGCGATGAAGCCACTCCGAGCGGCCGCAGACGTCCTGAGTTGATTTGCGTCACCACCGTCGCTATGGTCGCAATCATCACTTGAGCCTCGCCGCCGACCAGCGCGGTCACCGAAGGCGCGCCGCCCTTGTAGGGCACGTGAACCATCTTCGTGCCCGTCATTGAGGTGAACAGCGTCATGTTCAGGTGCGGGGCGCTGCCGTTGCCCGAGGACGCGTAGAGGATTTGACCCGGCTGGCGCTTGGCCAGGGCGATCAGTTCCTTGACGCTCCTCACCGGCAGGGACGGGTGCGCGACCAGCACCGAAGGCTGGGCCGCAAGAAACGCGATCCCGGTGAAGTCCTTGATGACGTCATAAGGCAGATTCTTGTACAGCGTCGCATTGCCGACATGCGTGGTGGAATGAATCATCAGCGTGTGGCCGTCGGGAGCCGCCTTGGCCACGACGTCGGCCCCGATGGAACCCGCGGCGCCCGGCCGGTTGTCCACGACGAACTGCTGTCCGAAAATGGCCGGCAGCTTCTGCAAAATCAATCGGCCTGCGATATCGTTGGAGCCACCCGCCGGCCACGGAATGACCACGCGAACAGGTTTGACCGGATAGTTTTGCGCCCATGCGGCGCCGCTCGTTGCAGCCGCCGCGATCAGCAGCAGACGCCCTACTCGTCGTTGCCCGTTGAAGAGCATTCCTGGAACTCCTCTCTGAAAAATAACCGGAAAGCCGCCTCTCGCGGATGTCCGTTCATGGTCGATTCCGAGCCGGCCCGGTACATCCTCGTCGACTCGGAACGATTATACGGCCCCGCCGCAGCAAGCCCTCGGTGTGCTGTGCAGCATGCGTCGCGCGACGCTCGACCCCAGGTACACCGATAGTACAATCAATGCCCTGACCAGAGGAGCAGACCATGACCCTTCCGCTTGCCGGCGCCAAAGTGCTCGATCTCACCAACGTCATGTCCGGTCCGTACTGCACGCTCATGCTTGCGGACATGGGCGCGGAAGTCATCAAGATCGAAAGTTTTCCCGATGGCGACATGTCGCGCCGCTTCGAGCCGAAAGTGAACGGCGAGTCCTATTGCTTCGCGGTTCTGAACCGCAACAAGCGATCCATCGGATTGAACCTCAAGCGTCCGCAGGGACTCGAGGTCTTTCGCCGCTTGGCCAAGGATGCCGACTTCGTGGTAGAGAATTTTCGACCCGACGTGAAGCACAAGATCGGCATCGACTACGAGGCCGTGAAGAAGATCAACCCTGGCGTCATCTACGGCTCGGTGTCCGGGTTCGGCCAAACGGGCCCCTATGCCGCCAAGGGTGGCTACGACATCGTTGCCCAGGGCGTGACCGGCATCATGCGCATGACGGGCGATGCAGGCGGCCGGCCGGCAAAAGTCGGCATCGCGATGAACGACATCGCGGCGGGCACCACCTTGCTCTACGCTCTGCTCGGTGCGTACATTCATCGGCTGAAGACCGGGGAAGGCCAGTACGTGGAAACCTCACTCGTCGACGCCGGACTCGCCTGGACGTTCTGGGAGTTCGGGGCGTTCTTCGGGGGCGGCGAAACGCCCGCTGCCACGGGCACGCGGCATCGGCGCTCCGCACCCTATCAGGCCTATCAGACAGCCGACGGCTACGTGACTGTCGGCGCCAACAGTGCAAAGTTGTGGAGCAACTTCTGCACCCAGGTGGTCGAGAAACCCCAGTGGCTGCAAGATCCCCGCTTCATCGATCTGCCTTCGCGCCTGAAGAACGTCGAGATCCTTCAAGACGAGATCGAGGCCGTATTCAAGACTCGGCCGACCGCCCACTGGTGGGAGAGACTCGACCGCGCCGGCGTCCCCGGCGGCCCTGTATACACGTACGAGCAATGCCTGAGCGATCCCCATATCGCCGCCCGAGAAATGGTGCTCGATGTCGAGCATCCGAAGATCGGGCCGATGAAGGCCATGGGGCACCCGGTCAAGTCCTCGGGCGAACTCGTCAAGATCCGCACCCCCGCGCCGCTGCTCGGACAACATACGGGCAACGTCTTGACGGAGCTCGGTTACAGCGAAACCGAAGCATCGGGACTTTTTACCGAAGGCGTCGTCTACGACAGCACCCGCGTCTGAGCCTTCAGACCGCTTGTCTGCGAGCAGCCCGATGCGGCAACTGGTTCTCCTCGGCGGCGGTCATGCGCACGTGCAGGTGGTGCGTGCGTTCGCGGCGGCCGTGCCCAGCGACGCGGCGGTGACTCTGATCAGTGCCACCCGGCTCACACCCTACTCCGGCATGCTGCCCGGACTCATCGCCGGGCACTATACCCGCGCGGAAGCTCACATCGATCTGGCGGCGCTATGCGAAGCCTCCGGGGTTCGTTTCATCGAACAGGAAGTCCGCGCGCTCGATGTCGAACGCAAACAGCTCGAAGCCGCCACGGGCGAGCGTCATGCTTACGACATCTTGTCTCTGGATACAGGCTCGACGACGCCTCTCGATCGCGTTCCAGGGGCGGCGGCGCATGCGATCGCGGTGAAACCGGTCGACCGCTTCCTCGAAGGGATCGAGCGCCTGCAGGCCGACTTGCGGCACCGTCCGTCGACGGCTGTCGGTCTGGTCGGCGCCGGCGCCGCGGGTATCGAAGTCATTCTCGCGCTCGCACATCGGTTTCACACCGCCACCCCTCGCGAGCACCGGCTCACGCTGCATCTCGTCACCGATTCGGACACCATCCTCGCGGAATTCCCGCGAACCGTTCAGCGCTATGCCGCGGACGCGCTGCATGCTCGAGGAATCGTGGTGCATACGGGTGCACGAGCGGCGCAAGTCGAAGCGGGCAGCATCGATCTTGACAATGGCACACGCATACCCGTGGACTATGCGCTCTTCGTGACAGGAGCCGCGCCGGCGCCCATGTACGAGCGCGCGGGGCTGCGCACCGACGATCGGGGGTTCGTCCTGGTCGATGCCTGCCTGCAGTCGCTGTCGCACCCGGACGTCTTCGCTTGCGGCGATGTCGCAACCGTGCCGCAACATCCTCGCCCCAAGGCGGGCGTCTTTGCCGTACGGCAAGGGCCACCGCTGGCGAACAATCTGCGCCGGGCGCTCGCAGGGCTGCCGCTGGCGCCTTTCGTGCCTCAGCGCAATTACCTGGTGCTGCTGAGCACCGGGCGCAAGCACGCGATCGCCACCCGAAACGGCTGGGCCCTGCAAGGCGAGTGGGTCTGGATGTTGAAGGACTGGATCGACAGGCGCTTCGTGGGCGGGTTCACTCCCCAACGCATTCGCAGCGGTAATTGATGGATCACTGTTCCGCTGTGACGAGAGCCAAGGCGGGTACGGATAGCGGTCTTGACTCCGCTGCTCGCGCCGTTCCCCGCCCCCGAGCGCATTCGGGCGAACTTCGACGCCACGGCAAGGCCTCGCGACGAGCCGCTCTCAAGTATCGAGGGCGTCAGCCGCAATAGCGCTGGATGCACGCCAGTCGACTTCAGATACCGTACGGGAAAGCACACGCACGCAATGCGGCGAGCCTACGCGGAGCCAGTCATGGGGAACGTCAGGCTCCCAGTCGCCATCACGGGCGAAACCAGATTCGGATGCGACACATGGACACGATCAAGCAAAAAATCGAGGGCAAGGTCGGAAACAAGACGAATGCCTCGCGCGGGACGCTGGACGAAATTCTGCGGTACCTGAACATGCTCGAGGCGCGGCTGGCCCGGCTCGAATCCGCCGTCGGCATCGGCGCCCTTCCGCTGCAGGCCTCGAATGCCGACGAGTTCGCCGGCACGGCGCGAACCCTGGGCGCCGGCAGCACTTCCATCGCCGCCGATGCGGCTCTGCCGGCGGACACCGCCAACACGAAAACCAGCACGATAGCGATCGGCACGGAACCGAAGAGCTACTCCCCCACCGCCACGGCCCCGGCTACCGAGCGCCTCCAGCCGCTGTCTGCGACCGGCACTTCCCCTGAAGCGTCCTTTCCCGATTTGTCCATGCTCGACGAAAAGGTCGAGATCAAAAAGCCACCCGCACAACGCATCGCAGTCAAGGCCGCGATCGAGAACTACCCGCGCATCGTCAGCCGAATTCAGCAATTGTGGGGCACGCCCGAATGCGAGGGATACATCACCGACCTGGTCGTCGACACCCGTGGTGACAGAAAGGGTTTTCCCCCGGCGGTCATGGAGGAACTGCTTTACCTGACGCGTCTCGCGCGCGGCTTGGTCATCCTCGCCATCGATGCAGATCGCTGGGATGCGTATGATCAAGTGGGTGATCGCCGCTAGGGCGAGGATCGCCGGGCGCAGCAGACGGTTGGGCACGCGGGCCGGTACTTGCCATGGTCCACAGCGGTTACCCGATACTCGTCGTCGCTAGCCGCGCCCTGCCGTCGAGGTCCCGTTCCGGGTATATTCCTCGATGGTCCCTACGAATCGGACCGCTCGAGGGAGTGTCATGAATACGGCCGACCGTCAGCCAGCACGAGGCGCACCATGCCTCTCGTAGCGATCGCACGGGAGATTGGATCGCATGGTGAGCGAGTCGCCGCCGCCCTCGGCGAGGCGCTGGGATGCCCGGTGATCAACCATGAAATCATCGACTACGTCGCCGACAAGATGCGGCTTCGCAAGAGCCATGTCATCAAGCTGCTCGAAGGTCGCGCCAGCTTGTTCGAGCGGCTGACCGCCGATCAGACCAGCCTCACGATCTACACGGCGGCGGAGACGTTCGCACTCGCCGCTCGGGCGCAGGGCGCCATCTTCCTCAGTTGGGGCGCGGCGCAGCTGCTCGCACCCGTTCCACACGCGATTCGAGTCCGCGTTTGCGCATCCCTTGCCACGCGATGTGCGCGCGTCAAGCAAAGCCTCGGAAGCGACGACGAAGAATACGTGCTGCACGAACTGCGTGTTTCCGACGAGGCGCACGACGCCATCACGAAGCGTCATTTCGGCATCCGCTGCCGCGAGGCCGAGCACTACGATCTCGTTCTCAACACCGACCGGATCAGCACCGCCGCGTGCGTCGAACAGGTGGCTCGTCTGGCCCGAGCCGCCGAGTTTCTGGAAACCGACGCATCGCGCGCTTGCCTTGCGAACCTGAGCCTGGAGGCGCACGTGCGCGGTGCCTTGTGTCAGAAATCCGAAACCGCACGGCTGAAAATCACCGTCGCTGCGGATAACGGGCACGTGGTGCTCGCCGGGGCGGTGTCGTCTGTCAGCGACACCTGGCAAGCCGCGCAGACAGCCGCCGCCGTACCGGGCGTGCTGAGCGTCGAGAACCGGCTCATGACCTCGCGCCGGTCCTCCGCATCGACGACGAAACCCTCCTCGCCGCTCTGAATCGTCTCGCTCGGGTCACTCGTACGGCGCCAGTCGACGAGTTACACTTGCGTCGATTCTCTTCGAGCGAGCACACCGACCCAGGGCTGACGATGCTGATGTCATCGATGGGGCGACGCCCGCTTGGAGCGCATCGGATCGCGCCGGGGTTCGCCCCTAGTTTCGGGAGGAGCCTCGTGCGGGAATCCCAAGGAGAACAGACACCATGCCTTTGCCCTCGACTTCTCGCCGCCTCTCGATGCACATGCAGCGCTCTTGCAGTCTCGCGGCCCTGCTCTTGCTCTCGGCGCTCAGTGCCCCTACGCTGGCAGCGCATGCAAGCGACGAAAGCGCCCGCTATCCCGAGCGACCGATCCGACTCCTGGTCGGATTCTCACCCGGCGGCGGAACGGACACCACTGCGCGCGTCATCGCGCAGAGGTTGGCATCAGCGTTCGGCCAGCCCGTCGTCATCGACAACCGCCCGGGCGCCGCGGGCAACGTCGCCACGTCGATCGTCGCCCAGTCCGCCGCCGATGGCTACACCCTACTGATGGGCACGATCGCGGCTCTCGCGATCAATCCGACCCTCTATGGCAACCTGCCGTTCGACCCGGTGCGCGACTTCGCTCCCATCACCCAGACGGTCAACTCCACCAATGTTCTGGTCGTGCATCCGGGCGTCCCGGCGAACAATGTCCAGGAATTGCTGGCACTGGCCAAGGCCAGTCCGGGAAAGATGTCGTACGGGTCGTCGGGCATCGGCGGGGCAGGCCATCTGGCGGGCGAACTCTTCTCCACCCTCGGCGGCGTGAAGATGGTGCACGTTCCCTACAAGGGGGGGAGCCCGGTCATGGTCGACCTTCTGGCCGGACAGATACACTCGGTGTTCGCTACCGCGGCTACAGCGATACCTCACATCCGCAGCGGCAAGATCAGGCCTCTGGGCGTCACGACACTCCATCGCGCAGGCATGCTGCCCGACATACCGACGATTGCGGAACAGGGTCTCAAGGGCTTCGATGCGAACAACTGGTACGGATTGCTGGCGCCCGCCGCAACGCCCACCCCGATCATCGAGAAGCTGAACGCGGAAGTGGTGAAGATCCTTCGCATGCCCGACATCCAGCAGTATCTCTTCAACCAAGGGCTGGACCCGGCTCCTACGACACCCGCGCAATTCGCCGCCTACGTGAAATCCGAAATGGCGAAATGGGCCAGGGTCGTACGCAACGCCGGAGCATCGGCCCTTTGACCAGCCCTGACCGGATAGTCCAGACAGGCCCCGGCGGCAAGCGCACTAGCTTCGCGCACGCGCTGACGGGACTGCTCGCGCTGCTTCTATCGCTGAGTACGCATGTTGCCGCTCAGGAAGACCCGACACCCCCCTCCGTGGGTACCCCGCCCCGGGTCATCGATCGCATGTTGTCGTTGGCCAAACTGCGCAGCACCGACTCGCTGATCGATCTTGGATCCGGCGATGGCCGAATCGTGCTCGAAGCAGCACGCCGGGGCGCTCATGCAAAGGGCATCGAAGTGCGGGCGGACTTGGTGGCAGCCAGCCGGCGCGAGGCCGAGCGCCTGGGCCTCACCCAGCGCACGGAGTTCCGCCAAGCGGACATCTTCGCTGTGGACCTCCGCTCGGCAAGCGTCCTGACGCTGTACCTGTCGCCGGAATTCAACGAGCGTCTCGTGCCGCGCATTCTGGCGACGATGCGGCCCGGCGCCCGCGTCGTCTCGCACGATTTCCCACTGGGCACCTGGCGCCCCGACGCGATCGAGCGCCTCGAGGTGCCGGAGAAGAATTATGGCCGGGGCGGCGAAAGCGTCGTCATGCTCTGGATCGTGCCGGCGACCGCCGCCGGGCGCTGGCGCGCATCGATCGGCGAGGGCAGCCTGATGCGGGAGTTCGTGTTCAGCATTGCACAGCAGTTCCAGGCGATCGAGGGCGCGCTGCTCTCGGACCGCCGCTATCGGCGATTCGCTCGGGCGACCTTGCAGGCGGACAACATCTCCATGACACTCGACGGAGCGCCCTCCCCCTATGGTGAAGGCAGTGTCACGGCCCGCATCGAAGGCGATCGCATGACCGGCATCTTTCGCTTCCGGGCCACCGAAGCCGTGGGCGCGGTCTTTCGGGCGCAGCGCGTCGACACCCGCCCGGATCTGTTCGATTGACCTCGCACCGAGGCGCCCGATGGCTGCTGGTCAGCTCGCGCCGGACCGCGCCCGCGCTCGCATGACTCGTTCAGCGGCGCAACAGGCGGCGAACCTCGCTGGACACCACGACCTTGCCATATAGCCTGTAGGTTTCGTGATTGTTCTCGATCTCGGCAAGGTCATACAGATAGTTGACCATGATGCCTGCCGACTGCTTGAACCCCTTGGGCGATGTATCGGCGAGCCAGTTGAGCTTTTCGATTCGAGCGCCGTTGTCGAGGTGAAAGCGGGCCACGGCATCGATCGGACGCAAACCCTGCCGCGCCTCCGCCAGATAGTAGGCGCAAGCAGCGATCAGCGCCTCTTCGAGCGCAGCGCTCAGCTTGGCATCGGCGCGCCAGTCGCGCCCCTCGAGGACTTTCCATAGCGCATGGGCGTCGCCCGCCTCGACGCCGAGCTTCTTGAGCTTTGCCTGTGTCGCTGCGGCGATGACAGCCGCCTTTCCCGCGTCGGACTGCAACCAGCGCACGAAGCCGGGAATGGGCGACAAGGTCGCAAAATGGCGCAACGCGGGAAAATCGCGCTTGAGTTCATCCACCACGCGCTTGATGAGGAAGTTGCCGAAGCTGATGCCCCGCAGCCCCTTCTGCGTGCTGGATATGGAATAAAAGATCGCCGTATCGGCCTTGCGCAGATCGGCTGCCGGTTGGGTTTCGTCGAGCAGGTCCTGGATGCTGCCGGCCAATCCCCTGTTCAGCGCGATCTCGACGAAGATGAGCGGCTCCCGCGGCATGCGAGGATGAAAGAACGCGTAGCAGCGCCGGTCCGAGTCCAGCCGATTGCGCAGGTCGTCCCAGGACCGGATCTCGTGCACCGCCTCATAGGCGATGAGTCGCTCCAGCAACGACGCCGGCGAATCCCAGGTGATGCGCTGCAGTTCGAGAAAACCGACATCGAACCATAGTGCCAACAAGGAGGAAAGCTCTCGCTCCAGCACGTCGAGCTGAGGATTCTTGCGGGCAACCTCGAGCAGGTCGGCGTGCATGTCGACCAGAAACTTCACGCCATCGGGCAGGCCTGTGAACTGAGTGAATATTCGAACGCGCGGCGCGCGCACCGCCTCGCGGATGGCACGCTCTTGTTCCAACCGCCCAGCGTTGTCGCCTGCTTCCAGGAAGCCGCGCGCGGCCGCGTCCAATACGCGCTGATCCGGACCGAAGCCCGCCATCAGCTCCAGGAACTGGCGACGGCCGTTGGGATCGAGACCGAGGTAGGTTTGTCCCAGAGACGCCGCCTGCAGGCGCGCTGAAACTTCGCCGCCTGCCTGAGCCACGCAGGCATGCATCTGACTTTCGAGTTCCTTGAGCTGACGTGCCGACAAGCCGCCTCGGGGCGTCTCGGCACTTGCCGTCACGCCCGCGATGCGTTGCCAGGTACGCCGCAATCGCTTCAAATTGCGAGTCACGAAGTTTTCGCCCCGAGCGCCCGTGCCGCTATCGGCCACCGACGCGACACCACGCTCTCTCCCTGCTCGGGAGACCGAACTATCCGTCATGCGGGCGCCCCTGCCGACCCGCTGTCCGACAAGTCGGCCGGGACTCGCGCAACTTCGGATATGCGGGCTAGTCCCGCAGCTGTTTCGACCATGGACACTCCGGGCTGCTTTGTTAGGCTGAAGGTGGTGTTGCCGTGCGCATGACTGTATCGCACTCGGCTCGCAGAGCATAGGTCGGCATTCGGGCTGCAGGATAGCGAATGATGACATCCCTCTGACAGCACTCACCTGCCACTCGGACACTGAACGAAGGAGAAGAGCCATGCGTGCACCGACCCATCGCCGCGACGACGACTTCGTCGACGGTTTCGCCGAACCCGATGCGAGCGATTTCGTGGTTGCCGAAGACGAGATCGAGGCATGGGAGCTGGACGCGCAAGACCTCGGCGGCCTGAGCGCTGCCGACGACGGCTTCAGCGCCTCGAACTTCGACTGACCGCCCACCCTGCCACAGGCGACCGGCCCGCCGTCGCGGTCAGGCCCGGCCAGCCAATCGCTTCAAACCCAGCCACTGTTGGGAGAGAAAAGACTCGCCGTAGTCCCGGCCTTGCAGCTGATCGGAAATTCCGGTGGCCGTGCCGCGGTAAGCGAAGTTGGCCGTCCCGAACAGCATGTCCCAGAGCGGGAACAAGGTGGCGAAATTGCAGCCGTATCGGGCACCTTCGTGCCCGATACCGACACCGTGATGGGTGCGATGAAACCGCGGGCTGACGAGCAGCCGATCACCGATGCGCCCGAAGCTCAAGCGCACGTTGGCATGCGACAAACTCTCGACGAAGCGTATGGTGAGCATTGCCGCCACGAACTCCGCCGGCCCGAGGCCGATCACGAAAGCCACGGCAGAGAACCACAACCCGCCGATCACATCGTCCAGAAGGTGATTGCGGTCGTCGGTCCACAGAGACATCTGCCGCTGGCTGTGATGCAGGCTGTGCAAAGCCCACCACAGGCCCCAGCGATGCTGCAGGCGATGACGCCAGTAGTCGGCGAAATCGAGAACCACGAGGTAAGCCAGGAAAGCTGCGATCGGGGCGGCAACCAGCCAAGGAAACAACTCCTCGAGCCCGTAAGGAATGTAGCCGAGCAGACGCAGCTGCGCTTCCACGCCATCCACCACCGGCGTGAGCAGCGCGTAGATGCCGATCGGCACGATGCCCAGGCGATGCAGCATCGTGTAGAGCACGTCGGTGCGCACGGATTTCCGATCGACCCAGTGCTCGGCCGGAAACCAGGCCTCCAACGGCCGCAGCAGGACGTAGATCAGGACGAGTTGTACCACACCGAGCATAAAGATCTCGGTGGCATCGAACGCAAGCTCGGCGAAGTCCATGAAACCGAGTGCATAAAGCGCAGGCAGCACCAGCGACTCGAACAGCCAGCCATGTGTCGCCGTGTAGATCTGGATCAGAGTGTCCATGCTCACGAGGTGATGGTCGAAAAGCAGAAACCGCGCGCCTTGAGCCCTGCCAGCAAGGGATCGAGCATGGGCCAGTACGGATCCCGTCGTGACCAGATCCCCAGGTGCATCATCAGGATATCGCCCGATCGTATGTTGGCAAGCGCACTTGCGAGCAGCCGGTCGTTCGGATACTTCTCCGAGGGCAATTCGTCGCCGAGGAAGCCTGCCTGTGCCCAATGCACGTGCCGGGGATAGCCGCAGGACTTCGCGAACGCCAGGGCTCGCGAGGTGGTGCGACCGCCCGGCGCCCGCCAGATCGGCGCGAGCCGCTGGCCGGTCATGGACTGGAAGCTATCCTCCACGCGGCGCATCTCGGCGCAGAAAGCCGCCTCGTCGAGCAGTTCGGTTTCCCCCGAGGTGCTGACATAGGCCACCTTGTCGGCGCCGACATCGCGCCGGAAGTACCAATGCCGCCAGGTGTGATTGCCGAACGCATGGCCCTCGGCGACACGGGCTCTCCAGTACGGCGCCCAGGCCGGATCGAGCGAGGTGTCCCCGCGACGCGTGCGCTCGTTGGCCAGAAAGAACGTCGCCCGCACGTCGTGCTTGCGCAGAATGGCCGCGATCTCCTCCGCCGGCCCCATGTTGCCGGTGTCGATGGTCAGGTAGACGGTGCCTTTGCATGCCGCCGCGCCGCCCAGAGGGGCCGCGATGCAGAGCAAAAAGCCGAGAAAAACGCTAGCGGCGCGGCGCATGGTTGGCGAAGAAGAGACCGTGCGGCGAACGTCCCACGGGAATGGTCGACAGTATCTTCTTCGTCTGCATGTCGACGACCGTGACGGTGCGGTTCCAGCGCGTCGTGACCCACAGTTCGCGGCCATCGCTGGTGAGTTCCATGCAGTCGGGGCCTCCCGGCACCGGGAAGGTTTCGAGCACCTTCAAGGTCGTCTGGTCGATCACGGAGATGGTGTTGGCTACCCGATTGGTGATCAGCACGCGCTGGCCGTCGCCCATGCCCAGAAAGGCGTGCGCCCCATCTCCGGTCTTGATGCGTCCGACGACGGCGCGCTTGCGCCAGTCGATCACGTCCGCGCCGTCCGAGCCCATGATGCCGACCAGCAGATGACGGTCGTCCGCTGTCATCCAGATGCCGGCGGGGGTGGGCCCGACCCGCAGCTTCCAGGCGATTTCCTGCTTGTTCAGATCGATCGCGACCACTTCGTTGCTGTCCTGCAGGGTGATGAACACCAGGCTGGAATCCGCGCTGAAGGCCATGTGGCTGGGCGCCTTCGGATTCCTGAAGCGCTTGACCAGCTTGAAGGTATTGGCATCGTAGATATCGGTCTGGCTCAGGCGCAGGGATGCCGTGACGAACCAGCGGCGATCCGGGGAAAATCCGATGTGGTAGGGATTGGAGATGCGATCCAGCCGCCGCAGCACCTTGCCCGTCACCGGATCGAGGAAGACGAGGTCGTTGCTGACGGCATTGGCAACGATCAACTCGCGGCCGTCCGGCGTGGTCATGAGATGGTGCGGCTCCTTGCCGATCGGCACCCGCGCCGTTTCCTTGCGCGTGACCTTGTCGATCAGGCTCACCGTCCCCTCGCCGGAATTGAGCACGACCGCAACGGCCCCTGCCGCGGCAGCGCTCTTGGGAGCCTGCGATCCGGGCTGCGGCTGCGCGCTGGCCAGGCCGAACGCCGCCCACAGAGCACCCGCCCACCCGACCCAACGCCATGCCGAGACGCTTCTAGTGCTCATCGATGCTCCTTGAACGAATCACTCGGGACTACCGATACGCGGCAGCCCCAATAACGAAGCGCAGACCATGCCGGTTGACGCCGCCCCGAGCGAAGGTCGGAAAACGCGCCTTCGCCACTCGGCCGACGCGGTCAGCGGTCCAAGCCGCCCATGCACAAGTACTTCACCTCGAGGAATTCGTCCATGCCGTATTTCGAACCTTCGCGACCGATGCCCGATTCCTTCATGCCGCCGAAAGGCGCCACTTCGGTCGAGATGATGCCGACGTTGATACCGACGATGCCGAACTCCAGCGCTTCGGCGACACGCCAGATGCGCCCGATGTCGCGGCTGTAGAAATAGGAGGCGAGCCCGAACTCGGTGGCGTTGGCGGCGTCGGCCAGTTCGGCTTCGGTCTCGAACCGGAACAAAGGCGCCACCGGCCCGAAGGTCTCTTCGTTCGCCACCGCCATGTTGGCGGTCACATCGGCAAGCACCGTCGGCTCGAAGAAGGTGCCGCCGAGCGCATGACGCTTCCCGCCGGCGACGACTCTGGCGCCTTTGCCGAGCGCATCGGCGATATGCTCCTCGACCTTCTCGACGGCCTTGGCATCGATCAGCGGCCCCTGCTGCACGCCGGGCTCCAGGCCGCTGCCCACCTTCATCTGCGACACTTTGTCGGCCAGTTTGCGCGCGAAAGCATCGTAGACGCCGCTCTGAACGTAAAACCGGTTGGCGCAAACGCACGTCTGGCCGGCGTTCCGGTACTTCGAGGCGATCGCGCCTTCGACCGCAGCGTCGAGGTCGGCATCGTCGAAGACGATGAAAGGCGCATTGCCGCCCAGCTCCAGCGATACTTTCTTCACCGTGCCGGCACATTGAGCCATCAGTTGCTTGCCGATCTCGGTCGAGCCGGTGAAGGTGAACTTGCGCACCAGCCGGCTGCCGGTAAGCTCCTTGCCGATAGCGCTCGCAGCGCCGGTGACGACGCTCAACACGCCTTTCGGGATGCCGGCGCGCTCGGCGAGTTCGCACAATGCCAACGCCGAGAACGGCGTCTGGGACGCCGGCTTGATGACCATGGTGCATCCGGCCGCCAACGCGGGTCCGGCCTTGCGGGTGATCATCGCATTGGGAAAATTCCAGGGCGTGACCGCCGCGCAAACCCCGACGGGTTGCTTGATGACGACGATCCGACGGTCCGAAAACTGCGCCGGTATCGTGTCGCCATAGACACGCTTGGCCTCCTCGGCAAACCATTCGATGAACGAGGCGCCGTACGCGATCTCGCCACGGGACTCGGCGAGCGGCTTGCCCTGCTCCATCGTCATCAGGATCGCGAGATCTTCCTGATGCTGCATGATCAGGTCGAACCATTTTCGCAGGATGGCGGATCGTTCCTTGGCGGTCTTCGCTCGCCATACGGGCCACGCGGCGTTCGCGGCCTCCACAGCCCGCCGAGTCTCCACCTCGCCCATGCGCGGCACCGTGCCGACGATCGATCCGTCCGCCGGATTGGCGACCGTCAAGGTCGATCCGTCGTCGGCGTCGAACCAGGCGCCGTCGATATAGCACTGCTGGCGAAAGAGCTTGGCATCGCTCAGCTTGGGGGCTTGGGTCTTCACCGGGTGCGGCATGGTTGGCATCCTTGGGAACGAAGGGCGATTTCGCCGAAAGCTCGAGGGCAAATCAGGTCGGAGCAGGTCTCGCCAACGGGCGAAGGAAGTATAGCAAAGGCCCCATGGCATTCACCTGCCCAGGGGCGCACCGCCAGCGGATTCCGGGCTCGAGCCTCCAGGCCTCGCAGTTGCAGCAGCGAGCTTCTTGTCGCTACCCATCGCGGGCCCGGGGAAGGCTGATCGCAGTCCCGAACCCTCGCTGGCCTGATCTCAAGCCCCTATGGCGATTGTCGTAAACACAATGTGCACGCGCGTCTTCATGTACGCTCGTGCCTATTGCTATAATCCGTCAGCCCTTCTCGAGCCCATTCAATTGAACACAAGAGCCACGTCCCGATGAGCGCCATGCAGTCACCCGTGCGAAAGTTGATTGCGGCGAGTTTGCTGATTCTGGCAAGCGTTCTTTCCGGTTGTGCCCACCAGAACGTGCGCGATCCGCTGGAGCCTCTGAACCGAGGCATCTACACCTTCAACGATGCCGTCGACAGAGCGGTGGTGAAGCCGCTGGCACAGGGCTATCGAGCCGTGTTGCCGCAGGTGGTGCAGACGGGCATCAGCAATTTCTTCTCCAATCTCGATGACATCACCGTCATCCTGAACAATCTGCTGCAGTTGAAGATCCCGCAGGCCGTCTCCGACACGGGACGTTTCGTCATCAACTCGACGATCGGCCTGCTCGGCTTCATCGACGTTGCGACACACCTCGGGCTCGAGAAGCACAACGAGGACTTCGGTCAGACCCTGGGATACTGGGGCATCGGCAACGGCCCCTATCTCGTACTGCCGTTCCTCGGCCCGAGTTCTCTGCGAGACGGTATCGGCCGTTGGGTCGACGCTCGCACCGACCCGGTCCGCTGGGAAGATCACATTCGAACGCGCAATCAGTTCTTGGTCACCCGCGTCATCAACACCCGGGCACGCCTGCTCGACAGCGAGAAAGTAATCGACGCCGCGGCCATCGATCGGTATGCCTTCATCCGCGACGCCTACCTGCAGCGCCGCAGAAGTCTGGTCTTCGACGGCAACCCGCCCCCGGAGAAGGAGTTCGAGGAGTTCGACGCCCAACCTCGCAGCGAGGTCGGGCCTGGCCTCGACACCGTGCTGATCGATCAATTCGGCGGCATCGTCGCGGGTTCCGCGAACGTAACACGCGCGGAAGATCCTGCGCCGTCCCCGAACAAAGCCAAGGCACGCAGCGATGTCAAAGTGCAGGAGGCGGGCGTCGAATCAGCGCCCGTCCCAGCCCCTCCGCTGAGTCAAAAGGCGCCCGAAACATCGCCTCTGTCCTCGACCGCTCCAGTCGGTGTCCTGGAGCAACCCGCACGCTTCGTGCGCGTATGGCTGCCCGGGAGCGGGAGCTAACCCAGCCCCGCGCCTCCGGGACGAATCATCACGTCCCGGTGAAAACGTAAACGCCTCCGATCGCCTCGGGTCCTGCGACGGCGATTCGTCCATCTGACAATGCACGCACGGGCAACCCGCGATCGGCAAGACATGCACGGGTCGCCCCAAGATCGCTCGATGCCACTTCGCAACCCGCGATCCAGGGCCGCTGCGGTACGTCGGCCCCAAAGCGTGCCGCAAAAGACGAGGCGTCGTAGAACTCCAGCCGCCCGCGCTGGAGACGGAACATGCGGGTTCCGCCGCTCACGTGATGCGCCAGCCCGGTGAAGCTCGCGTAACGCTCCACCGCCGAATCGACGTCGTCTACGCACACCATCACCGCACGCAGCCCGATGGCAGCATTCGGATGTGTCATCCATCGCTCCTGCCAAACCAAATTCTCGGTGTGATGCTGGCAGAACTGTATGCGGCCCTCCTCCATCGCTCCGGGAGCCACCCGCACGACAGTGAAACGCGCCGTAGCGGGCCCGTCCGGCGTGTCGATCGGCCGCTGTAGATCGATCGCCGGCAACGGCGAGAAGCCACCCGCTTGCAACCGATCATGATCCGCGCGAGCGGCGCCGGAACCGAAAACAATGGAATGCACGCCGACGTAGCGGTCGATCGACGCGCGCAACTGCGCGGCAACAGGCGTATCGCCCACTGGCACGAGGTATTCCAGATAGCCGTGACGCAACATCACGCAATGGTTGCCGGTACCGGCAGGCGTCAAGTCGGCCTTCGGCGAGAGCCGATGATATTGCAGCGAGAACGGCGCGGGCGCGAAGCCCAGCGCGACCAGCGCGCGATGACATGCCTCGCGGTCAGGGACGAAACTGGCAACATGGTCGAGATTGAGTGCGCCCGAAGGCGGAACTTGCGAACTGCTCTCGGCAGCAACGGAATGCATGGACACGAATGACCTCGGAGTGGGTGCGCCGACTGAGCGGCAGGCAAGGACTGAGCCGCGGAATTCGCCAGCGAGGGCGAGTCTCCTCAGTCAGAAATTCGCTCAACGAAAGCGCCGGAAATCGAGGCCGTGCCATGGCGGAAATCCTCGCCGGGTGTTCGACCCGGTTGCAGTTTCCTTCGCGCCTGGCAGCGAATTCGACTCGTTTGTCCTCGCTGCATCATCGATAACGTTCGGCCGTTCGTCAACGAATCTCTGCCTCAGGAGCTCAGCGGGAACCGCCCGGATTCAATTGAGCCGGGCACAGATCTGCTGCAATTCGATCATGCGCGAGCGTATCGCGTCCGCATCCTCCGCGTCGGGCGCCAACGCCAAGCAGCGCTGAAAGTCACCGAGGGCAGCACGAAAGCACTCGAGCGCCAGATGCAGTCCGGCGCGCTCGCGCCACTCGCCGGGATCGTCCGGCGTCAGCGCGAGGATGCGCGTGGTGACCATCAGTGCCTCCGGCAGCTGCTTGTAATGCAGGTGGATACCGCGCAGATTGCGCAGCAGGCGCGCAAGGATTTCGCGCGGATGAGCCGGCGCGAGCATCGCAGCCATCTCGCCCCGTGCGATGCGACCATCCTGCTTCGCGGGCAGCCTCGCCTGGAGTTCGGCGATGCCGAGCGATGTCCCTTTGTGATAAGGATCGAGAACGACCGTACCTTCACTGACGGCACATCGCACCAGGAAGTGCCCTGGAAACGACACGCCGAGCAGGGGCAATCCGAGATGACTGCCCAACCTCATGTAGACGATCGCCAGCGTGATCGGTATGCCCACCCGCCGATCCAGAACCTCGTTGAGGTAACTGTTGCGCGGATCGTAGTAGTCTTCGGTGGCACCGTGGAAGCCGAGTTCCTCGAACATGTAGCGATTCAGCGAGCGGATCGAATCGCTGCGGCCGATGTCCGGACGCAATCGGCGCCGGAGGGTCTCGCCCAGCGCATCCAGCCGTTCGACCTGCGCTTCGATGTCCAGCCCTGGGTATTGCTCGGCGGCAATCAGCAAAGCGCCGCGCACGAGGTCGATTCCCTCATCGGGACCATGCGCCATTCGCTCGAAGCGATCTTGCGCCTGCATAGATTGATAGGCTCCATCGATGGGGGTGTGCACGCCGTTTCCACCCGCAGTCTTGCCGCATCAAGGAAGCATTGTGGCATGGCGGGTCGGCGCTGCACAACGCCACGCAAGAACGGACTCGCGGCTCAATGCCTCGTTCTGGTGCAAAGCTCGATCGGCGCGCACCGAATCAACGCGAACATTCCAGTGTGCTCGTCACCTCGCCGTCCGCATCCACCGATTCCAGCCGCACGGTGAACCCCCAGAGTCGGGCGAGATGCTTCATCACCTCTTGCGCCTCTTCCACTTTCAAGGGGCGATTGCGCGCCTGCAGATGACGCAAGGTCAGCGAGCGGTCGCTGTCCCGGTCGAAGCGCACCACCTGGATGTCCGGCACGGCACTTTCCCGCTTGTACTGCTCGGAGAGCAGCTTACGGACTCGACGATAGCCGTCCTCGTCGTGTATCGCGTCGATGAAGAGTTCGCTCTCGGTTTCGTGATCGGCCACCGCGAAAAAGCGAAACTCGCGCATCAGCTTGGGCGAGAGGAACTGGCCGATGAACGACTCGTCCTTGAAATTGCGCATGGCGAAATCGAGGCTCTTGATCCAATCCGTCCCCGCCAACTCGGGAAACCAACGGCGGTCCTCCGCGGTCGGCGCTTCGCAGATGCGCCGCAGGTCGCCGAACATCGCGAAGCCGAGCGCATAAGGATTGATTCCGCCGAAGCCGCGCTGGTCGAAACCGCGCTGGCAAACCACGTTGGTGTGCGACTGGAGAAACTCGAGCATGAACCCGTCATTGACGAGCCGCTTGTCGTAGAGGTCGTTGATGAGGTTGTAATGCCAGAACGTGGCCCACCCCTCGTTCATGACTTTGGTCTGCACCTGCGGGTAGAAATACTGCGCCAGCTTGCGCACGATGCGCACGAGTTCACGCTGCCAAGGCTCCAGCCGGGGCGAATGCTTCTCCACGAAATAGAGAATGTTCTCCTCCGGCTCGGCGGGGAAGTCGCGCTTCTTGCCCGTAGAGTTCGAGGGCTCTCGCCCGGGGACAGTGCGCCAAAGGTCGTTGAATTGCCGCTGCTCGTGCGCACGCCTCGCCTCGACCCGCGCACGCTCTTCGCGAACGGACGGCGGCTGAGGACGTTTGAAACGGTCGACGCCGTGCAAGCTCAGCGCATGACAGGAATCGATGATCGCCTCGACCTCGGCCTCGCCGTAACGCTCCTCGCACTCCATGACGTAGCGCCGGGCGAAGACCAGGTAGTCGATGATGGCATCCGCCTCGGTCCACTGGCGGAATAGATAATTGCCCTTGAAGAAGGAGTTGTGCCCGAAGGACGCGTGGGCGATCACCAGGGCCTGCATCATCATGGTGTTCTCTTCCATGAGATAGGCGATGCAGGGATCGGAATTGATCACGATCTCGTAGGCGAGCGCCTGGTAGCCCTTGCGATAAGACTGTTCGTTGCGAATGAATTCCTTGCCGTAGGTCCAGTGTGGATACCCCACCGGCAGCCCGGCACTGGCATAGGCATCGAGCATCTGCTCGGAACTGATGACTTCGATCTGATTGGGATAGGTGTCGAGCCCGAAGTCACGCGCCGACCCCGAGATCGCGCTCTCGTAGCGCTCGATGAGTTCGAAATCCCAGTCCGCGCCTGTGGAAATGTAGCTCATGCCGCTCTCGCCCCGACATCCTTGCGGAACAACTCCCTGAAGACGGGATAGATCTCGTCACGGCGCGTCACCCGCCGCATTGAGAAGGCCCCGGCGGGGGCACGCACCTCCTGATACTCGACCCAAAGACTGCTCATGCGGCCACCCGCTTCGTCGGGTGTTTCCAGATAGGCGAAATAGCGCGTCAACGGCAGAAGGCGATCGGCCAGAAAACGGGCGCTCTTGCCTGCATCGGCGCCGAACGCGTCGCCGTCGGAGGCTTGGGCCGCATAGATGTTCCATCCGCCGCTCGCGTAGCGGGCTTCCACGATTTCATGCATCAATTGCAATGCAGACAACACGACCGTGCCGCCGCTCTTGCGATCGTAGAAGAAGGTCTTCTCATCGACTTCCTCGGCGTTGTCGGTGTGGCGCACGAACACGAGGTCGACGTGGTCGTACTTGCGCGTCAGAAACAGATACAGCAGCGTAAAGAAGCGCTTGGCCAAGTCCTTCTTGGCCTCGTCCATCGAGGCGGAAACGTCCATCAGGCAAAACATCACTGCGCGGGCGGTCGGTTCCGGAACGTTGACCCGATTCCGATAGCGCAGATCGAACTCGTCCAGGAAGGGCACCCGCTTCAGGCGCCGCTTGAGGTCATCGATCCGCTCGCGCAACGCTTGAAGTTCGCTTTCGGCCCGGCCTTCGATCTGCGCCTGCGCGAGTTCGGCGCTGACTTCCTCCAGTTCTCGGGAGAGCGGCCCACTCAAAGCGATCCGCCGGGCGAGCGAGGTGCGCATGGTTCGCACGATCGCCAAGTTCGTCGGCGAGCCGGAGGTCGTATAGCCCGAGCGCATGGGCTTGTTCTCTTCGATCCCGGCGAGCATGTTGCGCTCCAGGCGCGGCAATTCCAGGTCTTCGAAGAAGATATGAAGGAACTCCTCGCGTGAGAGCGCAAAGACGAACTCGTCCTCGGATTCGCCGGCGCCAGCCTCCTTGCCGCCCCCCCCGCCGCCGCCGTCGGGACGAGCGATCCGATCGCCTTTGGTAAATTCGCGGTTGCCCGGATGAACCATCTCCCGGTCACCCCCCTCCCCGTGCCGAAACACGGGCTCGGAGATGTCTTTGCGTGGCACGCTGACATTACCGCCGCGATCCATGTCGGTGATCGAGCGTTCGGCAACCATGTCGTGCACGGCCCGCTTGATCTGCGCCTTGTAGCGGCGCAGAAAACGGGCGCGGTTGACGGCACTCTTGTTCGGCGCGTTCTCGCGGCGGTCGATGAGATGAGCCATTGTTGCCCTCTTGTCCGAGTTTTACGGGCTGAAACCGCGAGCCGGACGCCCTGGCGTCAGGACGACTTGCGCACGCGCAGATACCAATCGCACAGGAGGCGCACCTGCTTCTCCGTGTAGCCCTTGGCGACCATGCGCGCCACGAAATTCTCGTGTTTGCCGCGGTCCTCCTCGGATGCCTTGGCGTTGAAAGAGATCACCGGCAACAGATCCTCGGTGTTGGAGAACATCTTCTTCTCGATGACCTCCCGCAGCTTCTCGTAGCTCGTCCACGCGGGGTTCTTGCCGCCGCTGGCGGCTCGCGCGCGCAAGACGAAGTTGACGATCTCGTTGCGGAAGTCCTTCGGGTTCGCGATCCCCGCCGGCTTCTCGATCTTCTCCAACTCGGCATTGAGCGAGGAGCGATCGAACACCTCGCCCGTATCCGGATCGCGAAACTCCTCGTCCTGGATCCAGCAATCGGCGTACGTCACGTACCGATCGAAGATGTTCTGCCCGTACTCGGCGTACGACTCCAGATAGGCCGTCTGGATTTCCTTGCCGATGAACTCGGCGTATCGGGGCGCCAGCCAACCCTTGATGAATTCGAGATAGCGACGCTGCGTCTCTTCCGGCAAATCTTCCCGAGCGATGCGCTGCTCCAGGACATACATCAGATGCACGGGATTGGCCGCGATCTCGGCGTGATCGTAGTTGAATACCGCAGACAACACCTTGTAGGCGAAGCGGGTCGACATCCCCGTCATGCCTTCGTCGGTTCCCGCGTAATCTCGATACTCCTGGTAGGACTTCGCCTTGGGATCAGTATCCTTCAGGCTTTCGCCGTCGTAGACACGCATCTTGGAGTAGATGCTCGAGTTCTCCGGCTCCTTCATGCGCGTGAGCACCGAGAACTGGGCCATCGCCTCGAGTGTGCCCGGAGCGCAGGGCGCGGATGCGAGCGAGCTGCTGCGCATCAACTTGTCGTAGATGCGCACTTCCTCCGACACCTGCAGGCAGTACGGAACCTTGACGATGTAAATGCGATCGAGGAATGCCTCGTTGCGCTTGTTGTTGCGGAAACTCTGCCATTCCGCTTCGTTGGAATGCGCGAGAATCACGCCTTGGAACGGCATGGCGCCGAAGCCCTCGGTGCCCTTGAAGTTGCCTTCCTGGGTGGCCGTCAGCAAAGGATGCAGCATCTTGATCGGCGCCTTGAACATCTCGACGAATTCCAGCATGCCTTGATTGCCCAGACACAGGCCGCCCGAGTAGCTGTATGCATCGGGGTCGTGCTGCGCATACTGATCGAGCTTGCGAATATCCACCTTCCCCACCAGGGTGGAGATATCCTGATTGTTCTCGTCTCCGGGCTCGGTCTTGGCGATCGCAACCTGCTTCAAAACAGAGGGATGCAGGCGCACGACGCGGAATCTTGAAAGATCGCCCTCGTACTCTTCGAGACGCTTCACGGCCCAGGGGGACGGAATGCCAGTGAGATAACGCCGGGGAATGCCGTATTCCTTCTCGAGCATGGATCCGTACTGCTCGACTGGAAACAGACCCAGCGGCGATTCGTTCAGCGGCGAGCCCTTGATCGCGTAGATCGGCTCGTTTTCCATCAACTGCTTGAGGCGCTCGGCCAGCGAGGACTTGCCCCCCCCTACCGGGCCGAGCAAATACAGGATTTGCTTGCGCTCCTCCAATCCCTGCGCCGCGTGGCGGAAGAACGACACGATCTGGTTGATCGCCTCGTCCATGCCGTAAAACTCCTTGAATGCGGGATAGCGGCGGATGATTCGATTGGAGAAGAGCCGCGACAACCGCGGGTCGTTTCGGGTGTCCACCACTTCCGGCTCGCCGATGGCCGCGAGCATTCGTTCCGCGGCATTCGCATAGACGGACCGGTCGCGACGGCAAAGATCGAGGTACTCCTCGAGCGACAGTTCGGTTTCCTGGGTCGCCGAGTAGCGACTCTTATAGCCTTCGAGCAGTGTCGTCATGAACCTCTCCCGGCCGGGTGGGCCTCGATCGATGTTGCGCCGCTTGGCACAAGGTGCAAGAACGGCGCGCACTTGCCATTGCAACAACAGTTCCTGTGACCAACGCTACCTGATGCAGTTCACCGCGTATGAAGCAATTGTCGGGCCGGGGCATCCCTTGCAGGGCATCCCCGCTCATCGGGTACGATAGACACGTCCGAACGTTTCGGCACATGTCTTACCGACCCCTTCCGAGGTGCACGGTTTCACTTCGGTTCACTTGCTTGCCTCGTTGAACTAAACGGCCCTCGCCGTCCGCACGTTGACCCGCCGAAGAGCTGCGCTTTTTAAAATACGCCGCGCACACGGCGACGAATCGCCGAACAGACGCCCGATTGCGGCCTTGTTGAAAAGAATGCGAACAGGGGGAGGTTGCGACCCGCTTCCCGCGGACGAGCGGCTTCGATGGCCAGCGGCGCGAACCGCTGCGCCCGGCGTTCAACCGGCGGCGCGCTCGGCGATTTCCACCAGATTCGCATCCGGGTCGCGCACATAGACCGAACGGATCCTGCCCAGGCCGCCGCTACGAAGAACCGGGCCGGCGATGATCGGTATGCCGCACTCATGCAGGCGCGCGATCACGCCGTCCAGGGGCACGGAAGCGATGAAGCACAGATCGAGCGAGCCGGCCTGCGGATTGTCCGCCTTCAGATCGGCGGAGAGCCCCGGTTGGTGGACGTTGATCTTTTGCACACCGAAGCGAAGCGCCAAGCGATTATCGCCGTAGCGTTCGAGGGTCATTCCCAGAACACGGGTATAGAAATCGATGCACCTGCTCTCGTCTCGCGTCGTGAGTACGACATGATCAATGGCTTCGATCATCTGCAGTCTGCCTTCGGAAAGCCGCGCTGAGCGATATCATAGCGCCGATGACCCGGGGACGCGCAAGACGCGCTCGCTCCGCCGCGGCGCATCGCATCGGGCGCTCATGGGTTAGAATCGACGGCCTCGCCCCCGTAGCTCAGTGGATAGAGCTACCCCCTCCTAAGGGGTAGGTCGGACGTTCGATTCGTCTCGGGGGCGCCAATCAACATCGTGCCGCGACGCGAGCAGCGCCAAGCGACACGCGCTCGCCTGTCGCGCTCGCACCTTGCCGGGGTCGACTCGCCAACGCTCGCCGCCTGCGCCCGATCCAGCGGCCTCGGACAGCGTTCCGCCGCGCTGAGGCGATCCCGTTTCGACGCCAACGGCAGTTCAGCGACGAATCCCCGATGCGCAAGACTCGCTTGAAGCCGACGGCCAACCTCAGTATCGTTCGTGCAGCCTTCATCCGCTTGCCCCGCGCACCATCGATTTCGTGCAGATCTCCTCGTGACCGATGTGAGACACGACCACTCATGAGACGGACGTCGTATCCGATTCACCCGAATCCGACAAAACACGTGCGAGGGCGCCGGCTCGCGCTCGCTTGCCTGGGCCTGCTCGCCTGCATCCAAGGGGCCGTCGCTCAACCGACGCCGTCCACGCCTGTGCATGCAAAGGTGGTCGCCTACAGCAGCGGCACAGCCTTCGCCGTACTCGACGCGACCGACAAACTGAGGCGAATCAAGCTGACCGGCGTGGACGCCCCGGAACGCAAACAGCGGTTCGCCGCCGAGGCACGAGCGCTTGCCTCGCAGTGGTTGGGCGCGGCGTCGGTCGAAATCGCCGTCGATGCCACCGATAAAGAACAGCGCATCCACGGCCGTGTCACGGTCAATGGCCACGACATCGGTTTGGTCCTGATCGAGGCAGGCCTGGCATGGTGCGACCCGGCCGATGAAGGCCACCTGCCGCCCGCGATCCGCGCCGCTTACCGCCAAGGATGCGACCAGGCAAGAAGCCAGCGGCGAGGTCTGTGGCAGGAGGCCAATCCCACACCGCCGTGGGAATATCGCAAGCTGCCGCAGTTCGATCCCTTGCCCGGCGCGGGCAAGACTTCGTCCCGATCCTGCAAGCAGATCGGCTACGAGACCGTGCAATGCGACGACGGCACCCGCTATCGCTCGGTGGGCAGCCAGGTGATGGGCTCGGACGGCAGCCTCTATTCGAAGCGGGGGAATACGCTGTCCGGCGACGACGGCACCCACTACACGCAGCGCGGTACCACGCTCTACGGAAGCGACGGGACCGTATGCCGCGCACGCGGGCGTCAGATCGACTGCTTCTGACCGCCACCGGCAGCCTGAACACACCCGGGACCGCGCGTCGCGTGCCGCGTCGTCGCTTGCGCCTGCAACCCCGGCTGCTTAACATCGACACCACTCGGCAGCCCCCTCGCGGCGGGCGCTTGGCTCGAGCGCAAAGATTCAAGAGGCCTCCGTGGGCATGACAACGCAACGGGCCGATACGCTTGGCGCGATCGACCTTACCCTTCTGCCGCAGTCGTCGGACCCAAGCCCCGTTCAGGCCATCATCGACGGCCTCGAGGTCGCGCGCGAAGGATGCGACCACGTCCAGGTCGTCTCGATGCCTCGGGAGTCGCAAGCACCCGGCGCGAAGGCGATCAGCCGTCCGCGGGGCTTCCGGCTGCGCGCATCGTCCGGGCACGCTTCCTATCTGAACGGCATCGCAACGAACGTGCTCGATGCCGAACCGATGTGCCACGCGTTGCCGCAAGCCAGATCCGAGGAGGTCGGGCGAACCGTCAAGGCGATGCGCGAAACGACGACATCTCGCCGCGACGCGCAACTCGCCCGCACCCAGCCCGCTTGGGAACTGACCTGAAACCTCGGGCCGCAGTCTTCGCGGCACTTGCGCTGCTCGGCTGCGAACAAGCCCCCAAGGCGACCGAATACCAAGGCTACGTGGAAGCCGATCTGGTCGACATCGGCGCGGCGTCTGCCGGACGCCTTCGATCCCTCGATGTCCGGCGCGGAACCACCGTGCAGGCCGGCGCGCTGATGTTCCAGTTCGACGACACGACCGAGCAGGCGAGCGTGACCCAGGCGCAGGCAGGCATCCTGGGCGCGCAAGCTCGGGTCGATAATCTCATCGGTGCGAGGCGCGCGCCCGAGATTCAGGCGCTCGAAGCTCAGGCTCGCGGCGCAAACGCCGCGGTGGAGTTGTCCCGGGCGCAACTCGACCAGGCCGAGCGCCTGTCCAAGTCGGGTTTCGTCTCCCAGGCCCGCCTGGACGAAGCTCGAGCGACCCACGCAAGAGACCGGGCGATCTGGGCCGAAGCACAGGCCCAGATCGCCAACGCCGCCGGCGCCATCGGCCGCAGCGCCGAGATCAAGGCCGCACGAACCGAAGTGGAAGCTGCCCAAGCCACGCTGATCCAGGCGCAGTGGCAACGAGATCAGAAGCGCGTGGTCGCTCCGCAAACCGCGCTGGTGTACGAAACGTACTTCAGCCCCTCGGAATGGGTGCCCGCCGGTGTCCCCGTGGTGAGCCTGTTGCCGCCCGGCCACTTCAAGCTGCGGTTCTTCGTGCCTGAGGCCGATATGGCCAAGGTCCAGCCTGGGCAGCCGGTCGAAGCGCGCTGCACCGGCTGCCCCCGACCGATCGCCGCACGCATCGAATACATCTCGCCACGCCCGGAATACACGCCGCCGATCATCTACAGCCGCACCACCCGGGCGAAACTGGTGTTTCTGGTGGAAGCGCGCGCCGATGCTGCCGCGAGCACCGAACTGCATCCCGGCCAGCCGATCGACGTGGTGCTCGGCGTCGCTCCCGATCCTGCGGTCAAGTAGGCACGAAGCCCCGTCGTGAACTCCGACCTCGTCATCGACGTAAGCAACCTCAACAAGCGCTTCGGCACCAAGCACGTCGTTCGGGACCTTTCTCTGCAAGTCAGCGCCGGGGAGATTTACGGTTTTCTCGGCCCGAACGGCAGCGGCAAGACGACCTCGATTCGCATGCTTTGCGGACTCCTCACCCCGGACAGCGGCTCGGGCACGTGTCTGGGTCATGACGTGATCCGACAGACCGCCGCGATCAAGCGCGAAGTCGGCTACATGACGCAGCGCTTTTCTCTTTGGGAAGACCTGACCGTGCGGGAGAACCTCGACTTCGTCGGCCGCATGTACGGCATGCGCAACCGGCGGGATGCCGTCGGGGCCGCGCTCGATCGACTCGGACTGCGGTCACGCGAACACGATCTCGCCGGGTCCTTGTCGGGGGGCTGGAAACAGCGCCTGTCCCTGGCCGCCTGCATGCTGCACGAGCCGCGCCTGCTGCTGCTCGACGAACCGACCGCCGGCGTCGACCCCAAGGCCAGAAGGGAGTTCTGGCAGGAGATCCACGAACTGGCCGCCACCGGCGTCACCGTCCTGGTGTCGACGCACTATATGGACGAAGCGGAGCGCTGCCATCGCCTGGCCTACATCGCCTACGGCAGGCTGCTGGCCCGAGGCACGGCCGCCGAAATCGTGGCCGAGCGGGCGCTGGGGGCATGGACGGTCAGCGGTGAGGAACTCGCCGGCTTGGCGCCGAAACTTGAACCGCTTGCCGGCGTCGATCATGTGACCGTTTTCGGCAGCCAGCTTCATGTCACCGGGCGTGATCGCGAGCGGCTCGCCCAGAGCATGGCGCAGGCCGCTCGACAGTTTGTCGACTACCGATTCGCCCCGGCCGCTCCCGGTCTCGAGGACGTGTTCATCAGCATGATGGACAACACCCGGGACGACAGGCAATGAAGCTCGGCCAGCTTTCCTGGTCGCGCTGGTACGGAATCGTCGTCAAGGAATTCATCCAGCTTCGTCGCGACCGCCTCACCTTCGGCATGATCGTCGGCATCCCCGTCCTGCAGCTGCTGCTGTTCGGTTTCGCCATCAACACCGATCCCAAGCACCTCCCCACCGCCATCCTTGCCGCCGACACGGGCGTCTTCTCGCGTACGCTGGTCGCAGGCCTGAGCAACAGCGGCTATTTCGATATCCAGCGCCACGCACGCAGCGAAGCCGAAGCGCTGTCGCTGCTGCATTCGGGCGAGGTGCAGTTCCTGGTGCAGATTCCCGAGGGCTTCAGCCGCCGGCTCGTGCGCGGCGAGCGCCCCGTCCTGCTGGTGCAGGCCGACGCGACCGATCCAGCCGCCACAGGCAATGCCCTCGCCGCCTTGTCGGGCATCGTCGACACCGCGCTCAGCCATGATCTGCGCGGCCCCTGGGCCGGGCTGCAACCGCGCCCACCCCCGGTCGAGCTTCGGGTCCACAGACTCTACAATCCGGAAGGCCTCACTCAGTACAACATCGTGCCGGGTCTGCTCGGCGTGATTCTGACGATGACGATGGTGCTGATGACGGGCCTCGCCATGACTCGCGAGCGCGAGCGCGGCACGTTCGAGAACCTGCTCTCCACGCCCGCCCTGCCCCTGGAAGTCATGACCGGCAAGATCGTGCCCTACATCATCATCGGGCTGGTCCAGGTGACGCTGATCCTCATCGCAGCACGCTGGATCTTCAGCGTACCGATGCAAGGCAGCCTGCTCGCGCTCTATGCGGCCGTGGTCTTGTTCATCGCCGCGAATCTGACGCTGGGAATAACGTTCTCCTCGCTCGCTCGCAATCAGCTCCAGGCGATGCAGCTGACCTTCTTTTTCTTTCTGCCGTCGATCCTGCTGTCTGGATTCATGTTTCCGTTCCGAGGCATGCCCGACTGGGCGCAAACACTCGGATCCCTGCTCCCGCTGACGCATTTCCTCGTCCTGGTGCGCGGGATACTCCTCAAGGGCAGCGGGCTGGTCGAGTTGTGGCCGGCCGTATGGCCCATCCTGCTCTTCATGGCCGTGGTGATAGCCGTGGGTCTGAGGTTCTACCGGCGCACCCTCGATTGACTGCGCGCCCGAATCGGCATTCCCGCGTCTAGGTAGAAAGCAGAAGAACCGAGCTTCGGTGGCTCGGTCTGGCGCCGACCGTTCCATGGCGCTCGAACATGGCGATTGTGCATAGCAGCCATGCACGGTACGCTTCCCCGGCTACACGCGCTTTTATCGCAACAAACCGACATACTCTTCAAACGTATGCTCAAGTGGCTGGTCAAGCAATTCGGCACGGGTTCGGACGATCCAGACAGTCTCGGCTCCGAGCGAGGCCTGCAAAACTTCATCGACAGCCTGCCCCTCGCGGTACCGGCGCGCACGCTCGAATCCATCGGCGAACAGTTCGAGAACGCGAGATCCCTGGAATTGCCGCCCGCCCGGCTGGCGCAGGCCCTCAAGCGCCTCGACGAGCGCGCACAGGCGCCGCTCGCCGCCGTGATGCTCTCCCTGTTCGCCGACGAACTGGGCCGTGAAGTGTCGGATGCCTCATGGATGGCATTGACCCGCTTTTATCGCAACCTGCACGGGGGCTACCGCGTATGCCTTCCCGGGCTGAGCACGACGGGGGCAGCGTCGGAAAACGAACGATCCGACGCGGTGCTGCTCGGATGCCGGGCAATGGCCGCGCTCGGCCGCTACAAGACGCTGCTGCGCATGCGCTATCGCGATGTCGAACCCGCCTACTGGGAACAGACCCTGGAACTCGCCTCGTGGGCTGCCAGCATCGGCGGCACCCATACGCTGGTCGAACTCTACCCGGGAGGCGGCTATCAAAGCAGCGTCGAGCGTGAGCTGATGATCGGCCTGCTGTTCGAAGTCGCGCCCATCCCCAACCTGCTGCCCGCCCAGATGGCCGCGCTCGATGCGCTCCTGCGGCGTTTCGCCGCCAACTACCAGTCCTCCGACGCCTACCGTGAAACGACGCCCTTCGTGCTCGATGCGACCAGCATGCCGGTCGCCAGGCGTTGGCTCAAGGGGTTGAAGCCGCGCCCGGGACAACGATTCTTCGGGGTAGGCGGCGCCTATGCTCAGCTCGCAGCCCTCGCCAAGCAAGCCCGGACCTCGAGCGAGTTGCCCGAGTGGCTGGCGCCCGTGCGGCTGGAACCGGACGCCTACCGTCAGCTGCTCGATCTGCTTCTGAGCCATTGGTCGACACAGCCGCCGCAGCGTCGCCAGCGGCGCGATCAGGCGCAAGGCGAGATACTCGCCACCCACGGCGTCGCCCAGGTCAGACGTATGCTCGCTGCGAGCGAGTACGCCAAGGGCGGAGGTCAGCTGAGCTACGAGGACAACACGCCCTACGATTACAAGCTTTTCGACAAGACCCGCTTCGGGTCGGTCGATCAGAGCGCCGCGAAGCCGGCGACGGCATCCATGCTCTCGCCCCTGGAGACCTTGCGGAAATTCGAACTCGAGGGCGACCGCCAGATGACGGAGCGCTGGAACGTGTCGGATGTGAGCGCATCCGGCTTGGGCGCGGTCGCCGTCTCCCACGCGGGCTGGGCTCGAATCGGCATGCTGCTCGGATTTCGCAGCGCGGACAGCCTCGACTGGCAACTGGCGGTGGTGCGCCGGTTGAGCCGCTCACCACAGGGCCGGCTGTCGGTGGGGTTGGAGACCATCGCGGGACGCACCTGGTGCGCCCGGATACGGATAGGCGCAGGCGATACAGGCAACACCTGGGTCGCGGTCGCCGGCACCTCGGACATCTACCACGATGCCATCCTGCTGCTGAACGGCGAGGAACCCGCGACGCTGCTGGTCGAGCAAGGCACGTTCACCGGCGAGATCCACTGCCTGCTCTCGTTCGACAAGCGTTGGCATCCGGCCAAGCTGGAGCGCGTGATCGACAACGGGTACGACTACGAGCGCATCCAGATATCGTTATTGGCCAAGACCGACGCTCCTTGAGAGGACCGCGTCAGCCGTTGCCACCGGGCGGCGGATCGGTCGGACGCGACGAGGGGGGCGGCTTGTCTGCGTCGTAGCCGGCGAACTTCAGCAGCCAAGCCACGACGAAGCCGGCAATGAGCGGCCACCACTGCAGCGAATGCCCTGCAGCCACGCCCGATGCGGAGTACACGAACGAGAGCAGGATGAATTCCTTGCGCTTGGTGCGGTGATACCCGAACAGCATCATGAAGCCCAGCACGATGAACACGCTGGAAAAAAAATAGAGCAGGATAACCAAGGTCTAGTCCTCGTTCATGCACACCGATCGACATGCCGGGCTTCAGCCGGCGGCGGTACTTGCACTCGTGCCGATGCTCACGGAATCCGGAACATGCGAGGCGCGCACGTAGACCGCCCCTTCGAACAGCCGACGCGCAGTCCGGTAGAAAGCGCCTTGCTCGGCCACCCAACCATCCGGACCCTGCTTCACCGTCGCGGCCACCACCAGCACGCCCGAGGGCATGCCGATGCGCAACGGCGCATCGGCGTCCTGGGCCTTGCGTGCAGCTTGATTGACCACGCTGCCTTCGAGGCGCGCCGCCACGGCCATGCACAACGATGCCGTCAACGGCAAGGCCCGGTGCGCTTGGCCGTTCGACAACATGCGCCCTGTCAGATCGACATCGGCCGCGCTGATCGCCTCTCCCGATAGGGTCTTGGCATCCTGCGGACCGGACACGAAGCCGACGAAGGGCACGGTCGTCTTGCTGGCGGCGTCTTGCGGATCCTTCCCGATGCCCATGGCCACGGAGGCAGCCAGGCGGATCGCACCCAGCTTCGCCATGATCTCGCGGTTGTTGTCCAGCGCGTCGGGCATCTCGATGCCGGTCAGCCCCACATCCTGCGCGCGCACGAAAACGCACGCATTGGCGGCATCGACCATGGAAACGGTGATGCGCCCCACGCCCGGTACGTCGAGCACGTCCGTGATGTTGCCCGTGGGCAGCAGCTTTCCTGTCGTCGCGCCGCCCGGGTTGAGGAATTCGAGGCGCACCGGCGCGCCCGTCCCGGAAACTCCGGGGATGGACAACTCGCCGTCGACCGCAGCTTGCCCTTCGTCGATCGCGAACCGGGAACGGATGATCTTCTTGGTGTTCGTGTTGTGTATCCGCACCACGGCCTGCGCACCGGTCGCGGCGACGATCGCTTCGTCGACCGCGAACGGCCCCATCGCTGAAGACATGTTGCCGCAGTTGCCGGAGTAATCGACTCGCCGGTCCTTCACCAGCACTTGAGCGAAGGTGTAGTCGATGTCCGCGTCGGGCCGCGACGATGGGCCGACCACGCAGACTTTCGACAGCGACGAGACTCCCCCGCCCATTCCATCGAGTTGCCGCCCGCTCGGATCCGGGCTGCCGATCGCCCCGAGGAAGATGTCGTCCCAGAGCGAACGATCGGCGGGCAGGTCTTTTTGGTGGAACACGATCGCCTTGCTCGTGCCGCCGCGCATGAACACCGCCGGAAGCCTGATCTGTTTCATTCGGAGTTTCCTTCGCCGGTAAAAACGGTGGTTGAGCCCGGATTATGCCACGCGCCCCCACACACCTTGCCCGGTGGCGGCGTCGAATCTCTCGACGTCGGTGCTACTATTGCCTTGTTCAATACACCGCAAGCAATCACGGAGGATTCCATGTCGGACACGTTCACGCCGCCCGAGCGCATCGGGTTCATCGGGCTCGGCAAGATGGGCACACCCATGACGCGCAACCTGAAGAAGGCCGGCTTCCAGTTGGCGCTGAACGACGTCAATCTGGATCTCGCGCGCACCATGGGCAAGGAACTCGATGCGCCGGTGTACGAGCAGATGAGCGATCTCGCCCGCGCCTGCAAAGTCGTCATCACGATGGTGCCGGACGGCAAGATCGTGCGCGATGTCGCCTTGGGGCGCGAAGGTGCACCCGGTTCGGGCCTGGCAGCCGGGTTCGCGCCGGGCTCGGTGCTGATCGACATGAGTTCCTCCGCACCGGTCGGCACACGCAAGCTGGGCGAAGAACTCGCAAAGCGCGGCATCCACATGATCGACGCCCCGGTCTCGGGCGGCGTGCGGCGCGCAGTCTCCGGCCAACTCGCCGTCATGATCGGCGGCGACCCGAAGGTGATCGAACGATGCCGCCCCATCCTGGGTGCGATGGGCACGCAGCTATTCGAAGTGGGCGAACTCGGCGCCGGTGATGCGATCAAGGCGCTGAACAACTACGTCTCGGCAGCAGGCTTGCTCGCGGCAGCCGAGGGCCTGGTCGCCGCGCAGCGCTTCGGCCTCGACACGCACAAGGCGCTCGAAGTGCTGAATGCGTCGACCGGCAAGAACAACAGCACCGAGAACAAGTTCGCCCAGTTCATCATGTCGCGCAGTTTCGGTTCCGGGTTCTCCATCGGTCTGATGGCCAAGGATCTGCGCACGGCGCTGGAACTGGCCGAGCAGGTCGAGGCACCGATGCCACTCGGGCGCCATTGCGTACCGGTCTGGAACGAAGCCGAAAAATCGCTCGGCGGCAACGCCGATCACACCGAGATCGTCCGAGTGCTGGAGAAGCTCACGGGCAAGGAACTGCGTTAGACGCTGACACCGAGCCGCCTCGCCCATCGGCCACTGTCGGCGCATCCCCGCTGCATCGAAGATCGGTCTGCGCTCGATCAGCGGACGGGCCGGCCTGGCAAGGTGGCGCGGGCTTCGGCGCCGCCCAACCGCACCGACAAGAAGAGCCCGCCGCGCCCGCATGGTTTACTTGATCACGCTGTTCTGCGTCATGATCTCGGGCTGCTACACCGGCAGCCGCCTGGTGGCGTCCTTGTTCGCCCTCGAACTGGGTGCCAATCCGTTCGAAGTGGGGGTGCTCGCGGGTCTCTATGCCTTCCTGTCGCTGCTGCTCGCCATCGAAGCCGGCAAGGCATGCGATCGGCATGGCCCGGTCAAATTGATGATACTCGGCTCGCTGCTGACCATCGTCGCACTGGTCATCGCATACGCCTTCGCATCGATCAACGCCTTGTACGTTTCCGCCGCCATCATGGGTGCCGGCTTCATCTTCTTCAATGTTTCGGTACAAGGCCTGGTGGCGCTGATGAGCACGGCACAGAACCGGCCGCGCAATTTCAGCATCCTGAGCCAGGGTTACTCCGTATCGACCCTGGTCGCCCCGTTGATCGCGGGCTTTTCGATCCAGTACCTGGGCTCGATGCCCACTTTTCTCGTGTTCGCAGTCATCGCCCTCGTCCCGGTGCTAGCCCTGCCCTTCATGCGTGGCCTGGGTGGGCTCAAGGCGCAGACGGCGGATGACAAACAGCGCTCCAGCGTGCTCGAGTTGTTGCGCGACAAGCCCTTGCGGGTGAGTTTCCTCACCAGCGGGCTCGTCGTGACGGGCTGGGATCTTTACACCTTCTACCTCCCCGTCTACGGCCACCAGCTCGGCCTGGGCGCGGCCACGATCGGCGCGGTGCTCGCCTTGTTCGGCGGTGCTGCGTTCGTGGTCCGCTATTTCCTGCCGCCCCTGGTCACCCGCCTGACCGAGCCCGGGCTGCTCGCCTGGGCCATGATCATCGCATCGGGATTGTTCGTCCTGTTCCCGTTGTTCGAGAACGTCTACGCGCTATGCGTGCTGTCCGTCGGCCTGGGACTCACGCTCGGCCTGGGCCAGCCGCTGTCCCTCATGATCACCTACAGTCGCTCACCCAAGTCACGCGCAGGCGAGGCGAACGGCGTGCGCTTGATGGTCAACCATTTCACGCACTTCATGGTGCCGATCGCCTCGGGCGCGATCGGCACGGCGTTCGGCGTCGCCCCCGTGTTCTGGATCAACGCCTTGTGTCTGGGATTCGCCGCCAAAGTGTTGCGCAAGGGCTGAGCCGTCGCCGCATCGGTATCGCGCCGCCGGGCTTCGACGGCATGCCGCCTCACCGCGCGCGCTTGCGTGTACGCCCCTCGCGCCCAACGACCTCGACACCGGCCATCGCCTCGAAATACTTGATGATGGCCGTGAAATCTTCCGTGCCGCCGCCCTGGTAGCGGGCGTAGTCGTAGAACTGCGCGGCGGCGCTTCCCATCCATTGATTGACGCCCAGACGCTCGGCCTCGGCCAACGCCAGGTGGATGTCTTTGCAATAGAGCGAGATCGGGAAGCCGAAGTCGAAGCTGCGCGTGAGCACCGATTTGGGGAACTTGTCGAGCGTGGCGGAATTGCGCCCGCTGCCCGAATTGATCACGGCCAGCATGGCATCGGGGTCCAATCCCGCCTTGACGCCCATCACGAAGGCCTCCGAACTGGCCACCAGCGCCACGGCTCCCAGCAGGTTGTTGATCACCTTGAGCGTCTGGGCCTGACCCGCAGCATCGCCGACGACATGAACCTCACCGAAACAGTCGAGCATGTCGCGCACGCGACGCACGCTCGCTGGTGCCCCCGAGACGATGACGGCCAGCGTGCCCTCCTTGGCTCTCGCCACCCCGCCGGTGACCGGCGAATCGACAGCGGCGATCCCGCGCGCCTGCAAGGCCGCGGCGACATCGCGCGCCGTGCCGGCCCCTGAGGTGGAGAGATCCACGTAGATCTTCACCGCCTGCCCCGAGCAGAGGCCCGCCTCGCCCAGCGCCACTTCGCGCACGATCTGCGGCGTCGGCAGACAAACCATCACCACACTGCACTTCGCCGCAACCTCGGCGAGGGACCGCGCGACCTGGGCACCCGCGGTCCGCGCTCGCCCACGCGCGCGAGCGTCGTTATCCCAGGCGAGGACCGCGTGCCCCGCGCGCAGCAAATGCCCCACCATCGGTGTTCCCATGCGACCGACACCGACGAAACCGATCGGCCCGGACACAGCGGCCCCCTTCTTCGCGCGCTCGGCCATCAAGAGTCCTCCGGACGGCGCCACTCGAGCGGCAGATCCCAATCGACCTCCTGCACGTCGCGCGCGCGCAACCCCAGGACCATGCGAAGCGCCGATTCGAGGCCTCGGTAGTAGCCGGGCACCAAGCCGGCGTCCTCGAATCCGTGCGACCGATAGAACGCGCGCGCCGGCAGGTTGGTCGTCCGCATCTCGACGTGTATCGTCGCGAGGCCAGCCACGCGCGCGCTGCAGAGCATCCAGGAGAGCAGATGTCGACCGAGTCCGCGTCGGCGCAGTTTCGCATCCACGGCCAGCAAGCTCAGGTGCCCGATCTCTTCGGCGAACTGAGTGATGCAGAATCCCTGGACACTATCGTCACCGGCGACGATCACCAGCGTGTTCGGATCGCGAATCGCGCCGAGCACCCGCTGCGGGCGCCAAGACCAGCCCAGACCGCTTTCGATGTAGTCGCGGGACATCCGCGCTATGGCGCCAGCATCATGAGCCCGCGCCAGCCGCACTGCAGGCATCGCTTCGTTCATCATCGCCGCTCCTCGAGCAATCCATCGTGATTTCGCAGTATCGCGGCCGCCGCAGGGCACGCCTGGTGAACAGGGCGGCGTGACGTCGGCCCGCTCGCGACGCCAGGACGTGCGAGCAACGGTTCTCGAACAGTTCCAGGGGCTTTGCGACGTCTCGCAAAGCCGGGGTGCAAAGCTTCGACGACACCTGCCATGCTCGATCCTTGCCGTGCGACGGTTTCGGTCTCAGGACGCTGCGCGCGCTCGTTGTCCGGAACGCAGCATGCCCGTCGGATGCAACAGCATCGATTATAGTCGAGCACGCGAAGTCGCTCGCGCTCCCAAGCGGCAAACTGCTTCTGACAACTCGATGGACCCTGGCTATACTTTTGGGTTTGGGGTTCGCGAGGCCGAAGGAAGCATGGCATATCCTCGGGCCGGTCGAGCTGTGCCGCGACGGCGCGACTCCCGGGGCGCGAGCGCACTCGCGTGAACTGCAGTCGAGCGCCCCCTGCAAGGACGGCTGTAACATCCGGCTGGAGCGCCGCCACGCGCGCCGCCCGGAACTGCGCAACCCTTGAGCCGAGAGCGAAACGGCGTCCCCATGTCTTCGATACTCCCCGAACCGCGCCAGAATGCAGATAGCATCGCCTATTGGGAGGCCGCCAGGCAGGGTCGGCTCGTGCTGCGAGAATGCGCGCAGTGCGGCCACAAGCATTTCCCGCCGCGCCGGATGTGTCCGGTCTGCTGGTCGGAGAGCCTGCGCTGGACCGACGCGACCGGGCTCGGAACCATCCATACGTTCACGATCATGCGCCGTGCCCCGGTGCCGGAATTCGCCGCCCGAGTACCCTACGTCGTGGCGCTGATCGACCTCGCGGAAGGCCCACGCATGATGGCGAACATCGTCGGCGACGATGCGCATGCAGTGCGTATCGGCGAGCGGGTGAGCGTCTGCTTCGAACAGCGCGGCGACTGGGCCGTACCCCAGTTTCGCCGCATCGCGGACTAGCGCTGCGCGAATGCCGAGCGCACCGGTCCGATAGACGACTGCGGCTGCGATATGATCGCGGTCGGGCTGCATGCTCGATATTAGGAGGAGGTTCCGATGCCTGCTGTGACGAAGACCCCGTCTGCGCGCTTTGCCTCGAGGGCGCGGTTCGTTTCGCGCGTTTCGTTGCGTCACCCGATCCAGGGATAAACAACCATGCCAGAGCGTAAAAACCCAGCGCCCACCGGCCCGCTTGCGGGCATGCGCATCCTCGACCTGACGACCGTTTTGCTCGGCCCGTATGCGACCAAGATCCTGGGCGACATGGGCGCGGACGTCATCAAGATCGAGACCATCGAAGGCGAAGGTCGCCGCTATTCCGGACCGTCGCGCCACAAGGGCATGGGCTGCACCTTCATGGTCCTGAACCGCGCGAAGCGGGCGATCTCGATCAATCTGAAGGATCCGGCCGGTCGCGACGCGTTCTTGCGACTCGCCGCCACCGCCGACGCCATCGTGCACAACAGTCGCGTACAGGCGATGGTGCGGCTCGGACTGGATTACGAGGGCGTGCGCAAGGTGAAGCCCGACATCGTCTATTGCTACGCGGTCGGCTTCGGCAGCAAGGGCCGCTACGCGGGGCGCCCGGCGTATGACGACGTGATCCAGGGCTTGAGCGGCTTGCCGGCGCTCTTCGGCCAGATCGCCGGCAAGCCGCAGTTCGTTCCGATCAATGTGGCCGATCGCGTTTGCGGCGTCTACCTGGTCAATGCGGTGCTCGCAGCCCTTTTGCATCGCGCGCGCACCGGGCAGGGGCAGGCGGTGGAAGTACCCATGTTCGAGACCATGGCCGAGTTCGTGCTCTCGGAGCACATCTGGGACGACTACTTCGATCCGCCGACACATACGAAGAACAAGATCCGTCTGTTCGATCGGCGTCCGTACAAGACCCAGGACGGCTACATCTGCGTGATGGCTTCCACCGACCGCATGTTCTTCTCGTTCTGCGATCTGGTCGGCCGCCCGGAACTGAAGGACGACCCGCGGTTCTCCGAGCGCTCGCAGCGGGCGGCGAATCTCAAGGAGGTCTACAAGATCACCGAAGAAGCCCTGGCAGCGCGCACCAGCGCAGAATGGCTGGAACTGCTGGAGAAGGCGGACATCCCGGCATCGCCGATGCACACGATCGAGAGCCTCCTCGAGGACCCGCATCTGGACGACGTCGATTTTTTCCAGATCGAGGAGCACCCGACCGAGGGTCGCGTGCGCACCATGAAGCTGCCGATGCATTTCTCCGCCTCGCCGGCGAAGAACCATCGCCCCACTCCACGGGTCGGCGAGCATTCCTTCGAGGTGTTGCGCGAAGCGGGGCTGAGCACACAAGAGATCGAGAAACTCGTCGCCGACGGCGTGGTGAGATCGGAATCCGCAGATCCGCCTCCCGCGTAAGGCCGCAGCGGCATGAGTCTTCGCAACAGTGCCGTCGTGGTCGGCATCGGCGAATCCGACATCGGCCACCTGCCGCACATGACTGGCCTGGGCCTGAACGCCCAGGCTGCTCGCCGCGCGCTCGACGATGCGGGGCTGCGTCCCGGCGACATCGACGGGCTCGTTACCGCCTACTCCATGACGGAGCCCTACTTCATGCTGGGCACCGTGCTGTGCGAGTATCTCGGATTGCAGCCGGGTTACTGCGCCTCGCTCGTGGCCGGGGGCGCGACCCCTGCTGTCATGGTCGGTCACGCTGCCGCGGCCATCGCGAGCGGCCAGGCGAACACCGTGCTGGTCGTCACCGGCGAGAACCGGGCCAGCGGTCAGACACGCGACCAAGCCGTGGCCGCGCTGGCTACGGCGGTCGGACACCCCTACTTCGAATACCCCTACGGTCCGTCGATCCCGGGCTGCTACGCCATGATCGCGCGCCGGTACATGCACGAATACGGCACCACGCGCGAGCAGATGGCGCGCGTCGCCGTGACGACCCGCATGCACGCCTGCCTGCATCCCAATTCCCACATGAAGACGCCGATCGAAGTCGGCGATGTGCTGGCAGCCAAGCCGATCGCCGACCCGCTCACCCTGCTCGACTGCTGCCTGATCTCGGATGCGGCCGGCGCGCTGATCCTTACCCGCCCGGACAGGGCAAGCGGCGCCCGATCGGTACCGGTCTGGCTGTACGGCGTCGGTGAAGCGCACACCCACGAGCACCTGTCGAGCGCACCCAGCCTGACCGAGTTCGGCGTCACCCGCGCAGGTGCGGCCGCCTACGCCATGGCCGGGGTGACCCCCCGGGATATCGACGTCGCCCAACTCTACGACTGCTTCACCATCGTGCCGATCATCGAACTCGAGGAACTGGGATTCGCACCACGGGGTGCGGGCGGCGAGTTCTGGGAAGCCGGACACGCGCGGATCGGCGGCAGACTACCCGTGAACACTCATGGCGGGATGCTGTCTCATGCGCACGCGGGCGCGGCCGGCGGCATGTTCGGCATCATCGAAGCCGTCGCGCAGCTCAGAGGCGACCTCGGCCCGCGTCAGGTCGAGGGCGCAAGCACGGCGCTGGTGCATAATGAAGGCGGCGTGCTGTCTTCGAACTGCACAATCGTGCTCGGTCGCGAGCGACGCTGATCGAGCTTCGTGGTCTGGAGCAAAACGACGCCTGCTCGCCGCTTCCAACCGTGTGTTTGCTTGACTCGGGAACCTTGCCGATGACTATCCCCACCAAGCTGTTGCCCCGGTGGCTGCTCGCAGCCTTGCTGGCCATTGCGCCACTGGCTGGCCTATCGACGCAAGCCTGCGCACAGAACCTGGTTCAGAACAGATACTACTGGTACGTGCCGGAGCACGAGAAGTACTCGACCACCACGTTCTATGCCGAACCGCGCTTCAACACCCGACAGATACGCTTGACGCGCACGGAGCGCTTCAAGCTGATCGACGGCACCAAAGGCTGGTTCATCCTCGAGTTCGATGTGGCCGGCAAGGCTTACATCCATCAACGCCTGTTGCGCAGCATGGTGTACGACCCTGCGGCCAGCGACACCTGGTACGAGTTCAAGCGCGCCTCGGTCTTCGAGGAAGCGCCAGGCAGGGTCGAAGCGAGACTCACGGCACAGCCGAGCATACAGGCGCCGAAGACGACCGATGGCAAAGCGCCCTCCTGGAGAAACTACAAGGACAGTTGGAATGTGCGGCCGGGCCGTGGTACCACCCCGAGCTTGGCGGAGAACGCCGAGAAGTCGGAGGCCGGTTTTCAGTCCCGACCTGCAGAGAAAAAACCGCGTCCCCGGCATTCCTTGCTGCCCCCGATCGGCAGCGAGCCGCAACCCGAACCGGGAAACGCGCCCGAGACGCCGAACCCACCGGCCTACTGATCGACCTCGCGTCCGCGTCCGGAGCAAACAGCATGATGCAAGCAAGTCGCGGCATGTACTTCGAGGATTTCGAACTCGGCCAGACGTTCCGCACCGCATCCCGAACCATCACGGCCACCGACATCGTGAATTTCGCCTGCCTCTCGGGCGACTTCAACGAAGTCCACTGCAACTGGGAATACTGCAAGACCACGCCGTTCGGCGAACCGGTCGCTCACGGCCCCCTGGTCTACGCCATCATGGGCGGCCTGCAGTACGCGAGCGGGATCAACGAAGGAACCATGCTGGCGCTGCTGCAGATCGACAAATGGCGCCTGCTCGCGCCGGTCAAGCATGGCGACACCATCCGCATGGAGCAGACGGTGATCGGAAAGAAAGCGACGAGCAACCCGGATCGCGGCGTGATCACGTTCGCCCGCAAGTGCGTCAAGCAGGACGGAAGCGTCGCTCAGGAATTGGAAGCGACGCTCATGTACCGGCGGCGCCAGGCGACTACATAGCCGCCCGCAGCCGGGCGATCAGTCGCAGGCGATCCACTGCTCGCCTTCGCTTCTGGCCCGCCCGTCGATCTCGAGCTTGAGCAGATGCGCGTAAAGCGAGCGCTTGGCGATGGGATGCAGCTTTTCCGAGACGTCGTCGTAGGCGAGCGGCACGAGCGCGTCGAGGTTGCCCCGGCGCTGCTTGTTGAGCGCCGTCAGCACCTTCTGCTCGCGGCCCAGACGATGTCGGATGAGCTTGCGCACTTCGTCTTGCGGCGTATCGATCGGATGCCCGTGCCCGGGCGCGAACCGCGCCACGTCCAGATCGAGCAGCTTCTCCAGGGACTGCAGATACGCGCTCATGCAGCCGTCCGGCGGACCGATGACGACGGTCGAGCCCTGCATGACATGATCACCCGTGAAGAGCACCCGCTCTTCCTCGAGCAGATAGCACATGTGATTGGACGCATGCCCCGGCGTATGCACCGCGCGCAGCGTGAACCCCGGCCCTTGCAGGCGTTCGCCGTCCCGGATGGGCCAGCTTGGGGCGAACGTCTGGTCGTGGCGCTCGCCGCTGGGCGGCGGCATGCCGATCAGTTGAGCCTGTGTGGCCGCATGGATGATGTGCGCCGCCGGCGAATGATCGTGATGGGCGTGGGTGCAGAGGATCCAGCGCAAGCGTGTGCCCACCAGGCGCAGAAGGGCTTCGACGTGCGACTCGATACCGGGCCCCGGATCGATCAATGCGAGCGACTCCGTGCCTACGATGTAGGCATTGGTCCCCGGGCCGGTCATCACACCGGGATTGGGCGCCGTGATGCGGCGAATGCGGTCGCTCAGTGTGTAGACTTCGCCGGGTCGGATCTCGCTCATTGCCATTTCGGTGTCGGATTGAGCACCGCCTCCGCGTAACCGGCCTCGCCGGGAATGATGCGCCCGCCGTCCTGGCTGATGGCCGGCAGGATCGGGCGAATGTTCGGCTGCTGCGCTTGCAGATTGCGAAACAGCGAAGGGCAATCGGAAGCGGTGTGAAACGTCTCGAGGGTGGCGATGGTCGGCTTGCGCAGGGAAAGCTTCCCGACGCGCTCCTGCTCCAGTGCTTCCCCCGGGCGCACCCATACGGTATCGACCAGTTCTTCGGCGTCGTGCAGGGGATGCTGGCGCGCCGGCACGAGCGTCGCGAAGAAACGCGTGTCGTAGCGCTTGGGCGCGGCCAGCGGCGTGATCCAGTGGCTGAAGTAGGTCAACTTGTCCACCGCCGGACGCAAGGTTTCACGCAGGCAGAAGTCGAGAAAGCTCAGCTCGCCGCGATTGAGCGCGGCACGGTGCTCGATGAAGCGCGCTTCCAGATCCGGCTGATCGAGGCTCACCAGTTCCCCCCTGCGGTCGTAGCACAGCAGCAGGCCCGCCTCCTCGAAGCACTCCCGTATCGCCCCGATCCAGTAGCACAAGCCGCCTTGCTCGACCTTGAGGATCTCGCTGGCCGCCGCATCGTCGAGCCCGCTGCATAGTTCGAACAACGCCGGATCGGAATCTTCGCGTTCGATGCCGCCGCCCGGAAACACATACGCACCGGGCATGAAGTCGGCCTTCATGCTCCGCTGCATCATGAGCACCTCGAAACCGGGGGCTGCTTCACGCAGAATGGAAATGGTCGCCGCGGGCCGCGGCACGACGGGCTGATTCATGCGTTGACGACTCTGGTGGCAGTACAAGGATGAAGGCAGTTTAGCACGCACCCCTCGCGGGCCGTGAAGATTCATCCCCGAAAGCAGGCGATGTGAGCCGATCGACTGCATGCTCGATCTGTCCGAGATACGAGGCGCCCGAGTCGCCTGTTGCCTCGAGTCGAAAATTCGCGGCACAGGCGAGGGGCGATCCGGCAACGAATCTCTCGCTCAGGGCATTAAAGCGAACCGTTCATGAGCAGTCGGCCGACGAAAAGCACGCCCAGAGCCACCATGCCGTACATCAGGAAATCGTTGAACAGCGCATGGCGCTGCGAGGCGATCAGCCAGCGACGGATCAGCCAGCCGGCGAACACCAATCCGACCAGCACGGCAAGGATGGTGCCGACACCCTGGTCCAGGACATCGCCGAAGAAGCGCTCGATCCAGCCGTCCTCGCCGATCGCGTGATACATGACGCCGCCCACGCCCATGATCATCAGGCAAAGAACGACGAAATACCCGATGTCACGAAGCAACCTAGTCATGCATCCTCCCTGGTCAGGCCCTCACTTCGACTCTCGCTGTGCGCCTGCACCCCATGCGTGGGGCTGATGCCCCTCGATTGCGAGAGCAACGATCAGCGACTCTGGCAGTATAAACAAGGCCACGCGTCCGCATGCAAGAGTTTGTCCGGCCCCTGGGCCATCCGCGCCGGCTTCTGTTGACATCTCACGATAACTGTATATATTTACAGTTCTGGACGCCGCCGAGCCCTGCCTCGGCGGCGAAGCCGGCCCCGCCCCGCAACGGCCCTTGCCAAGCCGGCGCAGGGCGCAAGAAGACATCATTCATCCATGGAGGGGTTAGCTCAGGAGATCACCATGGAAAAACAAATCGCCGCACACATCCTACAGACCTTGGCACTAGGCATCGACCCTCATTCGGGAGCGGCCTTCCCAGCAGACAGCCCGTATCAGCACCCCGATACGGTACGCGCCCTGTTCCAGGCCCTACAGGCGCTGAACGAGCCGCCCCCTTCACGTACGGCTCGCCAACCGACGCCGGCCAATGCGGGCAAGCCCTGGGCGGACGATGAGGACAAAACCCTCGCCGAGCGCTTCGACGCCGGCCGATCCCTCGCCGAACTGGCCCGGGAACACGGTCGCAGCCGCGCAGCGATCCAGGCGAGACTCGTGCGACTGGGCAAGATCGAGCCGACAGCCGATCTGCCACGCTTCAGGAGCGCCTTGCCGCACGCAGCCCATCGCGCTTGATCCTTCCTCGAGGCAGGCCAGGCCTGCCTCCATCATCCCGGAGATCCTCAGTGGAAAACCTGACCCGCCGCCAGAGCGAAATTCTGGAACTCATTCGCGATCACCTGCAGGAAACCGGCTTTCCGCCCACGCGCGCGGAAATCTCGGCGCATTTCGGCTTCAGTTCCCCGAACGCCGCCGAGGAGCATTTGCGCGCCCTGGAGCGCAAAGGGGCCATCGAAATCCTGCCCGGCGCCTCGCGCGGCCTGCGCATCCTGCAACCCGACGGCTTGCCCGTGGTGGGGCGAGTCGCGGCAGGCGCGCCCATTCTGGCGGAACAGCATATCGACGCTCACTACCGCATGGATGCGGGTCTGTTCAAACCACGCGCAGATTATTTTCTGCGGGTACGCGGTCTGAGCATGCGCGATGCGGGCATTCTCGACGGAGACTTGCTGGCCGTGCACAAAACCCAGGATGTCCGCTCCGGCCAGGTCGTGGTGGCCCGGATCAACGACGAGGTGACCGTGAAGCGCCTGAAACGGCGCGGCAACCAGATCCAGCTCCTGCCCGAGAACCCCGAGTTCGACCCCATCGAGGTCGACCCTCGCACCGACCGCCTGGTGATCGAGGGGCTGGGTGTGGGCGTGGTGCGCAACGGCAAAGGCCTATGAGGCCGGCGCGGTCGCCCTCGCCGATCGAGCCATTGAACACCCATGGTCGCCATGCCGACGTCTCTCGATCTCTTGCTGCAACACCCGCGCCTATGGCGCGGCGAGGAATGCGCACGCACGGCCACGGCCGTATCCAGTGGCTTTGCCTCACTCGATGAGTGCCTGCCGGGAGGCGGCTGGCCTCGAGGGGCGCTGACAGAGCTGTTCACGTCCCGCCAGGGCATCGGCGAGTTCAGCCTGTTGATGCCTCTGTGCGCCCGTCTGACACAAAGCAGCCGCTGGGTGATTTTCATCGCCCCCCCTCATATCCCTTATGCCCCCGCACTCGCCGCTGCAGGACTCGATCTTGCCCGCCTGCTGCTGATCAAGGCCGATTCGCCCAAGGACAAGCTCTGGGCCCTGGAGCAGTCGCTCAAATCCAGGCAGTGCGGCGCCGCGCTCGCTTGGCCGGGGACCATGCAAGGCAACAGTCTGCGTCGATTGCAATTGGCCTGTGAACAAGGCGAAAGCAGCGGATTCCTGTTCATGCCCGAGAGCGCAGCCATGAACGCGTCGACGGCTGCGTTGCGCTTGCGCCTGCTGGCGAACGAGGCGGGCGAACTCGAGGTCCGCATTCTCAAGCGACGCGGCGGCACGCTGACCCGTCCCGTCCGAATCGCGCAAACGATCCTGCGCGGCAATCACGCCTGAGGCGCCTTCCTGGCACCTAGCGCAGGCAACACCTATCGGAGACTGATTCCACATGCTGTGGGCTTGTCTGCATTTCCCTCGGCTGCCCCTGGAGGCGCTGACACGATCGAGCACCGATGAGATCCCGCGGGCGGTCGCCGAGGGCGCCACCCGTCCGCGCATCCTGGCGTTGAATGCTCGCGCCCATCGAGCCGGCATCCGCAAAGGCATGGACGTTTCGGCGGCCATGGCACTGACGCCGGCACTGACGGTCCATGCCCGCAACCTCTCGCTGGAAGCACAAGCCCTGCAGGAGATCGCGCAATGGGCGCTGCAATTCGGCCCCGCTCCCAGCCAGGAAGGCACGGATTGCATCGTGATCGAGATCGGCGGCGGGCGGAAATTGTTCGGCGGCGTGGCCGCCTTGATGCAGGCCATCGGACAGGGTCTGCCCGCCTTGGGATTCTCGGCCGGACTCGCCGCCGCACCGACGCCTACGGCAGCGTCCATGCTGGCCCGAGCCCGACGTTCGTGCGTAGTGGCCGACACAGCGGGCTTGGCTCGTGAACTCGCCTCCCTGCCGAGCGGTGTCCTCGGCTGCTCGGAGCCCATACTGCAGACCCTTGCAGACATCGGCGTGCAGACGATAGGCGCAGTGCTCGAATTGCCCCGGGATGCGCTGGCGCGGCGTTTCGGCCGGGAACTGCTCGATATCCTGGATCGGGCGCTGGGACGCTGCCCCGATCCGCGCCTGCCCATCGCGCTGCCCGAGCAGTTCTCGACTCGGCTGGAGCTGCCCGCCCCCGCCTGGGAAGTCGAAGCCTTGCTGTTCGGCTGCAAGCGCCTCATCGCCGGGCTGTGCGGCTGGCTGCGAGGTCGAGGGATGGGCGTCATGCGCCTGCGCCTGGAACTCGTGCACGAAGACCAGGCGCCGAGCGCAATCACGCTGGCACTCTCCAGTCCCAGCCGAGATGCCGCCCACCTGACGGCGCTGATGCGAGATCGCTTGGAGCGCACGCAACTGCCCGACCGGGTGGAGGCCATGGCGCTGGCAAGCGAACAGTGCGAACGGCTCGTCGCCCGCGATCTGAGCCTCTTCCCCGGCATGGAGACCGGGGAAGACACCGAATTGATCGAGCGCTTGTGCGCGCGGCTGGGCGACGAGGCCGTATGCGCCTTGCGTCCCCATGCCGATCATCGGCCCGAACTCGCATGGCGGGCGCAGCGTCCGGCCTCCGGCACCGGCACCCTGCTGCCGCCCGGCCCTCGCCCGCTCTGGCTACTGGCCGAACCCGAGCCCCTGGATGCGTTCTTGGCGAATGCGCAGGCGCCTGTGGTGCTCACCGATGGCCCGGAGAAAATCGAAAGCGGCTGGTGGGAAGCTCGGGACGTGTGCCGCGATTATTTCGTCGCACGCACCCACTGCGGACAAACGCTATGGCTATTCCGGTCGGAAGATCCGGGAACCGCTGCAGGAGCCGGCCCCCAAGCCGTCTGCCGAAAGACGGAAATCTTCTGGCATGTCCACGGCATTTTCGCCTGATGCACGCCCTACTCGTACATGGCCGCTATCCAGACGATCTCGCCGGCAGCGATCAGATTGTGCAGCATGTGCATGGCCATCGTGAGCAACACCGAGCCGGTGCGCAGACGCGCCATGCCCAACATCAGTCCGACGATGAAGATCAGGGCGAATTCCAGCGGATCGTACTCCTGATGAATCATCGCCCATGCCAGCGCCGTGATCGTAACGGCCCCGAATGCGCCCAGACGCGAGGCGCGTATGCCTTCGAACACGAAACCGCGAAAGAGCAGTTCTTCGAAAATCGGCGCGGCCACGATCAAGGCGAACCAGAACAAGAGCGGGGATTGCACCGAACGATAGATCTCCACCCATTCGGCCGCCAACAATTCGCCCTTCACCAGATAGAGCACCAGATCGGTTTGCGCCACGATGATCAAAGTGACGATCAGCCAGCGCAGCACCTCTTTGCGCGGCACCCCCCTGATCCCGAGGTAGGCACGCAACCCGATGCCATCCCGCAATCCGGCCGCGGCGAAGATCAGCGCACCGCACAGCACGGTGGTCACACAGGTGACGAGGGCGAAATTGACCGCCTGGGTATTGAAGGCGGGGTCGCTGACGCCGAACGCATGCAGCACGTTTCCCATGCCCGCCCCCATGGCGGCCTGCAGCAACTCCAGCGTATACCAAATAACCATGCTCAACCCGAAGGTTGCCGCCAAACCCCAGGGTTTGGCGGGCGCATCCAAGCCGGCAAAGTAATCTGTTCGCATCGGCCGATTCTAGCCTGATCCCATGACGGCACCGAACTACGCTGAACTGCACTGCCTGAGCAACTTCACCTTCCTGCGCGGCGCTTCGCATCCCGAAGAGCTCGTCGAAGCTGCGCAAGAGCTCGGTTACAGCGCCCTGGCGATCACCGACGAATGCTCCCTGGCCGGCGCAGTGAGGGCGCATGTCGCCGCCAAGGACAAACAACTGCCGCTCATCCTCGGCAGCGAGTTCCGTCTGGAATCGAGTCCGGTCGCCAGCATGCACGAGCCCGCCACGCGCACCCCGATGCGGCTGATCGCCCTGGCCGCCGATCGCACCGGCTACGGCAACTTGTCGGCCCTGATCACCCACGGCCGCCGCCAGGCGGCCAAGGGAACATACCACCTGACCCGCGACGACTTCGTCGGCCGTCTTTCCGGCTGCCTGCTTATCCTGATCCCCAGCCATCGACTCGCCCTGGAGGCCGAAGCCCGAACGGCGGCCCGCACTGCCTTGCACGAGCAACTCGCATGGCTGCAGGATCACTTTGCCGACAACGCCTGGCTAGGCATCGAGCTGCTTTGCGAAGCCGGCGATCGCGCGCGCCTGGCGCAGCTCCAAGCGCTCGGCCGCCACTTCGCTTTGCGCGTCGTGGCCTGCGGAGATGTCCACATGCATGCGCGCTCAAGGCGCGCACTGCAGGACACGCTGACCGCCATCCGCCTGAAGTGCACCTTGGCCGAAGCGGGGTATCGATTGTTTGCCAACGGCGAACGCCATCTGCGCACACGGGAACGTCTCGCCCGCATCTATCCACCCGAGTTGCTCGCCGAAACCCTCGCGATCGCCGAACGCTGCCGGTTCTCGCTCGACAGTCTGCGCTATGAGTATCCGCAGGAGCTGGCGCCCGCGGGCGAAACGCCTGCCAGCCATCTGCGCAAGCTGACCGCGCGGGGATTCGAAGAGCGTTTCGGTGCGCCCCTCGACGGCGACCCTGCCCGGGTAGCCAAGGAGGATCGCGATCTTGCAGCGCATGTTTCGGGGAACCCGCCTCACCCGCATCCGAGCCTCTGCCTGCCTGTCGAGACCCATGCCCCCGAGGCCTCTGCTCCTGCGACCGCGCTGGGCAGGCTCCGCTCGCTGGTGGAGCACGAGCTGACCCTGATCACGGAGTTGGGCTACGAGCCCTATTTTCTCACCGTGCACGACATCGTCGCATTCGCCCGCTCGCGTGGCATTCTCTGCCAGGGGCGAGGCTCGGCGGCGAATTCAGCCGTGTGCTATTGCCTGCGCATCACCGAAGTCGATCCGGCGCGCATGAACATGCTGTTCGAGCGCTTCATCTCGCGCGAGCGCAACGAGCCGCCGGATATCGATGTCGATTTCGAGCATCAGCGGCGCGAGGAAGTGATGCAGTACGTCTATGCCAAGTACGGGCGCGACCGCGCAGCACTGGCCGCCACCCTGATCACCTACCGTCCGAAGAGCGCCGTGCGCGATGTCGGCAAGGCGCTGGGCATGGCGCTCGACCAGGTCGATCGCCTGGCGAAGTCCCTGGCCTGGTGGGATCACCGCGAGGCCGTGGTCGCCCGCATCCAGGAGGCAGGCTTCGATCCGGACAACCCGGTGATGCAGCGACTGATCGCGCTGGTGGAAACGCTGCTCGGCTTTCCTCGTCACCTGTCTCAGCACGTCGGCGGGTTCGTCATCTCCCGCGACGCGCTCGATCGCATGGTGCCGATCGAGAACGCGGCCATGCCCGAGCGCACCGTCATCCAATGGGACAAGGACGACCTCGATGCCCTGGGACTGCTCAAGGTCGATTGCCTGGCCTTGGGCATGCTCTCGGCGATACGACGCGCGCTCGACCTGGTGGCGCAACGACGCGGCCGGCCTTTCGGCATGGCCGACATTCCCGCCGAGGACCCGGCCGTGTACGCAATGATCCGCAAGGCCGACACCATAGGCGTGTTCCAGATCGAGTCGCGCGCCCAGATGGCCATGCTGCCGCGGCTGGCCCCGCGCACTTTCTACGATCTCGTGATCGAGGTCGCCATCGTGCGTCCGGGCCCCATCCAGGGCGGCATGATCCACCCGTATCTGCGCCGCCGCCAGAAGCATGAGCCGGTCACCTATCCCTCGCCAGCGGTCAAGGACGTCCTGGAACGCACGCTTGGCGTGCCCATCTTCCAGGAGCAGGTCATGCAACTGGCGATCGTCGCCGCCGGCTTCACCCCCGGCGAGGCGGATCAGTTGCGCCGTTCGATGGCTGCCTGGCGACGCAAGGGCGGCTTGTGGAAGTTCGAGCAACGGCTCATCGAAGGCATGGCGAACCGCGGCTATCCGGAATCGTTCGCCCGTCAGATCTTCCAGCAGATCCAGGGCTTCGGGGAATACGGCTTCCCCGAATCGCATTCGGCGAGCTTCGCCTTGCTGGTATACGTCTCCTCGTGGTTGAAATGCCACGAGCCCGCCGCCTTTGTCTGCGCGCTGCTGAACTCCCAGCCCATGGGCTTCTACGCACCCAGCCAACTCGTTCAGGATGCGCGCCGGCATGACGTACAAGTGCGCCCCGTGGATGTCCTGCTGAGCGCCTGGGACTGCACGCTGGAGACGAACACCGAGGCCACTGCGGCGACGCGCTCCGTGGGCTCGGCGACGGAGCACGTCCCGCAGCCTCTGGCGATAGTCCCGAGGCATCCTCTCCACGCGCAGCAAGTTTCATCCCGTCCACAGGCGCTGCGCCTGGGCTTGCGCATGGTGAGCGGGCTCTCCGAAGCTGCGGCTGAGCGCATCGTGTCGGTTCGCTCGCGCCGTCCGGAAACGGTCGAGGATCTCGCGCGCCATGCTCGACTCAATCGCCACGACCTCGACTGCCTGGCCCGCGCCGGCGCCCTGGCGTCGCTTGCCGGGCATCGCCGCCAAGCGGCCTGGCAGGTGGCGGGCATACAACGCCAGCCGCCCTTGTTCGCGGATCTTCCCGCGAGCGAAACGCCGGTGACGCTGGCTGCCCCGGACGAAGCGCAGGACATCGTTTCGGACTACCTCAGCCTGGGCCTCACCTTGGGCCGACATCCGCTGGCGCTGCTCAGGCCGCACCTGCAACGCCGCCGCATGCTCACTGCCGCCCAGTTGCGCGAGCTTCCACACGGTCGCCTGGCCCGCGCAGCCGGGATCGTCACCTGCCGGCAAAGGCCCGATACCGCGAGCGGCGTGGTGTTCATCACCCTGGAAGACGAATTCGGCTACGTGAACGTCGTCGTCTGGCGCCATCTGATCGAACGTCAGCGCAAGGAAGTCCTCGGTGCCCGCCTGCTCGCTGTCCATGGCACGATCGAACGCCAGGGCGAGGTCGTTCATCTCGTCGCCGGCCGCCTGACCGACTTGAGCGAACTGCTGGGAGAGCTCGCGCCCGCCAGCCGCGATTTCCACTGACGCGGGCAGCGCCGTCCCCGATTGCGCTAAAGATCCCCTCGCCGCGGCCGTGGATGCCAAACGAACCAGGCTGAAAAGAGCAACCATGACGCATCCTTCACTGTCCGGCCAAGCACATTACATTCAACGTTTTCGCCTGCTGCGCGCACTGGGCCAAGGCGCACAGGGCGTGGTCTACGAAGCGCACGACCCGCGGCTCAACCGCCATGTCGCCATCAAGACGCTGGCACTGGGAGAAGACGCCACGCCCGCCAAGGCGCTGCAGCTCATCGACAGCGCCAAGACAGCCAGCAGGCTGACCCATCCGAACATCGTGCCGGTCTTCGAAACAGGACTGCATGACGGCCAGCCCTTCGTCGTGTTCGAGTACATCGAGGGCACGACCCTCGCCGAGTTGCTGCAGACCGGCGGCGCCCTGCCCGCGGATCGGGCCGTGATCCTGATGAGCCAGATCCTCGCCGGCATCGCCCATGTACACGCCAGCGGCTTTCTCCACGGCGACATCAAGCCCGCCAACATTCTCGTCGGCCAGGATGGCATTCCGCGCGTCACCGATTTCGGCATCTCGCGCCTCGCGCGCATCGCGGCCGACGAAGTCACCTGCTCGGGCACGGTTCAGTACATGTCGCCGGAATGCGTGAGCAAAGGCCATGCCGATTACCGTTCAGACGTGTTCGCCCTCGGTCTGCTGTTCCACGAGATGCTCACCGGAACACCGGTATTCTGTGCCGCCAACGACTACGCCCAGATGTACAGCATATTGAACGAATCGGTGTCCGCACCCTCCGCCTCCCGGCCCGGCATCGATCCGCGCATCGACGCCATCGTCCTCAAGGCCGTCGAACACGATCCGTGCAAGCGCTACGCCGATGCCGGCGAGATGAAAACCGATCTGGATCGTTTCCGCGTGCCACGTCGAAGCGAGCTCGAAGCGGAGCAGACGCAGGAGCCGACGCACAGCACGGTCAGTTACCTGCTGCGCCGGATGGCGCTCAAGAGCGACTTTCCCGCACTGAGCGCGAGCTTCACCCGCATCAACCAGCTCACTTCCCAGGCCGGCGAAGCCCCGATGCAGGCCATCGCGGACCTCGTCATCCGCGACTTCGCCCTGACGCAAAAAATCCTGCGTGTCGTGAACAGCGCCGAATTCGCCATGGGCAAGGTCTCCCGCGTATCGCAAGCGATCTCGCTGCTCGGCGTCTCGCGGCTGCGCTCCCTGATCATCGGCATGAGCCTCGCCGGCAGCCGACGCAGCGGACCGGGCTGTCCCGCCGTGGCCGCCGCCCTGGCCGACTTCTTCGTGGCGGGCGTGATCTCGCGCAACATCGGGCGCATGCTCGGCTTGAAGACTGCCGAAGAGCTGTTCATCTGCGGCATGTTCAGCCGCCTGGGCCAGCTCCTGACGCTCTACTATCTCAAGGACGAGTACGAAGCGATCCAGCGCCACATCGCCGATGAAGGCAGCGATCCGCTCGCTGCATCGCACGCCGTGTTGGGTCTGTCCTTCGACGAGCTCGGCATCGCGGTCGCCCGGCACTGGCATTTCCCGGAAACCATCACGCGCGCGATGCGCAGCCTGCCCGCCGGCGAGGTCGTCCCGGTCAAGGACGATGTCGATCGCATGCAACAGTGCGCCGCTTATGCCCGGGAACTGTGCGCTCTGGCCCGGATCGAGAACGACCAGGACCGCGAGGCCGCATTCGCCGTGCATCAGGCGCGCTTCTCGCTAGCCGTGCCCGTCGACCCGGAGCGCGTGCGCGATCTGCTCGCGCATTCGATGACCGCGGTCGTCAAATACGTCGCCGCCGCCGAACTGCCGATGAGCCAGACGACACTGCTCGATGGCTTGCGCGCGCTCGCCGGCCGAGCGGGAGCCGACAGCCCGGACAGTGCGGATGCCGCTTCCACCGCACCGCAGACCGGAGCGCCGGCGCCGACGACGCTCGACGAACCCCTTTCCATGTCGTTCCGCCTCGCGGTGCCCATGCCGGGCACCCTGAAGGCGCCCGGCCTGAGGATGTCCGGCCACGCGGGCACTTACGCCCAAAGCGCATGACACACGCGGGTGCCGCGCCGGATAATGGCGCGCATGCCCGCGATCATCCAAGCGCTGCTCGATCCCCGTTGCTACCCGCATCCCGTCGAGGCCGTGCACCTGATCGAAACCCACATCTCGTGGCTGCTGCTCACGGGCAGCTTCGCGTACAAGATCAAGAAGCCGGTCCAGTTCGAGTTCGTGGACTTCCATACGCTCGATCAGCGCCGGCACTACTGTCTCGAGGAATTGCGCCTCAACCACCGGCTGGCCCCGGAGATCTATCTCGACGTCGTTCCCATCGCGGGCACCCCCGCCTCGCCCGTCGTCGGCGGTGAAGGCACGCCCATCGAGTACGCCGTGCGGATGCGCGAGTTCTCGCAGGACGACCTGCTCGATCATCGCCTCGCCGCAGGTCGGATCACCTCACAACACATCGATGCGCTGGGCGACATCTGCGCCCGCTTCCATGCGCACGCAGCGATCGCAGCCGACCCCTCGCCTTACGGCAACCCCGAACAACTGCTTGCGCCCGCACTGGCCAACTTTCGGACCATCGACGCACTGGTCCAAGGCGACGCCGTACATGCCCGTGTCGAACGGCTACGCGCCTGGACGCTCGCCGAGCATGCTCGCCTCACCGACACCTTCGCCCGGCGCAAGCAAGACAATCGCATTCGCGAGTGCCACGGCGACATGCATCTGGGCAATATCGCCCTGATCGGGGAGCGCGTCACCGTCTTCGACTGCATCGAGTTCAACGACGAATTCCGCTGGATCGACGTGATGAACGAAATGGCTTTCGCGATCATGGATCTCGCCGCCCGAGGCCGCCCCGATTTCGGCCAGCGATTGCTCAATCGCTACCTCGAAAGCAGTGCCGATTACGCCGGCCTCGCCGTGCTGCGCTTCTACCTCGTCTACCGGGCGCTGGTGCGGGCGAAAGTGAGCTGCATTCGCGCCTGCCAGGCGCAGGCGGATGCGCCGGTGCGCGAAGAGCAATGGCGCGACTTCACGCAGCACATCGCGCTCGCGGAATCGTTCGCTCGGCCGTACCCCGCCTTTCTGGCCATCACCTGCGGCCTCTCCGGATCGGGCAAGACCCACGCGAGCCAGACCGCGCTCGAGCATACGCACGCCGTACGCATCCGCTCCGACGTGGAGCGCAAGCGCTTGGGCGGATTATCCCCGTTCGAGTCGTCGGGCTCCGCCCTCGATCAGGGCATCTACAACGCGCAGATGAGCGATGCGACTTTCCACCGGCTGGCGGAACTCGCTCGCGGCATCGTTGCGGCGGGCTATCCGGTGATCGTCGACGCCGCCTTCATCCGCCGCGATCGCCGCGCAACTTTCCGCAATCTCGCCGCCGACCTGCGCGTTCCCTTCGTCATCATTCAGTGCAGCGCCGACGAGGAAGTGCTCGCCGCCCGGATCGAGCGCCGCAGAATCGCGGGCTCGGATGCCTCCGAGGCCGACCTCGACATTTTGCGCGAACAGAAGCGCCTGGCGCAGCCCCTCGACCCCGTCGAGCTCGAAGCCGTGATCGCCGTGAACACCGCCGAGGCCAGCAGCATGCAGGCCATGGTCGAGCGGCTCGTCGTCCTGGAACGTTGCGGCTGACTGCCCATTCGCAAGCAGCGGTGCACCTCGGGGCCGGCACGGTCAAATTGCGTTTGCCCCCTCCACCCGGTAGCATCGGCGCCGGGATCGCATGATGACAACGCAAAGCAACCGTCCGAACTATCGGTACTACGACTTCGTCATGGCCGCATTCGTGGCCGTGCTCTTGTGCTCGAATCTCGTCGGCCCGGCCAAGATCACGCAAATCGAGCTGCCCTTGCTCGGCGCGCTCACCTTCGGCGCCGGTGTGCTCTTCTTCCCTATCTCCTATGTCTTCGGCGACATCCTGACCGAGGTCTACGGTTATGCCCGCGCGCGACGCGTCATCTGGACAGGCTTCACCGCGCTGCTCTTCGCATCGTTCATGGCCACCGTGGTGGTGGCCTTGCCGCCTGCGCCGGGCTGGGAAAACCAGGCGGCGTACGAGATCGCGTTCGGCTCGACCTGGCGCATCGCAGCCGCCTCACTGATCGCCTTCCTGTGCGGGGAGTTCGTAAACTCCTTCGTGCTGGCGAAGATGAAGATCGCGACCAAGGGGCGCTGGCTATGGTCGCGCACGATAGGCTCGACGATTTTCGGCGAAGCCGTCGATTCGGCACTGTTCTACCCGCTCGCATTCTATGGCTCCGGACTGATCCCGAACGAAATGCTGCCCAAAGTGATGCTCGCGCAGTTCGTCGCCAAGGTCGCGGTCGAAGTCCTTCTGACACCGGTCACCTACCGGGTCGTTGCGTTCCTGAAGCGGGCCGAAAACGAGGACTATTACGACCGCCGCACGAATTTCAACCCCTTCAAGCTGGGCGCTTGACGCACCCGGCCGCTTTTTCGGAGATCGACCATGCGCATGCTTACCGTTCTGTTGCTCACTGCCTTTTCCACCCTCGCTTTTGCGCAGGACGCCCATCTGCTGCAGCAGCGTGCGAGCTTCGCGCAGCGCGAGATGCAGCAGGCGAACCGCGATGCCGAGCGGGCCGAAATCGAGGCCAAGGAGCACGAGTTGCATTCTGCGCAGCTGCGTCACGAAGCGGAGCAGTCGGACAAGCTCGCGAAGGCCGCGCACGATCGCGCAACCGAGGCCAAGAAGCGTGCGGCCGAGGCCCGCGCCCGCTGGCAGACGGCCTCGGAGAGCCTGGAGAAACTCCAGCCGTCGCGTCCGGCTGCAAAACCCTGAGCCTGCGGCGCAGGGCTCGCCCCTCGCGCTCGTCGTCGAACCCTGCGGCGCGGTCGCATCCCCGGCCGCCGAAGGCCCTCATCGCACGTGGACGCAGGCGATCACCGCGCCCATAATGATCGCGCTGCCTGCGCGCCCGGGTGCATCGGCGCGCACGCCACGACGACCATCAGTCACGGGGGAGGAGCCCATGGATATTCCGCGTTTGAACGGCATCATCGCAGGCCTCGAACAGGGGCGTAACGTTTATGTGACTTTCGCGCCAGGCGATCCCGCCAATGCGCAGATCGCAGCAACCGAGCCCTACGATGGCATCGTCTTCGAGATGGAACACGGTCCGTACGACATCCGCGCCTTGCGCGATTGCCTGCAGTACCTGCTCAATCGGCGCCAGATCGTCGAAACCGGTTCGCTCGCCCCGGCCATCACACCGATGGTGCGCATTCCGCCCAACGGCATCGAGCACAATCAGTGGGTGGCCAAGCAAGTCCTCGACAGCGGCGTCTACGGCATCATCTGGCCGCACATCAGCACCGTCGAGGAAGCGCGCAGCGCAGTCGCGGCCTGCCGATACGCACGGCCGGAAGGCGCGCCGAATTACGAGCCCGCCGGTCAGCGCGGCGATGCCCCGGCCTATGCCGCACGCTACTGGGGCCTGACCCCGCCCGAGTACTACGCTCGCGCGGACGTCTGGCCCTTGGACCCGAAGGGCGAAATCCTGGTCGGCATCATGTGTGAAGACGTCGTGGGCTTGAAGAACCTGCCCAAGATTCTGGAGCAGGTCCCCGGCATCGGCGTGGTCATCATCGGAGAAGGCGATCTGTCGCAAAACCTCGGCTTCCCGCGCCAGTACAAGCATCCCGTCGTCGCCGGGGCCATCGCGGAAATCCTCGACATCTGCAAGGCCCATCACGTGGCCTGCGGACACCCGCATGTCGAGAGGGACAACGTCGAAGAGGTGGTGGCGCAGGGCTTCCGCTGGCTCATGCCGCGGCCCGAGCGCTCCAATGCGACGCTCGCCCTGGCGCGCAAGTTCTCCGACCAGAAGGCGTAAGGACCGATCGTGCCCGCATCGTACGCAAGCAAGACCGTCCCTCTCGTCGCTGAACTGCGGCAGTGAGCTCTGACCATGTGCGGACGCTACAGTCTCCATAGCAATCCGCACGTGGTCGCGCTGCAGTTCGGGCTCGTGCACCCGCCGCAATTCACCGCCCGGTACAACATCGCCCCCGGCACACCGGTGCTCGCCGTGCGGGGCGAGTCCAACCATGCACGCACGGGCCTGATGCTCCGTTGGGGGCTGATTCCCTCCTGGGCGAAGGACCCGAGCATCGGCCACCGGCTCATCAACGCACGCGCCGAGCATGTCGCGGAAAAGCCTTCGTTTCGCAGCGCGTTCAAGCGCCGTCGCTGCATCGTTCCGGCCGACGGCTTCTACGAGTGGAGCGTCGTCAACGGGCGCAAGCAGCCCTACTACGTGCGCCCGCGCGAACAGACGATGTTCGGGTTCGCGGGCCTCTACGAGTTCTGGCAAGGTCCCGAAGGCCTGATCGGATCCTGCACTGTCATCACCACCGCGGCCAACGACCTCATGCGCCCCCTGCACGATCGCATGCCCGCGATCCTGCAGGTCGCCGATTACGCGCACTGGCTGGATCCCGATCACCCCGATCCGAGTGCGCTCGGGGCGATGCTGCGACCCGCACCGGCGGAGAAGATGATCGCTTATCCCGTCGAATCACGGGTCAACAGCGTGAAGAACGACGACCCCCGGTTGATCGAAGCGTACGATCCGCCCAGCACCGCAGTCGACAGCCGCCTGCTCTGACCCGTTCTGCCTCCATTGCCGGATCGATGAAGGCCCGCCTCCGCTGGCCGAGCGCAGCAGGCGGTGCCGGACGACATGGGCGCTGGCTTGCGCGCAAAGGAGAACGCCGTGCCCGAATCGCCTCGCGTCGGTCGCAGCTGAACTCATGACCGAAGAATCGGGAAAGACCTCGCGCACGCCGTCGAGTTGGCACACCCGCAGCGTCGACGCGACACTGGGCGAGTTGGCGACGAGCCTCGCGGGCTTGTCGAGCCGCGAGGTCGCAGTGCGCCGAGAGCGATTCGGCGCCAACACGCTGCCCGAGGCGAGGCCGCGCTCGCTCGGCCGCGTGCTGCTGGACCAGTTCTCGGATTTCATGATCCTGGTCTTGATCGCGGCCGCGGTGATCTCGGGCATCGTCGGCGAACCGTCGGACACCGCGGCCATCGTGGTGATCGTGCTGCTCAATGCCGTGATCGGATTCGTCGAGGAATGGCGTGCCGAGCGTGCGATGGCGGCGCTGCGCAGGATGGCGGCGCCATCGGCCCGCGTGCGACGGGACGACAGTGTGCTCGACGTGCCTGCCTCGGATGTGGTCCCAGGCGACGTGGTCCTGCTGGAAGCGGGCAACGTCGTGCCCGCCGACCTGCGCCTGATCGAAGCCGCCCAGTTGCGCATCTCCGAAGCCGCTCTGACCGGAGAGTCGCACGCCGTCGACAAGCATGCCGACGCGCTCTCGACCCAGGCGCTTCCCATCGGCGATCGCGCCAACATGGCCTGGAAGGGCACACTGGTCGCCAACGGCCGCGCCAGCGCGGTGGTGATCGCGACCGGTCGCGATACCGAACTGGGCCGCATCGCCGATCTGCTCGCAGACGCGCAAGAGATGAAGACGCCGCTGCAAAAGCGGCTCGCGCGTTTCGGCGCGAGACTTGCCTGGGCCGTGCTCGCCATCTGCGCAATCGTCCTGGCCGCCGGCCTCGCCCGAGGCGAGCCGCCGGCGCTCATGTTCCTGACCGCCGTGAGCCTCGCCGTGGCCGCCATTCCCGAGGCCTTGCCCGCGGTGGTGGCGATATCGCTCGCGCTCGGCGCCGCGAAGATGATCAAGCAGCATGTGCTCATTCGGCGTCTGCCCGCGGTGGAGACGCTGGGCTCGGTCACCTTCATATGCGCCGACAAGACCGGGACGCTGACCCAGAACAGAATGCGCGCCGAACACCTGGAGGCCGACGGGGAACCCGGCGATGCCGAACCCTGGCCCAGCCTGCTCAGGGCGCTGGTGCTGGTCAATGACGCGGACATCGACAGCAACGAGGGCATCGGCGATCCGACCGAAGTCGCGCTGCTGCAAGCGGCAGCCGAGCGGGGGTGGACCAAGGCCAAACTCGCCGCACGCCACCCTCGGCTCGCCGAGGCGCCTTTCGATGCCGAGCGCAAGCGCATGAGCACCGTGCATGCCGACGGCGGCGCCTACTTGCTCTGCGTCAAGGGTGCGCCGGAAACGGTGCTCGCGCGCTGCCCATGGCGGCTGACCGAAAGCGGCATCGTCCCCTTCGATATCGAGACCGCGCTCGAACGCGCCGAAGCGCTCGCGGCCAAAGGCTTGAGAGTGCTCGCCTTCGCGCAGCGCTCGCTCGACCTGCCTCCGGCGCAGGCCGCCGAAGTCGAGGTCGATCTGGTTTATCTGGGCCTGGTCGGGCTGATGGATCCGCCTCGCGATGAGGCCGCCGCTGCCGTGGCCGAATGCCAGGCCGCCGGCATCTTCCCCGTGATGATCACCGGCGACCATCCCGCCACCGCAGGTGCAATCGCCACGCGCCTGGGCATCGCAGGTGAAGCGAGTCGCATCGTGAGCGGCGTCGAACTGGCGGCAATGTCGGACGCGACGCTCGCCGAGCAAGTGACCGCGATCCGCGTGTATGCGCGCGTCGATCCCGCGCAGAAGATACGCATCGTCGAAGCGTTGCAGGCCACCGGTCAGTTCGTTGCGATGACCGGCGACGGCGTTAACGACGCACCCGCGCTAAAGCAAGCCGACATCGGCATCGCCATGGGCAAGGGAGGCACGGATGTCGCCCGCGAAGCAGCGCACATGGTGCTGCTCGACGACAATTTCTCCTCGATCGTGCACGCAGTGCGCGAGGGACGGCGCATCTTCGACAACATCCGCAAGTTCATCAAATACACGATGACGAGCAACTCGGGCGAGCTCTGGACCATCTTTCTCGCCCCCTTCCTGGGCTTGCCGATCCCGCTGCTGCCCATCCACATCCTGTGGATCAACCTGGTGACCGACGGGCTGCCCGGGCTTGCGCTCGCGGCCGAGCCGGCGGAACGCGACGTGATGCGTCGACCGCCGCGCGCACCCAACGAGAGCATCTTCGCCCGCGGCATGTGGCAACACATCGTCTGGGTAGGACTCACGATGGGGGCCGTGTGCCTGACCCTGCAGGCGTGGACTTTCCATGACGGTAACGCGCATTGGCAGACCATGGTGTTCACCGTGCTGTGCCTGTCGCAGCTCGGCCATGCGCTTGCCATTCGGTCCGAGCGCGACTCGCTCTTCACTTTGGGCCTGCGGTCCAACGCGATTCTGCTGCTCACGATCGTCGGCATGCTGGGGCTGCAGCTTGCGACGATCTACATCCCGGCGCTCAATGCGGTGTTCAAGACCCAACCGCTCAGCTGGCAGGAATTGATCGTGTGTCTGCTGCTCTCCAGCGTGGTGTTCTTCGCGGTCGAGGCCGAGAAATGGCTGGTCCGGCACAAGAACCTTTACGGCGGCCGCGCCTGACGGCGCCACGAGGGCTTGCTCCGGTTCGGCCGCGGACGCATGCGGGTGCCGTGATACCATCGCTTCGAGACTTTTCCCGCGTTCGTCATGCGCCTGCACCAGATCCGTATCGACTACCACCCGGAACAGGATCGGCTCCTGCTGCGTGTGAGCACCGACGAGGGCGCGGAACTTCGATTCTGGCTCACGCGCCGTCTGGTCAAGGGCTTGTGGCCGGCGCTGATCAAGATGGCCGAAGCCATCGGCGAAGCACGCATGCAATCCGATCCCACCGTGCGCAAGGCCATGCTCGAATTCGAACACGAGAAGGCCGTGCGCCAGGCCGATTTCGCCACGCCCTACAAGGCGGTCAGCACGCTGCCCCTGGGCCCGGAACCGCTGCTGGTATCGCGGCTGCGGGCGCAACCCGACGGCAAAGGCAACGCCGTGGTCGCCATGCATCCCGCCCAGGGCCAAGGCATGGATCTGGCCATGGATGCCATGCTGCTGCACTCCTTCACACGCCTCATCCAGGGCGCGGTCGCCAAGACCGACTGGGACATTCGGCTGCAAGTCCCGAAAGCGCCCTTCCCCGCCGCGTCCGGCACCGATACGCCGAGGCCCAACTGAGCCGGCCGCTGACGCAGCTCGACGCCTGATCGCGATTCGGCGAAGCGTTCAGCGAAACCCGAGCGTATAGAACAGATCCACCGCGTTCTCGCTGCCCGCCCGCGCCTGCACCGACCAGCGCCGCGACAAATCGTAGGTGATCTTGAGGACGCTCACCGCCCCGGTGATTCCGCGCTCGAAGCCAAGATAGAACTTCGACGAGAGCCGCTTGCCAACGCTCACCACGCGCTCGCCTGTTCCGCTGACCGTGCCGAGCGCCAACTCGTCCAGGCCGAAGCGGCTCGCCAGCGAACCACCGGGCTCGGTGCCCGACCCTCGGCGCGAAAGCAACGCCATCGCGGCCGCCTGCAGCACGGCCGCCTGGTTCTGGCCCGTCTGGTCCAAACCGTGACCGAGCGTCAACCAGGCGAGCTTGTTCGCATCCGACATGGGCGGGGTCGACACCAGCCGCACCTGCGGAAACAACGCCGTGCCCCCGACCGCGACGCCCACCTCGACTGCACCGGTCGTTCGCACCGCCAGGACATCGAGCGAAGGATTGTCGACCGGCCCGACGAAAGTCAGCACCCCGCGCTGAATGTCGAGCTTCTGGCCGAACGCCGTGTAGGTGCCCTCCACCGTGCGGACCGTTCCCGTGAGCACCGGGCCCGTCTTGGGCTCGAGCTGAGCGCGCAGTGCCCCTGCGAGCCGGGTCGAAATGCCTCGCCCGCGGATCACGAAGTTCTGCCCCAGGTCGAGCGTCACATCCGCTTGGATGTTGAAATCCTTGGGCGGCACCGGCTTGGTCCCCAGCACGACGACATCGGTGCTCGGCCGGGGGGTATCCTCGCGCGGCAGTTCGATCACGCCGCGGTCGGCGATCAAGCGCCCCCGTGCTCGCAACTGGCGTTGATCCCAGGTGAGCGCTGTCTCGCCGCTGAGTACGACGAGACGGTCCGGACGAGCCAGCACGGTGAGTCGTTCCGCCTTCAGATCCACGCGCGCGGCGATCTTTCCGGGCACCAGGGTCGCCGAGCCCGTACCGGTCACCTGACCGGCGCCGGAGGCGAAACGCAGCGACTTGATTTCGAGCCGCTCTTGATCGAACGTCGCCGCCAGCACGCCATCGCGCAGCGTCAGTCCCAAGTCGGGCAGTCGCACCACCAGTTCGTTGGCTTGCAGCTGCCCGGTGTAGACCGGCCGGGATACCGTTCCCCTCACGCCCAATGCCAGTTCGGCACGTCCCTGCAAAGCCACGCCATCGCCGAGCAGGGGACGCGCCCATTCGAACGACGGCATGACGGCATCGATCATGGCATCGAGCGGGGCATCGCCGGCGACACCCCAGCCCGTCTCGCGCCGGCTCGCTCGGGTCGAGCCTTGCGCCGCCATTCGGCCGAACGCGCCCGATTCGGCACGCGCCTGAAACACGATGTCCTCGCCCCGTGCCTCGGCCTGCAGCGTGAGCACGCTCAGGCGCGCCGCGACCGCCGGCTTGCCCGGAACGACGATATCCCCCGACTCGCGCCGCAGGCCGACCTTGCCCCGCAGCTTGTCTCCGATCTCAATGTCCCACTCGCCGCCCATGACGAGCGAGCGCAATGCAATCGGCATGGGAACGATCGGATGCAGACTGGCCAGAGCCACGCCGGTCAGTGCGCCTGCGCTCGCGATCCCCTGCTCGGCCGCCCAGTCGAAGCGGGCAAGCTCGATGCGACCCTTGCCCAGAACGAGCCGGGCGGCCCCCACCCGGACCGCCGCCGCGCTCAGCATGATGTCGACCGGCTGCTCGAGCCGGGCTCCGATCGGACCACGCACCTGCAACGAGCGGAGGGCGCCGCGCCATGCGAACGCATCGTCCAGGCCGCCCGCGAGGCGCATATCGAAGCGATGGTCCGTTGCACGGGCATCCACGCGGATTTCATGGCCGGTGCGCGTGCCGTCGAGAACGAGCCGCGCTTGCTCCAGCGTCAACTCGCCAAGTCGAAGCGACTTCGCATCCAAACCCACATCGATGCGCCCGCCGAGGCCTTGCGTCAAAGCGCCCTTCCCGCGCACGCTCGCGACCTGCACGCTCGTGCCCAGACGCAGGCCGCTGGCATCGACGGTAAAGTCCAACGCCGGCGCGCGCCATGCCCCTGCGAGCAGGCCGTTGCCCTTCAGGCTGCCGGCGAGGGCCGGATCGACGGCGGCCAGGTCGGGCACGGTGAGATCCCAGGCAAGGCGGTCGCCCGGCGCGCCTAAGCTGCCGCGGGCATGGGCTTGCGCTCGACCCAGGCGGACCGAGAAGTCGACCGTCTCTATCCGCTCGGACAATACGCGCAGCCGCCCGCCGCCCGCCAGCGGCTGGTCGCGAAAACGGCTGTCGGCGATATCGAGCACGAGATCGATCGCGATCGGTTCGATGCGTCCCTTGCCTTCGAACGTCGCGTTCAGGCGCGCCGCGGGATAATCACCGAGGCGGGATGGATCGAGCGCAGACAATCGGCCGCTCGCCTCGAACTCGTAAGGCGCCTGCATCCGCGCGACACCTTGCACCTCGATCCGTCCCGCCGGGCTGCGCCACTGGGCCTTGTTCACCTTGACCTGCGCGGCTTCGTAAACCCCGTCGAACGCGATCTGGGCTCCCGACTGTTCGAGATTCGCATTCACCGCCACGCGCTCACCCACGCGCTCGATGCGAACAGGGCCGTTCAACGCGGTGGCATGCAACCTCTCGTTGATTCCCCTGAGATTCAAGCCTCGGACGCGCAACGAAGCGACGATCCGCTCGGCCGTGAGGCTGGCGTCGCCGCTCACGCGCCCGGCACGACCGGCATCGACATCCAGATCCCCAAGCGCCCATTGCGCCCCACTCCCGCTGAAGGTCGCGCTGATCGCCTGCACCGGGACGCGAGCGTCGGCCGGCAAGCCGGGCAAGGCGTTGATTGCCCGAAAGCGTCCGGAAGCCACACCGGTGCGCGACACGATCGCGTCCACCGAGACATCCAGGCGCGCTCGCGGAAAGGCCGCGTCGATCGCGGTCGTATCGAGCGCAGCGATGCTGGCGTCCACCCAGGCCACGGTGGCGGGCGAGAAGGGCAAAGCAGCTATCTTCGCCAACAAGCGCGAACCGTACATGTCCGCCGCAATGCCTATGCCGATCGCATCCAGATGGCCGCCGATTCGCACCGCCGCGGGACCGATGCGCTGCTCGACCGGATCGATGTCGAATCCGCCTTCGATCGGATAGGGCGCGCTGTCGCCCAGTTGCAGCGTGCCCTCCAGCGTGGCCCAGGGCGTCGCGAGCTTGTGCAATTCCAGAACGAAGCGCTGCGTTTGGTACGCGAGGCCCAGATGCAGATCGCGCACTTCGATCGGAGCGCCGGCCGCGACGAAACTGAGCTGACCTACCCGCAAGGACTCGACGATGAACCCGACGGGCAAGCGCAAGGTGGCCGGCAAAGCGAGCGGCTCATCGTCGCCTGGCTGCTGAGAGATCTGCAGCCGTGCGATGCGCAGGGTATTGATGACCGGATGGCGCCGCCACAACGAGGCGACCGAAACGACGACCTCGATGGCGTGAGCTTCGATGCGTCGCTTGGGCTCGACGTAAAGCACTCGCTCGGCGGTAAACGCCGCCACGCCTGTCCTCTCGACACCTTCCAACACCAAGCGACCTGCATAGGTGTCGTTGATCCGGGCAACCGCCCATCGCAGCGCGGCGTCGCTGGTCAGCGCCCAGGCGATCGCGATCGCGAACAACACGAGCACGATCGCCGTCGTGAGCAAGAAAGTGCGCGCAGGGCCGGCTCTCATCGTCAGAAGGCCAGTCCCACGGAAAAATGCAGCCGGAACTTGCCGTCGTCGACACCGTGTGCGACGTCGAGATTCAAAGGCCCGACCGGACTGCGCCAGCGAGCCCCCACGCCCACGCCCTTCACGAGCTCGAAATTCTTGAAATCATCGGCGGCGTTGCCGGCATCGAAGAATACCGCCGCACCCCAGTCGTCGGTGATCCAGCGGGTGTACTCGACACTGGCCACGGCAAGCGCCCGCCCGCCCGTGACTGCCGCGCCTTTGCGCACACCGAGGCTTTGGTAGGCATAGCCGCGCACGGTTTGGTCGCCTCCCGTTCGAAACAGATAGTCCGAGGGCACGTCCTTGGTCGCGTCGGCGAGCGTGCTCCCGAGCTCTCCGCGCAAGGTCAGCACCCCTGAGTCGCCCATCTTCCGGTAATGCACCAAGCGGCCGTACAAGCGCAGAAAGGACTCTTCTGCAACCAGAACGCCCGGCGCCCCGCCCACCTGCAGGTTGAACAGATAGCCGTCCCGTGGAAAGAGTGGATGATCGGTGCGGCGGATCGTGTATGCCCAATTTGCGGTCAAGGCCGAGCGAGAATCCCGGCCGAATCCCGCCACGCGCTCTTCCTCCGCGACGTAACTCACCGACACATCGGCTTCGATGTCGCCGCGGCGCCGCGAGCGTCCCAGCGTGAAGACGATCTTGTCGGTTTCGGTGCCCTGAATTTCCTTGTTCTCCGCCTCGCTGGTGATGCGGTACCGATGGCCCTGCGCATTGGTCGGAAGATAGAGATCCGCCCCTGCCGAGTTCGCGCGGCTCTCCACCTTGATCCTCGCCCCGAGTTGCAGGCCGCGATCCATGAAGTTCAACAAACGGTACTCCGCTTGGACGCGGGTGCCGGTATCGGTCGAATAACCGATGCCGAAGGCGATGCGCCGGCTTTCGCGCTCTTCGAGCCAGACGCGAACAGCCGCCGTGCCGTCGGGATCGGCGGGCGCATCCACCGTCGCGCTGGTGAAATAGCCGCTGTCGAGCAACCGCTTCTGGTATTCCTGCAACTGCAGGATCGAATAGGGCTCGCCCGGCCGGATGGGATTGAGGTTCTCGACGATACTGCGCGGATAGCGCTTCAGTCCTTCGATGACGAGGCCGCCGAAACGCGCCGCAGGTCCGCTGTCGACGAGAACGCTCAACCGAACGCTGCCCGTATCGGGATCGACCACTGCCTCGCTCTTTGCGATCGTCGCCAAGGGATAACGGTCCAGCGCCAGCGAGCGCAACAACGCCCGCTTGCCCTCCTCCCATTGCTCGTGCCGGAAGACCTCGCCTACGAAGAGCGGCCAGGCCGCTCGCAACCGTTCCAACTTGCGCTCTGCGTCGCGATCGTCACGAGTGAGCGCGCCAGAGAACTCGATCGTCGTCGACGCGACGTTGACCGGATCGCCCGGCTGCACGACGAAACGGGCCCGTAGCCTGTCGGCCTGCTCGTCCAGCGTCGATTCGACCGAGGGCCGATAGTAGCCCTGGGTCGCGAGCAGATCGGCGATCTCCTTGGGCGCGGCCCGATAGAGCCGGCGAAACTCCTCCGTCGTCATCCTCTCGTGCGATTGCCAGCGCGACAGTTCGACATGCTGTTCGAGCAACTGGCGCAGCTTGTCGGGGGCTTCGAACTCGACGGCGAAAGCGTCTGCACCCTCGGCCACGCGCGAGCCGAGCAGCACCAGGCACACCAGGATACGCGCCCAGAGGAGAAGACAGCCAAGCATCGCGCGCGCTCCACGCCACATTCGGCGCTCGATTCTACCTGCGCACCTCGGTCGGCCGACTTCGAGGCGGTCAAGTCGTGCTAACATTTTCAATGTACTCGCCTACCCAAGCGCAGTCACGACCAGAAGCAGTTGTACACACCCCGGGACAACGACGAGCACACAGGAGGGTCACCGTGCGTAAATCCGACCTGGAAGAACAGATCGAGTCATTGCAGGACGTTCTGACTGACATTCGTGAAATGATCTACGGCGCTTTGGAGCCAACGGACGAAGAAGCCGAATCGCAAGTCGACAGTCTGCGCAACGTGCTCGCCGACATCGAAGACATGATCGACGCCGCTTTGGAGCCGAGCGAACTCGAGGAAGAAGAGCCCGCCGCAGACGACGAAGACGATCGTTGACATCACAAGGCATGCCCGTCGTCCGGCTGCGCGCTGCGTCGATCGGACAGCCCCCACGCTCCGAAGCCCCCAGGCCGCTGCCAGCCGCCCGACGCGACGAAAGAAAACGGGCGGCGCTCGCTTCGACTCGAGCCCGCCGCCCGCCTCGTCCAGCAGAAAAACGCGTTAGCGCAGCGAAGCGTTGATCTTCTCCAGTGCAGCCGCGCCGGGACACAGGTCGCCCGCCGCCAGCGCATTGAACGGTGCATCGGCCGTGTTGAGGTGGCGGTGCAGATCCTCCGGATCGGGATCCACGTAGAGCAGGCCCGTGACGACTTCACCCTTGGCTTGATGCTGCTGGATGTAGTTCATCGCCGTGATCCGGTCGTGGGCATCGTAGTTCTTGGCCAGCTTGCGCAATCTGAGCACCGAGCCGTCGTGCTGGGTGACCGACACGACTTCTCCCTCGGGATACTCGACCGTGATCTCTTCGCGCTTGGGCCAGTAATCGAAGTCGATCCGGTTGACCGGCTCGTTGTGCTCGCGCACATACTCGTAGCTGCGCGTGCTCCCCGTGTGGTTGTTGAACGCAACGCACGGGCTGATCACGTCGAGGAAGGCGGCGCCCGGATGGACGATCGCGGCCTTGATGAGCGGCACCAACTGGCCTTTGTCGCCGGAGAAGCTGCGCCCCACGAAGGTCGCGCCGAGCTGCAGCGCGAGCGCTGCCAGATCCACGGGCGAATCGCTGTTGACGACGCCGCGCTTGGACTTGGAGCCCTGGTCCGCGGTCGCAGAGAACTGGCCTTTGGTCAGGCCGTAGACACCGTTGTTCTCGACGATGTAGACCATGTTCACCCCGCGGCGCATCACGTGCGCGAACTGGCCGATGCCGATCGAAGCGGAATCCCCGTCGCCCGAAACGCCGAGATAGATCAAGTCCCGATTGGCGAGGTTGGCACCGGTCAGCACCGAAGGCATGCGGCCATGGACGCTGTTGAAGCCGTGCGAATTGCCGAGGAAGTAATCCGGCGTCTTCGATGAACAGCCGATGCCCGAAAGCTTGGCGACGCGATGCGGCTCGATGTCGAGCTCCCAGCACGCCTGAATGATGGCGGCACTGATCGAATCGTGCCCGCAGCCCGCGCACAAGGTCGAGATCTTGCCTTCGTAATCGCGTCGGGTGAATCCGATCTTGTTCGCCGGCAGCGTCGGATGATGCAGCTTGGGCTTCGCGATGTAGGTCATGACACCACCTTCTTGATGGGAACGACGGAATGGACAGCCGCGTGGCGGACGACCTCGTCGACGATGAACCGCGCGGTGATCGGCGTGCCGTCGTAGTGCAGCACCGGGATCAGTCGGCTTTGGTTGACGTTCGAATCGTTGACCAGCAAGGTCTTGAGCTGCGCATCGCGGTTCTGCTCGACGACGAACACCCAGGGGTGCGCGTTGCAGAAATCGACCACTTCGTCGGCGAACGGAAATGCTCGAACGCGCAAGGCGTTGACCGGGATGCCGCGCTCGGCCAGCAGATCCATCGCCTCGAGCATCGCCGGGCTGGTGGAGCCGTAGAAGATGGCGCCGAAACGCGCCGGCTGCGACGAGGAATGCAGCACCGGCTTGGGCACCAGCGTCTTCGCTGTTTCGAACTTGCGCTGCAGGCGCTGCATGTTGTCGACATAATCAGGGCCGGCTTCGCTGTAGCGGGCGAACCGGTCTTTCGTGGTGCCGCGCGTGAAGTAGCCGCCCTTGCTGGGATGGGTGCCCGGCAGCGTGCGATAGGGAATGCCGTCGCCATCGACATCGAGGTAACGCCCGAACTCGGCACCCGCCTCCAGCCGCTCGTAGGTCATCAGCTTGCCGCGATCGTAGGCCCGCTCCTCGTCCCATTCGAACGGCTGGCACAACCGGGTGTTCATGCCGATATCGAGATCGGTCATGACGAACACCGGCGTCTGCAGCCGTTCGGCCAGATCCAGCGCCTGGGCGCTGAAATCGAAGCACTCCTTGGGATCCTCCGGGAACAACAGCACGTGTTTGGTATCCCCGTGCGAGGCGTACGCGCACGCGAGCACGTCGGACTGCTGGGTGCGCGTGGGCATGCCGGTCGAAGGGCCGCCGCGCTGCACGTCGATGATGGTGACCGGAATCTCGGCAAAGTACGCGAGCCCGATGAACTCGCTCATGAGCGAGATGCCCGGCCCCGATGTGGCGGTGAATGCGCGCGCGCCGTTCCAGCCGGCACCCACGACGATACCGATGGAGGCCAGTTCGTCCTCGGCCTGCACGATCGCGAACCGGTTCTTGCCCGTTTCCTTGTCGACGCGAAAGCGCTTGCAGTAGCTCTGGAATGATTCGGCCAAGGATGACGACGGGGTGATCGGATACCAGGCGCACACCGAGGCGCCGCCGTACACGGCGCCGAGCGCCGCTGCGCTGTTGCCGTCGATGAAGATGCGATCGCCCACGTTGTCGGAAGGACGCACGCGCAGCCCGATCGGACACCGAAGGTGCTCGAGGGCGTGGTCGCGCCCCAGGTATAGCGCCTTGACGTTCGAGTCGAGCAGCTTCTCCTTGCCCTTGTACTGCTCGGAGAAGAGCTGCTCGATCGCTTTCGGATCCATGTCGAGCAGCGCCGACAGTGCTCCCAGGTAGATGATGTTCTTGAACAGCTGGCGCTGGCGCGGATCGGTGTAGGTCGAGTTGCAGATCTCCGTGAGAGGCATGCCGAGGACATGGATGTCTTCGCGGAACTTCGACTTGGGCAGCGCGCGCGTCGAGTCGTAGAACACGTACCCGCCGGGCTCGATCTCCTTGATGTCCTTGTCCCAGGTCTGAGGATTCATGGCGACCATCAGGTCCACACCGCCGCGCCGCCCGAGATAGCCCTTCTCGGTCACGCGGACTTCGTACCAGGTCGGCAGGCCCTGGATATTGGACGGGAAGATGTTGCGCGGGCTGACCGGCACGCCCATGCGCAGGATCGAGCGCGCGAACAACTCGTTGGCGCTCGCCGACCCGGAACCGTTGACGTTGGCGAACTTGACGACGAAATCGTTTACAGCCTCAAGGGGCTTCATGGCGTTCCTCTCATGCGGCCTTGCGTCCGGGGGCGGAGTGCTTGTCGCGGCAAGACGGTCCCGCGTGGGTCATCTCCAGGAAGAATTTCTGCATGTCCCAGGCGCCCGTGGGGCAGCGCTCGGCGCATAGACCGCAATGCAGGCAGACGTCTTCGTCCTTCGCCATGATGCGGCCGGTCTTGAGCGCCTCGGAGACGTAGAGGTCCTGCGTGAGGTTCGCGGCCGGCGCGTTGAGCCGCTTGCGCAGATCCGACTCTTCGGCGTTGTCGGTGAACGTGATGCAGTCCATCGGACAGATGTCCACACAGGCGTCGCACTCGATGCACAGGTTGTGGCTGAACACCGTCTGCGCGTCGCAGTTCAGACAGCGCTGCGCCTCCTTGAAGGCAGTGGCCGGATCGAACCCCTTCTCCACTTCCAGCTTGATGTTCTTCAGCGTGGCGCGGACGTCGTTCCATGGCACCTTGAAGCGCTGGTCGAGCGAGACATCGTTGTCGTAGCTCCATTCGTGGATGCCCATCTTCTGCGACATCAGGTTGACCATGGGCGCCGGTCGCTCGCGCACATCCTCGCCGTTGCAGAACTTGTCGATCGAAATCGCCGCCTCGTGCCCGTGCGCGACGGCCCAGATGATGTTCTTCGGGCCGAACGCCGCGTCGCCGCCGAAGAACACGCCCGGACGACTGGACTGGAACGTCACCTCGTCGACCTTGGGCATGCCCCACTCGTCGAACTCGATGCCGACGTCGCGCTCGATCCAGGGGAAGGAATTCTCCTGGCCGATCGCGATCAGCACATCGTCGCACTCGTAGAGATAGTCCGGCTCGCCCGTGGGCACCAGACGCCGGCGGCCTTTCGCGTCGTACTCGGCCTTGACCTTCTCGAACGTCATGCCGGTCAGCTTGCCGTTCTGGTGAACGAAGGTCTTGGGCACCAGGAAGTTGAGGATGGGGATGCCCTCGTGGGTGGCGTCCTCCTTCTCCCAGGGCGAGGCCTTCATCTCCTCGTAGCCCGAGCGCACGATCACCTTCACGTCCTCGCCGCCCAAGCGCTTCGAGGAGCGGCAGCAATCCATCGCGGTGTTGCCGCCCCCGAGCACGATCACCCGCTTGCCGATCTTCTCGATATGGCCGAACGACACGCTGGAGAGCCAGTCGATGCCGATGTGGATGTTGGCCGCGGCTTCCTGGCGTCCGGGAATTTCGAGGTCGCGCCCGCGGGGCGCACCGCAACCGACGAAAACCGCATCGTAGTTCTGGGCGAGCAGGGCCTTGAGACTGTCCACGCGCTGACCGAAGTGCGTCTCCAGCCCGAGGTTCTCGATATAGCCGACTTCCTCGTCGAGCACGCTCTCGGGCAGCCGGAACTTCGGGATCTGTGTGCGCATCATGCCGCCGCCTTGCGGATCCTGATCGTAGACGGCCAGGTGATAACCCAGGGGAGCGAGGTCGCGAGCCACCGTGAGCGAGGCCGGTCCGGCGCCGATCAGCGCGACGCGCTTGCCGTTCTTCTGCTTCGGCACCTGGGGCAGGCGTGCGCGGATGTCGTCTTTGTAGTCGGCTGCGACTCGCTTCAAACGGCAGATGGCCACCGGCTCGGTGCTCTCGCCGTCCTCGACCCGGCTGCGTCGACAGGCGGGCTCGCACGGCCGGTCGCAAGTGCGGCCGAGAACCCCGGGAAACACATTTGAATACCAGTTGATCATGTAGGCGTCGTCATAGCGGCCCTGCGCGATCAATCGAATGTATTCCGGGACAGGGGTATGAGCCGGGCAGGCCCACTGGCAGTCGACCACTTTGTGGAAATAGTCGGGATTGCGAATATCGGTCGGTTTCAAACCCGTTCCTCCGCTGCTGCTGCTGTCATGACAGCCTCCTCGCACGCTGGGCTAACGCAAAAACCATTTAAGAATCGCGGCTTGTGCCGGCACTCCCGGAACCGAACTATGGTAACCCGCGCCCGTGCGGGTGAAAAGGCGAACGGGACGCTCGAGGCGCCCCGCCGAAATCGGGCGCTGCGGCCGCGCCATCCGGTACGGACGACGCCGTCGGCGGCGGCGAACGCATCAATGCGACATGAGCACCGGGACGGTCATGCTTGCCAACACCGTGCGGGTGGCCCCGCCGAGCACGAACTCGCGCAAGCGCGAATGTCCGTAAGCACCCATGACGACGAGATCCGAACCGAGGTCCGCGGCTCGCGAAAGCAACCACTCCCCGACGTCGACATCATCGGCAGCGGTCGCCAGCACATTGGCCGTTACGCCGTGGCGAGCGAGATAGTGGGCGATGTCCGCCCCGGGCAGCTCGCCGTGGCCTTCACGCTGCGGCTCGGCATTGACCGTCACGATGTCCACCTGCTTGGCCCGGCGCAAGATCGGGATCGCGTCGGTGAGCGCCCGGGTCGCTTCGCGTCCGGCGTTCCAAGCCACCATCACACGCTCACCGAGCACGCGTCGCTCGTAGCTGCGCGGCACCACCAAAACAGGCCGGCCCGCATTCATCACCAGACTCTCGGCGATGCCGCCCTCGCTCGCCGGCGCTTGCCCCACCACGATCAGATCCGCATAGCGGGCATGCAAGGCGACGGCGTACTCGGGCACACCCACCACGAAGCGCTGCTCGGCGCCCACCACCCCGGCGGCACTCGCACGCACGACGAAATCGGCCGCGACCGACTCGAGCGCCGCCCGATCGCTCTCCCATTGCTCGCTCAACAGTTCGACGACGACTTCGGTCGGCGCCGTCCCCGGAATCGACAAGGGCGAGAGCACCGCGAGGCCGATCAGATGCGCATCGAAAGCCTTTGCCAGGGCACAGGCCTCGTCGGTGCGCGCCTCGCAATGCTCGGTCGAGTCGAGGTGCAGAACGATTGTCTTGTAGGTCATGCGAACATCCCCTCCGGTTGACGTCGCGCGCGCCGGCGCTCGAAGACACATTGTGCCCGTGGGGGTGGCTGCCTGGTTGACCCACGTCAATCCCGGCTGGGTTTACCGGGGCAGCCGCGCCGCCCGTCGACGCCTTCACCGATCGCCGACGCACTCGCCGCAGCCCGCTCATCGACGGATTTCTTGCTCGCCGGACACGCCGGGCGTTGCACCCCGACCCGGTGCGCAGCACCGACGGGATCTATGCGCAGGTGTGGTCGCTGCAGGGGACGCAAAGCGCGGAACGGATCCCGAAAACCTGCCCCCGGACAGCCGGTGTGCGGCATGGCAACAGCGCATGCGTCCCTGCACCGCATCCACCGTGAGCTTGCCGCGCATGCGAATCTCGGCTCCGAGCGATGGCACCGATTCGTCCGACCTGATCGCCCCTGCACGAGGATGACACACGCTGCGAGAGCGACCCGCCGCCTCGGTCGTCGTGCCGACACTCGGCAGGCTGCACGTGCCGGTAGAACGTCTCGCGGCACTCGGCCTCGGGCACCGGATTCAAGGCGAACTCGAATCGCCATCGTGGACTCGACCCGAGCTTCGTCGTCACCCACCGGATGAGCCTGAACGGTGCCGCTCGCGGCTACGCAGCCTGCATGGCGAGGCAGGCGGATGGAATCAAGATCGTGTCAAGCCCGGATGGTGCTGGTGCGGGCTGGGTTCGCCGTGGGCACGGATTCGAACTCAGCCGCGGCGGCGGGATCGTTGAGTCCCCCTCCCTGCCCCCGGTCAGTTCGGGCGCCGCCGGGTGGCCAAGCCGATGAGCCCGAGTCCGGCCAGCAACAGAGCATAGGTCTGCGGCTCAGGGACCGGGGCCATGCTGTATTCGATGACGTAGCCGTTGGCTTGTCCTGGATTGCCGGGGCCGCCATGATCGTTCCAGAGACCTGTCCCCGACCAGTTCGTGTGTACGAAATCCTCGCCGCCGCAACAGTTGTTGGGTTCGATGCTGTTCCAGTTGGTGTAGGTAAACGCCTGACCGGCTTCCGGTCCGTTGCGCCAAGTCCACTCGTTGATACCCGCGCCACTGTCCGACCCACCCAGCCACGCCAGACTACGGCCGGCAACGCTGCTGGAAACGAAACTGTTCTCTGCGGCCGAAGTCACCGTGGCGAGATAGCCTTGCATGCCCAGGTAGGAGGCTGCGTTGGCCGCATCGAAGGCCTCCTGCCATGTCACTGGCGTAGCTACGAACTCGTACCAATGCCCGTTGTCGCCCCACTGCGCGGGCGCCGCCATGGCAGGGGACAGTGTGGACAGACCGAGTGTCAAGGCAAGCAAAGATCTCATCACGATGGTGCGCTCCTGTTTCTATTGAATCCGACGAATTCGACGTGCCTATCCTCGCCCGCTCGGCGAAACCCGGTGGAGAAAACAAGGAAGCGCACGTCGGTCGTCACCGTCGGTCGGCACTGCGACATCAAAGGTCGGGGGCCGGCGTGGAGCACCGAGCACACAACATCTCATTCGAAGTATCGATCGCGAAGATGACAGCACCGCCCTGGCAGGCCCCTCGTGAATTTCACGGACATCCAGCCAGCCTGAGCGATCCTCCAGCCAAAGCAAGATACACGCCCAACATGACGAAGCCCAGGCGTCCCTGCGGATTCTGTTGGAACCGGCGGCCAAGAATCATCCACCTGTAAGAAAAGCCGACAGTCACGCAGCCCCGTCGTTGACCGGACAGACCAAGACTCGACTGTCCGCGTTACCGAGACACGCGCCCCCTGGGTGCACGACCCACGCGGATGGAGGCAAGCACCCCCGGGACTCGCATGTCGAGCCCTCCGCGACAGGATAGGGCAGGCGAATCTTCTGTCGCGTTGCCGCTCTCCGGGCCGACCCTCATCGGGCACGCCGGAACGGGTTTCGCATCCGCCAGCAAGCCGTGCGCCTCGACACCAAGATCGGGGAATACACCGACACCGAACCGGACCCAGAGATGGGAGGCCCGCCGCAACGGGCAAGACCGTGGGTCGGCCGCTCGGGCGAGTTGATCTCGGATGGCGCAGGCATGATCCACGAATCCGGTCGCGCCGATCTGCTCGCGATGGCGTCGAAGTTCGCGCCCCAGTCGCCGAAGTTGTCTTTGGTCTAGCGCGGGAATGCTTTCGGCGATGGCCGTCGCTGCAACGCTTGGGTGTGGCGCGCCGCTTCGACTGCGCGCGAGGCAAGCTGCCGTGTGCTCGAATTCCATTGTATTGCTGCAATCGATCAACGACAGCGCAGCACGCACGGAGACGGTCGCCTCCTAGGCGCCCTGCCCCATCAACTCGGACTTGCGCGCGCTCATTCGATCTGCCATCTCGTCCAGATCGACACGCGCCTTGCGTACTTTGGGAAAGAGCTGTTTCTCTTCTTCCTTGACGTGATGCTCGACGTACTCGGCGAGCACGGTGACCTTCGCGTCGTACAGGTCGTCCTCCGGCTGCATGGCCGACAGCTGCTCGATCAAGCTCTTGGCCGAAGCGTGCTCTACCTCGGCTTCGTCCGGAAGGTCATGCTCCTGCAATGCCTCGCGAGCCGCCGGGTAGAAAATCTCTTCCTCGAGCTGAGTGTGGACGGTCAGCTCGGCACAGATCTGGCGCACCAATTCTTCCTTCTTCGCAGCACCACCTTCCTTGGCCTTCTCGAACTGCTTGAACATCTTGCGGACCTTCGCGTGATCCTCGGTCAGCATCGTGATGGCGTTGGGCGCGCGGCTGGCGCGAGTCTTCGTCTTGGCCGTGCTGCTGGCTGTCCTGGGCATGTCGATCTCCTGTGAATTCGCGGGTGGGGCCCCTGAAACCAGAGCACTCGCTATACCCGGAGAAGGCCAGCGACGAACGCGGCATGCATCACGTCGGCTTGAACACGATCAGAAGGCCGAGCCCAGCCCGGTACCGAACGGTAATGCGGAAGCCAGGACGGGCAGGCACTTGACGAGGAGCTCATCCATGAGACTCGGCTCCGCTGGCCCGAATCGGTCTGCAGCCCACCGAGGAGGCCGGGGATTTGCTCGACCGAGTCGGCCCATCAGACTCATGCCGACTGCGGCGGCTGCGCATCGAACAGCGCGCGCTCCGGACACGAAGCCCGGACCCGCGCTCGCGAGCGGCTGCACGTGCGTAAGGGTTTCGCGCGCGGGTTTCGCGCGCGACCGGGGACGTCGTCCGGCGGCGGCACGCGACCGACGTCAGCGACGGACTTTCCTTTTCGGCGGCACTTCTACTCCAGCCTTGCGAGCGTTCGACAGACCGATCGCGATCGCCTGCTTGCGGCTTTTCCACTTCTTGCCGGATCCGCTCTTGACAGTGCCTCGCGTGCGTTCGTGCATCGCCTTCCGCAATTCGGCCTCCGCCTTTTTACTGTAGTTGGCCTTGCTGTCCCCGCTTCTTGATCTTGACCCAGGTGACGGCAAGTCGATCCGCGCATCCGCCGTGCACGAATGCCCGGAACCTCTTGGGTCCCGCCAATAGCCGTGTGCCGCGATCTACCCGATCGCCGGCGCGCCGGGCCTGCCGTATGCGTCCAGCGCGAGCACCAGCCAGGGCGCCTGCGCGGGGCGCATGGGATCGAGTCGATCGGGGCTGCGGCACGTGATCCGGATCACGACCAGCAGTAGCTGTCGCGCGCGCGGCGAAAAGCGCCCGCATCGGGCGGTTCGCTCTCCGAGGCGGCCATCGCCCCTGCGAGCCGCGGGACTCACGGCAGAGCGGGACGATTCTTACCGAGAGGCTGCGCTGTGATCCTCGGGGCCTTACGCCCGCCACATCTCCCGCATCGTCGCCCTCAGATCGACGGCCGGTCGACCGGCAAGCGGCGCCTCCGTGGAAGCGCTGCTTGCCACGTGTGCTCGCAGCAGTTCGAAGGCGTGCAAATCTTCTTCGTGAAGAAAGCGGCTGCGCGGGGCGTAGACATGCCGGTCACCGCCAGGCGTCTGCCCGCGCACCGAGAAGCGCAGAGGCTGCATCAAGACGAGATCCTCGCGTGCGCGGGTCATCGCGACATAGAGCAGGCGACGCTCTTCCTCGATCTCCTCCGCTTTGCCTGTCGCCAGATCGGACGGTATGCAGCCGTCGACCACGTTGAGCACCAGCACCGCCCTCCACTCCTGCCCCTTGGCCGAGTGGATCGTCGAAAGGACCAGCCAATCCTCGTCCTTGAGCGGTGGTCCGGCCTGCGTGCCGCAGGCTTGCGGCGGATCCAGCGCGAGATCGGTCAGGAACGCTGTGCGGGAAGGGTGCGAGCCGCCGATGCTCGCGAGCTGATCGAGATCGCCGCGCCGCGTGATTACCGCGTCATAGTTGACCTCCAAGAGAGGATCGTAGAAGCGCCGTAGCCGATCGAACTCGGCTTGCCAGCAAGTCGAACCATGCAGTTCAGCCATCAGCGCGGCCAGTTCACCGAGATGAGGCGCAGCTTTGCGCGGCGCGTCGCAACGCGCGAGCGCGGCGAAGTCGGCGCTGCCGAGCAGGCTGCTGAACGCGCGCCGTGCCGCGGACGGACCGATGCCGGGCAGCAGCTTGAGCACCCGCAGGGCAGCGACCTCGTCCTTGGGATTGCTCGCCCAACGCAAGATCGCCATCACATCCTTGATGTGCGCCGCTTCCAGGAATTTAAGCCCGCCGAACTTCACGAATGGAATGTTGCGGCGGGTCAGTTCAATCTCCAGTTGCCCGGAATGGTGAGAAGCACGCATGAGCACCGCTTGCTCGCGCAGCTCCATGCCTTGCTCGCGATTGGCCAGAACACGCTCGATGACGTACTCGGCTTGCGCGGCCTCGTTGGCCACCATCGCGATGACCGGCTTCGATCCAGAATCTCTATGGGGTACCAGGCGCTTGCCGAAGCTCTCAGCAGCGTGCGAGATCACTGCATTGCACGCCGAAAGGATGGGCGCCGCGGAGCGATAGTTCTGCTCCAGCAGGAGCACGGCGGCGGGTGGATCGAACTGGCGCGGAAAATCGAGGATGTTGCGCACCGTCGCCGAGCGAAACGAGTAAATCGCCTGCGCATCGTCGCCGACCACGGTGAGCCCGGCGCCGGTCGGACTCAATCCGAGCAAGATCGAAGCTTGAAGGGCGTTGGTATCCTGGTACTCGTCCACCAGCACATGATCGAAGCGCCCGGCCACGTCAGCGGCGATCGGGGGCACGTGCATCATGTGCGACCAGTAGAGCAGCAGATCATCGTAGTCGAGCGCGTTCTGCGCTTGCTTGGCATCGACGTAGGCCGCGAACAAGCGCGTGAGCTCGGCCTGCCATTCCAGACACCAGGGAAAGGCGTTCGTCAGCGCCTCATCCAGTCCCTTGCGGGCGTTGACGCTATAGCTGTAGATGGCGAGGCAAGTGGATTTTTTCGGAAAGCGGGACTTCGCGTGCGACAAGCCGAGATCCTCGCGCACCAGATCGAGCAGGTCTTCGGCATCGGCGCGATCGAGAATAGAGAATGCCGGATCGAGACCGACCTGCTCGGCATGCATGCGCAGCAGCTTCGCACCGATGGCATGGAAAGTCCCCGACCACTCGATCGGCTCGGACCTGCCATGAGGCAAGCGCAGACGTGCATCCGCGCACAGGCGCTGCACCCGGCGGGTCATTTCGCTTGCCATGCGCCGCGCGAAGGTCAGCAGCAGGATGCGTCCGGGGCGAGCGCCGTTGACGATGAGGTGGGCGACCCGATGGGTCAATGTCTTCGTCTTGCCGGTGCCTGCGCCGGCGATGATGAGCAAGGGCGGACTGCGCTCCGCATCAGGCGCCGGGACGATCCCGAACGTTGCCGCGCGCCGCTGCGCCTCGTTCAGCTCGAGAAGATACGGCTCGGGCGAGGCTGCGCTCGCTGCTGCGGACTCGACCTCGGGTACTGCGACGGGAACATTCATGCAGACACCTCGCGGTTTCGTGCCCAAGCAGGTGTCGAACGCGCTTCTTCGAAAGTGCGGGTTCGGCTTGACAGACAGGGAACAAGAGTTCGATATTATCGAACAAATATTCGACGAGTGTCCACGATGGCCCGTACCGCGTCAGCCGACGAGACGTATCTCCACAAGTTGCAGGATTACTACGCCGAACACCGTGTCTTCCCTTCGTACGCAAGCATAGGCGCGATCGTCGGGCTGAAATCGACCAGTTCCGTATCCGCGCTGCTGCACAGACTTCGCGACGAGAGCTTCATCGAGATCAAGGACAGGCGCATCGCGCCGCTCGGGCGCTTCTTCGCCCGTTCCGTCATGTCGAGCCGCGTCGCCGCCGGATTGCCGAGCACGGCGTTCGACGGGCCGCAGGACACGCTCGATATCGACGCCTATCTCGTGCGTCATCCCAGCCGCACGTTCCTGATTCAGGTGAAGGGCGAATCCATGAGCGGCGCCGGTCTGATGCCCGGAGACACAGTGATCGTGGAAAGCCGCTACAGCGCAGACCCCGGTGAGATCGTCATCGCCATCGTCGAGGGCGCCTATACCATCAAGCGTCTGGCACGCGAGCATCGTCGCTGGGTGCTGCGGCCGGAAAATCCGGACTATCCGGTGTTGCGCCCCGAGCCCCTTGAGATCGTCGGCGTGGTCGTCGGCTCGTTTCGCCGCTACGACTGACCCTTCAAGCCTGCACGCGTGACGCGATCGTAGCGCAGGCCGCGGGCCTCGTACCGCATTGCGCCGTGCATGCACGACTCATCCGGTACACTGGTCGCCGCTTGTGGGCCGCTGATGAAAGCGCACCCACCCATCTCGAAACCCGCAGCCCGCATCGCCTGCGGATCAGCAAGCCCGTGAAGCACCCTGACCGGGACGCCGCTACGTCTGTGCCTCTGCCGTAAGGACATCCCCGGGCGCAGCCAGGGCACTCGATGTGCGGGAACTAACCACGCTGACCAGGAGCCCAATCGTGAAAGACGAACGAGAAGGAGGGAGGCTGCGAGGCGAAGCGTCGCCCGCAACCCATCGGTATTCCGTGCTGACAGACCATGACATCTATCTCTTTCGCGAAGGCACGCACGCTCGCCTCTATCGCGTGCTGGGCTGTCACCTGAGCGACGATGGCGCGCATTTCGCGGTATGGGCCCCCAATGCCGGTCGTGTATCGGTCATCGGCGATTGGTCAGGCTGGGATGCGAACGCCCACCCGCTCCACGCGCGCGCCGACGGCTCCGGCATCTGGCAAGGATTCTTGCCTGGGTTGTCGAGCGGATCCACCTACAAGTTCAGGATCGAGTCCGCTCACGGCGGCTACGTGGTCGAAAAAGCCGATCCCTACGCTTTTTACAGCGAGGCGCCGCCGGCGACAGCCTCTCGGATCTGGAGGCTCGACTACGACTGGCACGATCAGCAATGGATGAGCACGCGCGCGGGCGCCAACGCGCTGAGTGCGCCGATGTCCATTTACGAAATCCATCTCGGCTCGTGGCGTCGCCGGCTCGACGGCACTGCGCTGGATTACCGCAGCGCGGCGCACGAGCTGGCGCAGTACGTGCAGGGCCAGGGCTACACGCATGTCGAACTCATGCCGATCACGGAGCATCCGTTCTACGGCTCATGGGGCTATCAGACGACGGGCTATTTCGCACCGACCGCCCGCTATGGCAATCCGCAGGACTTGATGTACCTGGTCGATACGCTGCATCAGTGCGGCATCGGCGTGATCCTGGACTGGGTGCCGTCGCATTTCCCGAACGATGCGCATGGGCTGCATTACTTCGACGGCACCTTCCTCTACGAGCATGCCGACACGCGTCAGGGGTTTCACCCCGAATGGAAGTCCTACATCTTCAACTACGGCCGCCACGAGGTGCGCGCCTTCCTGCTCTCGTCGGCCCTCTTCTGGCTCGATCACTACCATATCGACGGATTGCGGGTCGATGCGGTGGCCTCGATGCTGTACCTGGACTACGGTCGCAAAGCAGGCGAATGGATACCGAATCCGCAAGGCGGCCGCGAAAACCTCGAAGCCATCGACTTTCTGCGGCTGCTCAATACCACGGTCTACCGCGACTACCCGGACGTGCAGGTGATCGCCGAAGAATCGACCTCGTGGCCGCGCGTTTCCCGACCGGTCTACGACGGCGGCCTGGGCTTCGGCCTGAAATGGAACATGGGCTGGATGCACGACACGCTCGAGTACATGGCCACCGATCCGGTGCACCGAAAGTATCGCCACGATCGGCTGACCTTCTCCCTCTGGTATGCGTTCTTCGAGAATTTTCTGTTGCCGCTTTCGCACGACGAAGTGGTCTATGGAAAGCGCTCGCTGTTCGGCAAGATGCCGGGGGATCGCTGGCAGAAATTCGCCAACCTGAGGCTGCTGTTCGGCTACATGTGGACACATCCGGGCAAAAAACTCCTGTTCATGGGGGGAGAGTTCGGCCAGGAGAACGAATGGTCGCACGAGGGCAGCCTGGACTGGGCGGCCGCCGCGCAGCCGCAGAACGCAGGCGTCCAGAGTTGGGTCGGCGATCTCAACCGGGTCTATCGTTCCGAGCCGGCGTTGTACCAGCGCGACTTCGATTCGGCGGGCTTCGAATGGATCGACTGCAACGATGCCGATGCCAGCGTCGTGAGTTTCCTGCGTCGAGGATACGACGGCGCTGCCCCCGTGCTGGTGGTCGCGAACTTCACCCCCATCCCGCGCCACAACTACATCATCGGCGTGCCCACCGCCGGCACTTGGAAGGAGATCCTCAATAGCGATGCGTCGCGCTACGGTGGCAGCGGCCTGGGCAATCTGGGCGCGGTGCAAGCCAACCCCGTACCCTCGCATGGCCGGGTGCGATCGCTCACACTCACGCTGCCCCCGCTGTCCATACTCGTGTTCAGAGGCCCCGATGACTGAGCGAAACGCGCGCGACCGCACCCTCGCCAAGCAAGGGCTGGAAACGAGCCCGGCGAGCGGGAGCACCTCGGCGCCGATCGTCTCGGAGCGCGCCGACTCGGCCTCGAAGAACCGCCCGGTGCCCGCCGAGGGCCGTGTGCGCGCGGTCATCGAGAACATCGCGCCGGCCGTGGACCACGGTCGCTTCCCGATCAAGCGCACGGTCGGCGAAGAAGTCGTCGTCGAGGCCGATTGTTTCACCGACGGCCACGACGCCCTGATCTGTCTGCTGCGCTGGCGCCACGAAGGCGACTCCGAATGGCATGAGACCCCGATGCGAAGTCTGCCGAACGATCGCTGGCAGGCAAGCTTTCGCGTCGAGAGCATGGGACGCTACCGGTACACGGTCGTCGCCTGGGTCGATGCCTTTTTGTCCTGGCAGCGGGATTTTCGCCGTCGCGTCGAAGAAGATGACATCCGCATCGCCGCGCTGGCCGGCGTCGAGTTGATCGAACATGCAGCCGTCCGGGCAACGGGCGATGATCGCGCGCGACTCGCCGCTTGGGCAGCGCGCTTGCAGCGCGAGCAGAACGTAATCGCCATCCAGGCATGCGCCCTGGATGCGGAAACGACCCTGCTCGCCCTGCGCCATCCCGACCGCCGATGGCAATGCGTCTGGCCGCACGAGTACGTCGTCTGGGTCGACCGCGAACTTGCGCGTTTCAGTGCCTGGTACGAGCTGTTTCCGCGCTCCGCGGGGGCCGACGGCAATCACGGCACTTTCGACGACGTCATCGATCGTCTCCCTTACATCGCCGGCATGGACTTCGATGTGCTCTATCTGCCGCCCATCCATCCCATCGGCCGGGTGCGCCGCAAGGGGCGCAACAATCAGCTGGTCGCCGCTCCCGGCGATGTCGGCAGTCCCTGGGCCATAGGCGCCGAGGAAGGCGGTCACAAGGCCATACACCCGCAGCTCGGCGATCTCGAGGCCTTCCGCCGCTTGGTCGCAGCCGCCCAGGCGCACGGCATCGAGATCGCGCTGGACATCGCCTACCAATGCGCGCCCGATCATCCCTATGTCGCCGAGCATCCGGCCTGGTATCGCCACCGTCCCGACGGCAGCGTGCAGTACGCCGAGAATCCGCCGAAGAAGTACCAGGACATCTATCCGTTCAATTTCGAGACCGCTGACTGGCGCAACCTCTGGCTGGAATTGCGCGACGTGCTCGAGTACTGGCTGCGCGAGGGCATCCGGATCTTCCGCGTCGACAACCCGCATACCAAGGCCTTCCCCTTCTGGGAATGGGTCATCGATGACGTCAAGCGCGCCTATCCCGAAACCATCTTTCTGGCCGAGGCATTTACCCGCCCCAAGGTGATGCACCGCCTGGCAAAGCTCGGGTTCACGCAGTCGTACACCTATTTCGCCTGGCGAAACACCAAGCAGGAACTCACCGAGTACTTCACCGAACTTGCACTCGGCCCGGGTCGGGAGTATTTCCGACCCAACGTGTGGCCCAACACACCCGACATCCTGACCGAGCAGCTGCAGTTCGGTGGTCGAGGCGCGTTCATCGCACGCATCGTGCTCGCGGCCACGCTGGCCGCTTCCTACGGCATCTACGGTCCCGCCTTCGAACTGATGGAGGCCGCCCCTCGCGAGCCCGGCTCCGAGGAGTATCTCGACAGCGAGAAGTATCAGCTGCGGCAGTGGGATCCTAGCCGTGACGACTCCCTGGCCGAACTCATCGCGCGCTTGAACCAGGCACGCCGCGCGAACCCGGCGCTGCAGTCGGATCGCGGGCTCCACTTTCACCCGACGGACAACGAGGCCTTGCTCTGCTATTCGAAGACGAGCGCGGACAACGTCGTGCTGGTGCTGGTCAACGTCGACCCCTGCCACGCGCAATCGGGGTGGACCGAACTGGATCTCGAGGTGCTCGGCGTCGAGCCCGACCGCCCGTTCCAGATGCACGAGCTTCTGAGCGGCGCACGGTATCTATGGCAGGGCGCGCGCAATTTCGTACGCCTCGATCCGTCGGGTGCCCCCGCGCACGTGTTCCGCTTGCGCCGCAAGGTGCGCAGCGAGCGCGATTTCGACTACTTCCTCTGAAAACGCACCGCGGACCCAGGACCGATCACATGGACGATACATCGGCACTCGCTCCGACCCTGCTGCCCGCTCGCGCAGCGGACACGCTGTGGTACAAAGACGCGATCATCTACGAGCTGCACGTCAAGTCGTTCTCCGACTCGAACGACGACGGCATAGGTGATTTTCGCGGCCTCACCGAGAAGCTCGACTACATCCAGGATCTCGGCGTCACCGCGATCTGGCTGCTGCCCTTCTATCCTTCGCCCATGCGCGATGACGGTTATGACGTCGCCGACTACCACAATGTCTTTCCGCCCTACGGCACCCGCAACGATGTGCGGCTGTTCGTGCGCGAGGCCCACCGTCGCGGGTTGCGGGTCATCACCGAGCTGGTCGTGAACCACACCTCCGATCAGCACCCCTGGTTCCAGGCTGCGCGGCGCGCGCCCAAGGGCTCGGCCAAGCGCGACTACTACGTCTGGAGCGACGACCCGAAGAAATACTCCGGCACGCGGGTCATCTTCACCGACACCGAGACTTCCAACTGGGCCTGGGACGAAGTCGCCCAGTCCCATTACTGGCATCGCTTCTTCTCTCACCAGCCGGACCTGAACTTCGACAACCCGAGCGTGTTGAAGGCGGTGTTTCGCACCATGCGCTTCTGGCTCGACATGGGCATCGACGGCTTTCGCCTGGACGCCATTCCGTACCTGGTCGAACGCGAGGGCACCAACAACGAGAATCTGCCCGATACCCATACGGTCATACGCAAGCTGCGCAGCCTGCTCGATCAGCACTACTCCGATCGCATGCTGCTCGCCGAAGCCAACCAGTGGCCCGAGGATGTGCGCGAGTATTTCGGCAAGGCCGACGAATGCCACATGGCCTATCACTTCCCGCTCATGCCGCGGCTGTTCATGGCGATGGCGATGGAGGATCGCTACCCGGTGGTGGAGATCATGCAGCAGACGCCGGACATCCCGGAGAGTTGCCAATGGGCCATCTTCCTGCGCAACCACGACGAGCTCACGCTGGAGATGGTGACCGACCGAGAGCGGGACTACATGTACCAGATGTACTGCAACGAGCCGCGCATGCGCGTGAACGTCGGCATCCGGCGGCGCCTGGCGCCGCTGCTGGAGAACAGTCGCGATCGCATCGAGCTGATGACCTTCCTGCTGATGACGATGCCGGGCTCGCCGATCCTCTACTACGGCGACGAGATCGGCATGGGCGACAACATCTATCTCGGCGATCGCAACGGCGTGCGCACGCCGATGCAGTGGAGCCTCGACCGCAACGCGGGCTTCTCGCGCGCCGATCCGCAGCGCCTGTTCCTGCCGGTGAACATGGATCCCGTGTACGGCTACCAGTCGATCAACGTCGAGTCGCAGGCGCGCAATCCCTCGTCGCTGCTCAATTGGACGCGCCGCCTCATCGGCGAGCGCAAGAATCACAAGGCGTTCGGCCGCGGCTCCATCACTTTCCTGCACCCGGGCAACCGCAAGATCCTCGCCTACCTGCGTGAGCACGAGGACGAAAGCATACTGTGCATCGCCAATCTCTCGCGCCATGCGCAGGCGGTGGAACTCAATCTGGTCCGCTTCGACGGACGAGTCCCGGTCGAACTCATGGGCAAGACGTCCTTCCCGCCGATCGGCAAGCTGCCTTATCTGCTCACGATGCCCGGACACGGCTACTACGCATTTCGGCTCGCCGCCGACGCGGCGCCGCCGACCTGGCACACCGAGGTTCTGCCGACGCGCGAATTGCCTACGCTCGTATTGCTCGATACGTGGCGCACGCTGTTCACGCCGGGCGGTGGCGCGCGCGACGTCATGCGCGTCATATCGAACACCACGCCGGAGAAACTGCGCGACGAAGTGCTGATTCCCTTCCTCGAATCGCGCCGCTGGTTCGCCGGCAAGGGCCAGCGGGTGTCGGGCCTGGCACTGGCGGATATCGGTCCCTGGCGGACCAACGAAGGCAGCTGGCTGCTGTTCGTGCTGAAGATCGAGTTCGCCGAGATCGCGCCGCAAGTCTATTTTCTGCCGCTGGGCATCGCCTGGGAGGAAGACAGCGTCGATCTCATGCAGCAATACGGCGCCTGGTCGCTCGCCAAGGTGAGACAAAAAGGCAAGGTCGGCGTGCTCTACAGCGCCTTCGGCAACCCGGAGTTCTGCCGCGCGCTGGTACGCTCGATGGGCACGCCCGGAGAAGTGCCGCTGGGCGCCGGCAAGCTCAGTTTCATGCGCACGTCCGCCTACGAGAGCGATGTCGATGCCGAGGCGCTCGGCCAGGACGTGCTCCATCCGAGCCTGGATCAATCCAATACCGGCGTCTTCTTCGGCAATCGCATCTACCTGAAAGGCTACCGACGCCTGCAAAGCGGCATCAGCCCCGAACTGGAGGTCGGACGCTTCCTCACCGACGAGGCTCCGTTTGCGCATATCGCACCCGTGCTCGGAGCGATCGAATACATCGGCCGCGACGGCGTGCATACCGCGCTCGCCGTGGCGCAGCGCTTCGTGCGCAACCAGGGCAACCTCTGGACATACACGCTGGAGTATCTCGACCGGCATTTGAGCGCTTCCCCGGCGCCCGCCGAACCGGCGTCCGGTGCGGCATCCGGCGAGCCCCATGCCCTGTATGCGAGCCAGGCGCAAACCTTGGGCACACGCATCGGCGAACTGCACCAGGCGTTTGGATCGATCACCGGCAATCCGGCGTTCGATCCGGAGCCCGTCACGGCCGACGACTTGCAAGGCTGGGTCGACGCGGTCCGGGAAGAGGGCATCAAGACCTTCGGTCAACTGGAGCGGCGCTGCGCCGATCTCGACGAGGCCACCCGCGCGGATGCCGATCGGCTCCTGGCTTGTCGCATCGCCTTGCTGGAGCGCACGAGTCGCGCGCCCCGGCTGAGCGAAGGGCTGACCAAGACACGCTATCACGGCGATCTGCATTTCGGTCAGGTGCTGGTGACGGGCAACGACTTCATCATCATCGATTTCGAAGGCGAGCCCATGCGCAGCGTCGATGCCCGTCGCGGCAAACACAGCCCCCTGCGCGACGTGGCCGGCATGTTGCGGTCGATCAGCTACGCCGCGCAGACGGCGCTCGCAAGGGCGAGCGACCGCGACCATGAACGCCAAGCCGAGCTTTCCCGGGCCGCGCACGAGTGGACGATCGCGGCCCGGGGTGCGTTCATCGATCGGTATCGCGCCGCCGTGGCGGGCCTGCCCTCCGTGCCGGCAGACGCAGCGGCGTTCGGCGAGTTGCTCGATCTCTTCCTCATCGAGAAAGCACTCTACGAAATGCGCTACGAACTGGAGAATCGCCCGCGATGGACCGCCATTCCGATCCGCGGGCTGATCGAACTGCTCGAAGAATCTGCGCCGAGGATGCCATGAGCGCCCGCGAGTGCGTCCTCGGCATCGTTCTGGCCGGCGGCGAAGGCACACGCCTGAGCCCGCTGACCGCGGAGCGATCGAAACCGGCCGTGCCCTTCGGAGGCCGCTACCGCATCATCGACTTCGTGCTGTCCAATCTCGTCAACTCGAACATCTACTCGATCTACACGCTGGTCCAGTACAAATCCCAGTCGCTGATCGAGCATATCCGGGACGCTTGGGTGCTCGGCCCGACCATTCCTTCGCACTTCATCACCGTCGTGCCGCCGCAAATGATCGAGGGGCCCGAATGGTTCCAGGGCACGGCCGATGCCGTCTACCAGAATCTCGCGCTGATCGAAGCCAATGATCCGGATCTGGTGGCGGTGTTCGGTGCCGACCACGTGTACCGCATGGACGTGCGGCAGATGATCGATTTCCACCTCGAACGCAATGCCGACGTCACGGTGGCGGCGCTTCCCGTTCCTCGCGCCGATGCCAGCGCCTTCGGCGTCATCGATTGCGACGCCAGTGGCCGCATTCGAAGTTTCGTCGAGAAGCCGGCATCGCCCCCCGCCATGCCGAACGACCCGACTCGTGCCTACGCGTCGATGGGCAACTACATTTTTCGCACCGGGACCCTGATCGACGCGTTGATCGAAGCGCGAGACCGCAAGGGCACCGATTTCGGGCGCGATGTGCTGCCGAGGCTCATCGATAGCGAGCGCGTCTTCGCCTATGACTTCTCGACCAATCAGTGTCCCGGTCTGCATGCCTACGAAGAGGCCGGCTATTGGCGCGATGTCGGCACGATCGATGCTTATTACGACGCCACCATGGATACGCTCGGCACCCAACCGCGTTTCGACCTGCTCAATCGAAGCTGGCCCATCCGGTCGAGCAATTACCAAGGGCCACCCGCCAGCATGGGGCACGCGCTGATCGAAACGAGCGACATCGGCGCCGGTGTGCTCATCCGCGACGCAACGATACGCAACAGCGTGATCCGCTCCGAGGTGGTGCTCGAGGAGGACGTCCTCATCGAGGATTCGATCGTGCTCGACTCCTGCGTCATCGGCCGCGGCGCCCGCATACGCCGCGCGATCATCGATCGGCACAATTTCGTCCCCGCCGGTAGCCAGATCGGCTATGACGCGCAGGCGGACCGCAGATACTGCGCGGTGACGCCCTCGGGCATCGCGGTCATGCCGCTCGCGCCGCTCGGTCAGCGCCGGCACCGGTTCGGCCCATGAGCACCGTCAGCGCGATCTGGCCCGGGCGCTCCTACCCCTTGGGAGCCACCTGGGATGGCCAAGGCGTGAACTTCGCGCTCTTCTCCGAGCATGCCCAGCGAGTCGAGTTGTGCCTGTTCAGTCCCGACGGCCGCAAGGAGACGCAACGCATCCGCCTGCGCGAGAACACCGACCACGTCTGGCATGGCTACCTGCCCGAAGCCCGTCCCGGCTGGCTCTACGGCTATCGCGTCCACGGCCCCTACCGCCCCGAGGAAGGGCATCGGTTCAATCCGCACAAGCTGCTGCTCGACCCCTACGCCCAGAACCTCGTGGGCGATCTGCGCTGGAGCGACGCGATGTTCGGCTACACCATCGGACATCGCCGCGAGGATTTGTCGTTCGACCGCCGCGACAACGCCCGCGGCATGCCGAAATGCAAGGTGACCGAATCCGCCTTCACCTGGGGCGACGACCGCACCCCGAACGTGCCCTGGCACGACATGGTCATCTACGAGATGCACGTGCGTGGCTTTACCCGACAGAACCCCGATGTGCCGGAAGCCTTGCGGGGAACCTATGCCGGTCTCGCCACCGCGTCGGTCATCGAGTATCTCAAGCGCCTCGGCGTCACGACCGTGGAGCTGATGCCGGTCCACACCTTCGTCGACGACCGCTACCTGGTAGAGCGCGGCCTGCGCAACTACTGGGGCTACAACACCATCGGCTACTTCGCCCCCGAGTCCCGCTACAGCGCCTCGGGCAAGGTCAACGAATTCAAGACCATGGTGCGCACGCTGCATGCGGCCGGCATCGAAGTCATCCTCGATGTCGTGTACAACCACACGGCCGAAGGCAACCATCTGGGGCCGACGTTTTCCTTCCGTGGCATCGACAACCAGTCGTACTATCGCCAGGGGGACGACAATGCCCGCTACTACAAGGACTACACCGGCTGCGGCAACACCCTCGACATGCAGCACCCGCGCGTGCTGCAGCTCATCATGGATTCCCTGCGCTACTGGGTCACCGAGATGCACGTCGACGGCTTCCGCTTCGATCTGGCCGCGGCGCTGGCGCGCGAACTGCATGCGGTCGACCGGCTCGGCGCCTTCTTCGACATCATCCGCCAGGATCCGGTGCTCAACCGCGTCAAGCTGATCGCCGAACCCTGGGATCTGGGCGAAGGCGGCTATCAGGTGGGCAATTTTCCGCTCGGCTGGGCGGAGTGGAACGACCGTTATCGCGACACGATGCGCGCCTACTGGAAGGGCGACGACGGGCTGATCGGCGAGTTCGCCCGGCGGCTCACGGGCTCGAGCGACCTGTACGGCAAGAGCGGACGCCGCCCCTTCGCCAGCATCAACTTCATCACCGCGCACGACGGCTTCACCCTGCATGATCTGGTGTCGTACAACGGCAAGCACAACGAGGCCAACGGCGAGGAGAACCGCGACGGTCACAACAACAACCTGTCGTGGAACCACGGCGTGGAAGGCCCCACCGAGGATCCGGAGATTCGCCGCCTGCGCAATCGGCAAAAGCGCAATCTGCTCGTGACCCTGTTCCTGTCCCAGGGCGTGCCGATGCTGCTCGCTGGAGACGAACTGGGGAACACGCAGTCCGGCAACAACAACGCCTACTGCCAGGACAACGAAATCGGCTGGCTCGATTGGACACTCGACGCGGAGCGGCGCGCCCTGATCGCGTTCGTACGCAAGCTGATCGCCCTGCGCCATAAGCACCCCGCGTTCCGACGCAAGGACTTCTTCGCCGGGCGGCCGTTGCTAGGCAGTCCCGAGAAGGACATCGCATGGCTGCAGCCCGACGGCGCCGAGATGACCGAGGAGGAATGGAACAAGAATTTCGCGCGCTGTCTGGGCGTCTTTCTCTCGGGCGAAGCGCTGCTGGAGCGCGACGAGCGCGGGCAACCGGTGCGCGGCGAAAGTTTCGTCGTGCTCTTCAACGCGCATCACGACGACATCGCCTTCACGCTCCCGCTCTGCGTCGAACCGTGCCGCTGGATGGAAGTCATCGATACCGCGGCCGATCACTCGGGCGAGGACGATGTGCGGCTGTTCGTCGGCGGCACGCAGTATCCGCTGCAGGCCCGGTCCCTCGCGGTACTGATGCAGATCAATCACGAAACCGCCGCATCCGAGGCCGGCATGCGGTTGCGGCGAGTGCCGGGAGGCGACGATGAGGTGTAAATACACCATGCCCTTCGGCGTCGAACTCGACCCCGATGCGACCGCGCACTTTCGTCTCTGGGCGCCCGGCGCGACCGAGGTCGCCGTCGAAGTCACCTCCGGACAGACGCGCATCGGCGGCGCGCTCGCGGCGGTGGGCGATGGCTGGTTCGCAACCACGCTGAAGCATCGCCAGGCGGGCGATCGTTACGGCTACCGCATCGACGGCGGCCTGCTGGTCGCCGATCCGGCCTCGCGCTTCAATCCCGACGACGTTCACTCGACCAGCATGATCGTCGATCCGCTCGAATTCGTCTGGACCGAACTCGCCTGGTACGGACGGCCCTGGGAACAGGCCGTCATCTACGAACTGCATGTGGGCACCTTCACCGCCGCAGGCACCTTCCTTGCAGCGATCGAAAGGCTCGACCACCTCGCCGCCCTGGGGGTCACGGCGATCGAATTGATGCCGATCGCCGACTTCCCCGGCACGCGCAACTGGGGATATGACGGCGTACTGCCCTTCGCGCCCGACGCCGCCTACGGCACGCCGGCGGATCTCAAGTGCCTGGTGCAGGCCGCCCATGCGCGCGGCTTGATGGTCATCCTCGACGTGGTCTACAACCACTTCGGCCCGGAGGGCAACTACCTGCACCTCTACGCGCCGACGTTCTTCAATCCCGCGCATCAGACGCCCTGGGGCGCAGCCATCAATTTCGACGGCCCGGGCTCGCGCACCGTACGCGACTTCTTCATCCACAACGCGCTCTACTGGCTCGAAGAGTACTGCATGGACGGCCTGCGCCTGGACGCCGTGCACGCGATCGTCGACGAAACGCAGCCCGATTTCGTCACCGAACTGTGCGCCGCGGTGCGCACCCGCACCCTGCCCGGACGACACGTGCACCTGATACTTGAAAACGACCTCAACCAGGCCCGTTATCTGGGCCGGGATGCAAGCCGCCGCCCCATACTGGCAACCGCCCAGTGGAACGACGATGTGCATCACGCGGCCCACGTGCTCGTCACGGGAGAAACCGACGGCTACTACGCCGATTATGCCGAGCGCCCGCTATGGTACTTCGGGCGCTGCCTGGCCGAAGGCTTCGGCTACCAGGGCGAGCCTTCGGTGTTTCGCGGCGGCGAAGAACGCGGCGATCCGTGCGTGCACTTGCCGCCCGCGGCCTTCGTGTCCTTCCTGCAAACCCATGATCAGGTCGGCAATCGCGCCTTCGGCGAGCGGATCGGCCACCTGGCCGCCGAATCCAAGCTGCGGGCCGCCATCGCCTGTTGGCTGCTCGCGCCCGCGCCGCCGATGCTATTCATGGGCGAGGAGTTCAATGCCGGCACGCCGTTTCTCTATTTCTGCGACTTCGGGCCCGAGCTTTCGGCCGCCGTCGCCAAGGGACGGCGGGAAGAGTTCGCCCGCTTCGAGCGCTTCTCCTCGCCGGCATCGCGCGATGCCATCGCGGATCCCTCCGCCCCCGAGACCTTCCTGCGATCCAAGCTGCGCTGGGATGAAGCCGAAAAGAACGCCGATTGGATCGATCTCTACAAGCACTGCCTGCTGCTGCGTCATCAATATCTCATGCCGCTGCTTGCGCAGCCGACGCCGAGCGGCGCCTTCACGGTGGATGGCGAGCGGCTGCTGGCGGTAGACTGGACGCTAGGCGAGCATGCCCGCCTGCATCTGCGGGCCAATTTCGGCGCCACCCCGAGTGCGCGCCTGCCGCGCCCGCGTGGCCAGGCGCTGTTCGAATCCGAGGCGATTCTCGTCGACGACGCGGGCTGCATGCGTCTGGGACCGTTTTCCGTCTTGTACACGCTGGAGACAGAACAATTCAAATGAACCCGAGCCTGCTCGAACTGGCACGTGCCAACGGCATCATTCTCGAGTATCACGATATCTGGGGACAGCTGGCGCATTGCGAGGCATCTTGGAAGCGATGGGCGTCCCGGCCGGCGACGACGCGGCCGTGGGGGCATCGCTGCGCGCCTGCGCGCTCGCCGAGTGGTCGCGCGTGCTGCCGGCGGCGCTGGTGGTGCGGGAGCACGCCGCGCCGTGGACGGTGGCGCTCAAGCTGCCGGCCGAGCTGTCCGATGGCGAACTGCGCTGGCAGCTGCGCGAAGAGAGCGGCGCCCAGCACGACGGGCAAGTGCGGCTGCATGCGCTGGCACAGGGCGAAGGCGGCACGATCGATGATCGTGCCTTCATCACGCGCACGTTGCGGCTCGAACTGTCCCTGCCCCTGGGCTACCATCACCTGAGCGTGTGCCTCGACGACAGGCCGCTTGCCGAGACGCTGTTCTGCGTCGTCCCCGCGCGCTGCTATTGGCCCCACGCGCTGCAAAACGACGGCCGCGTGTGGGGCGTCGCCGCACAGCTCTACAGCGTGCGTTCCGAACGCAACTGGGGCATCGGCGACTTCTCCGATCTGACGACGCTCGTGCAGCAATGGGGCAGCCGCGGCGGGGGCATCGTAGGCGTCAATCCCCTGCATGCGTTGTATCCGCACAACCCGGCGCACGCCAGCCCGTACAGTCCGTCGAGCCGGCTGTTCAAGAACTGGATCTACATCGACGTCGAGGCCTGCGCGGATTTCCACGAATGCGAGGAAGCACGCGGCCTGGTGCGCAGCGCCGCCTTCCAGACACGCCTGCGCGCGCTGCGCGAGACGGAACTGGTCGATTACCCCGGCGTCGCGGCGGCCAAGCGAACCGTGCTCGAGATGCTCTATGCGCACTTTCGCGAACGCCACCTGGATGCAGGCGCGGAAACCGACCGCACGCGTGAGTTCCGGGCCTTCCAGGCGGCGGGAGCGCTGGCGTTGCGACGCCATGCGCTGTTCGACGCGCTGCAGGAGCACCTCTCTCGCCTCGACGGCAGCATCTGGGGCTGGCCCGCTTGGGACGAAGCGCTGCGCAACCCCGAGTCGGCAGCGGTCCGGGCCTTCGCCGAGGAACGCCTGGATCGCGTCGAGTTCTTCGAGTATCTGCAGTGGCAAGCCGATGCGCAGTACGGCGGCGCGGCACGCCGCTCGTTCGAACTCGGGCTCGGCGTGGGCATTTACGAAGATCTCGCGGTCTCCATCGACGGCGGCGGCGCAGAGGCCTGGGGCAACCAGGCCATCTACGCGCTGAAGGCGAGCGTCGGCGCGCCACCCGACGAATTCAATCTCCAAGGTCAGGACTGGGGGCTGCCCCCGATCATTCCGACCCGCCTGCGCGACACCGCATACGCGACGTTCATCGACACCCTGCGCGCCAACATGCGTCATTCGGGCGCGCTGCGCATCGATCACGTGATGGGCATCATGCGCCTGTTCTGGGTGCCGCCGGGCAGCAAGGCGACCGAAGGCCTCTATGTCAGCTACCCGTTCGAGGACATGCTCGGATTGCTCACGCTGGAGAGCCAGCGCAACCGCTGCCTGGTGATCGGCGAGGATCTCGGCACGGTGCCCGACGAAGTGCGCCAGGCCTTGTCCGATGCCGGCGTGCTTTCTTACCGGCTGCTGTATTTCGAGCGCCAGCATGGCGGCGACTTCAAGCCGCCGGCCGATTACCCGGTGCAGTCGATCGTGGCCGCCTCGACGCACGACCTGCCGACCCTGGTGGGCTGGTGGGAAGGGCGCGATCTGGCGCTGCGCACGCAACTCGGCCTCTTTCCCAGCGAGGCGATGCGCGACGCCCAGATCGTCAACCGCGCTCAGGACCGTGCCCGTCTGCTGCTCGCCCTGGAGCATCAGGGGATGCTGCCCGCCGGGACGCCGCACGACCCGGTCAGCGTCCCTGCCCTGACTGCCAACCTGAGCTGCGGCATCCATGCCTATCTCGCCGCCACGCCCTCCAAAGTGATGGTCGCGCAGCTCGAAGACGTCACCGGGGCGGGCGATCAGGCCAATCTCCCCGGCACCACTGACCAGCACCCGAACTGGCGCCGCAAGCTGCCGCTCGATCTCGAACGCTTTCCCGACGACGAGCGCTTCATCCGGATGACGCAAGCGCTGGCCCACACCCGACCTCGCGCCCAAAGCGAGCCCCGCGCACAACCGCCGGCGGCACAGGCCATCATTCCGCGCTGCACCTATCGGCTGCAACTGCACAGCGGCTTCACCTTTCAGCACGCGACGGCGCTGATTCCCTATCTGGCCGCGTTGGGCGTCAGCCACGTGTACTGTTCTCCCTATCTGCGCGCCCGCCCAGGCAGCTTGCACGGGTACGACATCATCGACCACGGCGCCTTGAATCCGGAGATCGGCAACCGCGACGACTTCGACCAGTTCGTCGCCGAGCTGCGACGCTACGGCATGGGCCAGATCCTCGACATGGTGCCCAACCACATGGGGGTGATGGGTCGCGACAATGCCTGGTGGATGGATCTGCTCGAGAACGGTCCGGGATCCGTCTACGCCGACTACTTCGACGTCGACTGGCGTCCGATCGATCCGGAGTTCGCCAACCGCATCGTGCTGCCCGTGCTGGGCGATCACTACGGCGCGGTACTGGAACGGGGCGAATTCAAGCTCGAGTTCGAACCGGCCACCGGATCCTTCGCGGTCTTCTACTACGAGCATCGCTTCCCGATCGATCCGCGCGAGTATCCGAGCATCCTCGACCGCGCTGTGCGCAGCCTCGCGCCCGCCGACCTGCCCGCCGATGCGCAAGCCGGGCTCGAAAGCCTGATCGCCTCGCTGCATCACCTTCCCCCTCGGGATGCGACCGGCGCCGAAGCGGTCGCCGAGCGCAGCCGCGACAAGGAGGTGCACAAACGCCGCCTGATGCGCATGGCCGCCAACTATCCGCTGCTCGGCGAAGCCATCGAGCGCGCGGTGCGCCAGTTCAATTCGCCGAGCAACGATGCCGACCCGTTTCAGGCGCTGCACGAACTGCTCGATGCCCAAGCCTACCGCCTTGCCTACTGGCGCGTCGCTGGCGACGACATCAATTACCGGCGTTTCTTCGACATCAACGATCTGGCCGCGCTGCGCATGGAGAACGAAGCGGCCTTCGAAGCCACGCATCGATTCGTGCTGGAGTTGGCCGCTCAAGGCAGCGTCGATGGCATCCGCATCGATCATCCCGACGGCTTGTTCGAGCCCGCCCGCTATTTCCAGCGTCTGCAGGAGCGCTACATCCAGCTCGCCTTCAGCAAGGCGACGGGGCCGCCGCCCGATGCCGCCGCGCGTCCCTTGTATGTCGTGGTGGAAAAAATCGTCGCCCCTCACGAACGCGTGCCCGAATCCTGGCCGGTTCACGGCACGACCGGTTACCGTTTCGCCAATGTCGTGAACGGACTGTTCGTCGACACCGCAGCCCGCACCCGCGTGGAGCGCGCCTGGAAGGCCTTCGTCGGTCCCGAAGCGATGTCCTTCGCCGAGGCCAGCTATCGGGGCAAGCGCATCGTTCTCACCAGCGCGCTCGCCGGCGAACTGGCAGTTCTGACCCGACGCCTGCTGCGCCTCGCACGCACCGATCGCCGCACGCGCGACTACACGTTCAATACCCTGCAGCGGGCGCTGGCGGAAATCATCGGCTCCTTTCCGGTCTACCGAACCTACATCGCGCAGACCATGTCCAAGCAGGACCGCCGCTACCTGCAATGGGCGATCGGTCGCGCCCGCTCGCAGGCGCGCGGCGCCGACGCGAGCGTGTTCGATTACCTGCGCAGCGTGCTGTTGCTGCAACCGCCGCCACAGGCCCCGGCAACGTTCAAGTCGGAAAGCCGCTCGATCGCCATGCGCTTTCAGCAGCTCACCGCGCCAGTGGCCGCCAAAGGCATCGAGGACACCGCCTTCTACGTTTTCAACCGGCTGGTTTCGCTCAACGACGTCGGCAGCGACCCGGATCAATTCGGCATGACGCTGTCCGCCTTCCACGGCGCGAGCCACGATCGCGCGACCAAATGGCCGCACACGATGCTCGCGACCTCGACCCACGACAACAAGCGCTCCGAAGACGTGCGCGCACGCATCGACGTCATCTCCGAAGTGCCCGCCGCATGGCGGCTGCTGGTGCGCCGCTGGAGCCGGCTCAATCGCCAGCACAAGCGCACCGTCGACGGCGAGACCGCACCGACACGCAACGACGAGTATCTGCTCTACCAGACGCTGATCGGCAGCTTCCCCTGCCTCGCGCCCAACGAAGCGTGGCTGGCGAGTTATCGCGGCCGCATCGAAGCGTACATGATCAAGGCCGCGCGGGAAGCGAAGTGCAAGACCAGCTGGCACAACATCAACGAGAAGTACGAAGCGGCCGTGACGGAATTCGTGGGCGGATTGTTGCGAAGGAGCGGCGGCAATCTGTTCTTGGACGACCTCGCCGCTCAAGTCCCGATGTTCGTCTGGTACGGCGCGTTGAACAGTTTGTCGACGACGCTCATCAAGCTCACCTCGCCGGGGGTACCCGACATCTTCCAGGGCAACGAGACGCTCGATTACAGTCTCGTCGACCCGGACAACCGTCGGCCGGTCGATTACGAACATCGGCGTCAGATGCTGGCTTCGTTGCGGGGCCTGCTCGATCGCTCCCCGCAGTATCTTTGCGATGCCGTGCGCCAGCTGCTGACATCGATCCGCGACGGGCGGGCTAAATTGTGGGTCGTATTGCGCGCACTCGATTTGCGGCGCCGTGATCCCGGTCTCTTCACGCACGGCGATTACACGCCCGTGAAGTCCTCGGGCAGCAAGGACAAGCACGTCGTCGCGTATGCACGCCAATACCAGAGGCGAGGCCTTCTGGTTGCGGCGCCGCGCCTCTACGCGTCCATCGGACTGGATCCGGGCACCGCGCCCATCGGCAACGACGCGTGGCAGGACACGAGCCTCGACACGAGTCTGCTACCGCCTGGCGTCGTACTCACCGACGCACTCACCGGCACGCAATTCCAGCCCGCCGATTCGAGGCTCGACCTCGCGCGCGTGTTCCAGTATTTTCCCGGGGCGATACTGCATTACGGCACTTGAAAACGCGAGGCCCCTGCCCTCGATTCGGAGTCCATCTTGAACGACCTGCTTGCGACGTTCCACATGTTCGACGGCCCGGCTTTGGTTGCGCTGCGCATCGTGGTGATACTCCTCGGCGCATGGGTAGGCGCCGTCGTCATGCATCGCCTCATTCGCGTGTTTCGCGAGCGCATCGGTGCACGCATCTCCGATCCCGAATCGGCAAAGCGCGCGACGACCCTCGGTCGGGTCATCCGCTATCTCGCCAACGTGTTGCTGACGCTGATCGCAGGCTTGCTGATCCTGGCCGAACTCGGCGTTTCGGTCGCTCCCATACTCGGGGCGGCCGGCGTCGTCGGCATCGCGGTGGGCTTCGGCGCACAGAGCCTCGTGAAGGACTACTTCACCGGCTTTTTCATCCTCCTCGAGAACCAGATTCGGCAAGGCGACGTAGTCGACATCGCCGGCAAGGGCGGGCTGGTGGAAGAAGTCACGCTGCGTTTCGTGAGACTGCGCGATTACGACGGCAACGTGCATTACATCCCCAACAGCCTCATCACCACCGTCACCAACAAGAGTCGCGGCTTCGCCCAGGCGGTGATCGACATCGGCATCGGCTATGGCGAGGATATCGATGCTGCGTTCGAGGTCATGCGTCAGGTCGGCGCGGAACTGCGCGCGGACCCTGCCTTCGCGCCCAAGCTCCTGGGCGACTTCGAAATCGCCGGCGTGGAACGATGGGCCGATTCCGCGATAGCCCTGCGCGGCCGCTTCAAGACTGCTCCGCTCGAGCAATGGACCGTCCGCCGGGAATACCTGCGGCGCCTGAAGAAGGCCTTCGACGAGGCCGGGATCGAAATACCGTTCCCTCATCTCACCGTAGCCAGAGGCAAGGGAAAGAACGCCCAAGAGCAGCCCATGCAAAGCGAAGCCCGTGCACCCTCGTGAATGCGCTATGC
>LNFM01000609.1_pt1 | contig 150009 bp, 135 predicted proteins | sample 596031 | NCBI WGS metagenome assembly LNFM01 (sample SAMN04254537, study PRJNA301005) | activated carbon metagenome | isolation source: dual media filters at the Ann Arbor, Michigan drinking water treatment plant | place: USA: Ann Arbor
GTGCTTCTGATCGCACTGCGAATTCAAATTGGCGTCGCTCTCGGTGTCGTCTCGTTCTTCGGCATTGCGACCATTCTCGGTTGGCGGCCGGCATGGGGGATGGTCACCGCCATCCCGTTCAACTTCGTCGGCGATTGGAATCTGACGGCCATCCCGATGTTCCTGCTCATGGGATACATCGCATTCTCGGCCGGCCTCACCGCGGGGCTGTTCCAGGCCATGCGCGTGATGCTGTCCTGGTTGCCGGGCGGCCTTGCCATAGCGAGCGTTGCGGCCTGCGCGTTTCTATCGGCGGCTTCCGGATCGTCGGTCGCGGTTTCGGCCGCGATGGCGCGGATCGCGACGCCGGAGATGCTCAAGTACAAGTACGATCCGGGATTGGCGGCGGGTGTCATCGCGTCGGCCGGCACGCTAGGATCGATGATCCCGCCAAGCCTGCTGATGGTGCTCTACGGCTATTTTGCCGACGTCTCGATCGCCAAGCTCTTCATGGCCGGTTTCATACCCGGCATCATGTCCGCATTGATGTTCGTGGCGATGATCATCATCCGGGTCAAGCTCAACCCGTCGCTGGCGCCGCGAGTGACAGAGGATTTCACAGTCGAGGAGCGACGGGCGGCGTTTGCCGACGTTTGGCCGCTACCTGTTTTGATTATCAGCGTCCTGGTTGGGATTTTTGTCGGCTTCTTCACGCCGACCGAGGGCGCAGCCGTCGGCGCCGCACTAGCGATCGTGCTTGCCGCAATCAAGGGAACGCTGACCTGGAAGGTTTTGCGGGAGGCGAGCCTCAGCGCGCTGTCCGGCACGTCATCGATCTTCATGGTCGTGATCGGGACGGTGCTGCTCGGCAAGATGATGGCATTGACAGGTGTGCCGGAGGTCATCTCCAAATGGCTGCTCGGCATGGGTGGCGACCAACTCACCGTCGTTCTGATGGTGGTGGTCCTCTATCTGATCCTCGGCTGTTTCCTCGATTCGATCAGCATTCTCTTGCTGACCATGCCGATCGTCATGCCGATCGCGCGGGCCGTCGGCGCGGATCTCATCTGGTTTGGCATCATCCTCGTCAAGCTGCTCGAAATCGGCCTTGTCACGCCGCCGGTCGGCCTGAACGTGTACGTCATGAAGAGTGCATTGGGATCATTGATTCCTCTGTCGACGATTTTCCGTGGCATTACGTGGTTCGTCGTCGCCGATATGATCACGCTGATTCTGATTGTCGCCTTTCCCTGGCTGACGCTTATACTGCCGAGCTTGATGAAGTAGCCCACAAGCGCCGGGACAATGCACATGACGGACAAGACAACTTCGCAGGCCGAATCCCATCGCCGCCGGACGCTGGTCGTGTCGGCGATCCAGATCACTGCGGTGGATGGGGAGAAGGCGAGAAACGTCGAGAAGCTACTGCGATTGGTTGACGAGGCCGGCGAGCGCGGCAGTGATCTGTGCGTCCTCCCCGAAATGTGGACCGGCATCGAGTTCTCGAACGAGACCGGCTATCGCGAAATCGCCGAGACTATTCCGGGCCCGATCACGGCGGCGCTCGGCGAGCGCGCGCGCAAGTATGGAATGTATTTGTCAGGCTCGATGTACGAGAGCGCGGGAGATGCCTATTACAATACGTCGCCGCTGATCGCTCCTGATGGCGCCGTCCTCGGCATCTATCGCAAAACGCATCTGTTCGATGCGCCCAATCGGGCCGACATTCCACCTGGCTTCATCGAAAGCTCGAAGGTTGGCAAGGGCGCGACAGTCGATGTCTTGGAGACCAATCTCGCGCGGATCGGCATGACGATCTGCTCAGATCTGAGGTTTCCGGAGCTTTACCGCGAACTGGCGTTGAAGGGCGCGGAGATCATGACTTGCTCGTCCGCGTTCTTGTCGCCGCGCTTCGATCACTGGGAATTCTTCTTGCGCGCTCGCGCTTGTGAGAACCAGTGCTTCATTGTCGCTGCTGGTCAGTACGGCAAGGAACCGAAATCCGGATTGGCGTTCGTCGGCCGCAGCATGGTCGTCGATCCCTGGGGAACCGTCGTCGCGACGGCCTCCGATGAGGAAGGGCTTGTCACCGCCCATATCGACCTTGGCTTCATCGCCGAAGTGAAACGGCGCTACCCGTTGATGGAGCAGCGCCGTCCTGAACTTTATCCCGTCCTGCAGGGCCGGGCGTGACGTATCACCGTTGATCGGCCGGACGTCACCGGCCGATCAACGGTGATGTCAGTAGACGCCATAGGTGTTGACGTCGATCTTCGAGTAGAGGTTGTCCTTCAGCACCTTGGAGAGGGCGATCGCGTCCTTCCGATCGACGCCCTTGAGCAGTCCGTCCCACTTGGCGATCGTTGCCTCGAAGCGCTTGATCAGTCCTTCGGGGTCCTTGAGCTTGAACTTCGACGTGCCCTGCTCGATTGCCTGTGCTCTGGCGACTTTCGCATTGAACTCTTGCACCGACTTGCGCATTTCGTCCGTCTCGGGGTAGACGGTCACGCCCTTGGACGGGGCTTCGGCGATCGCGTCATCTGAGTCCTTCATGTAGCCGTGTGCCATCGGCGGGATGCTGTCGGCGATGGTATCGAGCAGGATGCGCCGCTCGCTCGGTTTCAGCTCCTTCCAGAACCCGCCGTTGAAGGCCCACTGCCAGCCGGCCCAATAGACACCGAGCGAAATCTGGCTGGTGTGCTTGGCGACATCCCACAGTGAACGGCTCTTGAGGTCGTTTGCGGCGTTGGCGGCGCAGTCAAGCTGGCCTTTCTCAAGACCCGTGAACATCTCGCTCGATGGGACGCTCACCGGCACTGCGCCAATCGATTTAGCCCAGTCGGCATGGATGACGCCCGGCATTCGGATCTTGAGGCCCTTGAGATCGGCGAGCGTTGCGACTTTCTTTGTGCACATCAGCATGTAGGGCGGCGTCGCATAGCCACCGCCGAACACGATCCGATGCCGCTTGAAGCGCTCCAGCATCTCGGGATCGGTCATGTAGAAGTCCGTGACTGCAAACGTGAGCGCCATCGTGTCGGAGTAGCCGAGCGCCAGCATCGACACGACGTTGTCTTCGGGCAGGTCGGTCGGCGTATACGTTCCTGCGTGATACGTGACCTGCGCGATGCCGTCCTTGAGCCCCGAAAGATGCGCATTGGGCGGCAACAGTGCCGTGCCCGTGAAAATCTTGGCCTTGAGCTCACCCTTCGAGGCTGCATCGAGCCGCTTGACCCAGTCTAGATATGCCTTGGTCAGCGGATGGGTATCCGGGAACCAGATGCTTCCGTTGAATTCGCGAGCCGCCATGGCCGAGGTTGCGGCGAATGCCAGCGCGCAGATCGAGCCCAGCAAAATCTTTGATCGCATGACCGTCCACCCTTCCCCTACTTTGTCGAACGAACGCGCTCACGGCGACTTCAGTCGCCCGGCGTCCCACTACTTTCGGATTTCATGTGAGTGAAATCAAGCCTGCTTTTTGGTAGGTCGTATATTCTGCTGCGCGCGATGTGCGACATCCGCGCCGAGCACACGAAAGCTCTCGCGGCGCAAACGCCGTTGCCGCTAATCTAGCCGACGCCTAGACCCCAGGGATCAAGACGCATGAGCACACCCGAGCCACTTCCTCCGAGCATTTACGCCGAGAGCGCGCGTCCCGCCGCCGATACGCCGCCGCTCGATGGCAGCAGGCGCGTGTCCGTCGCGATTGTCGGCGGTGGATTCACAGGGCTTTCGACGGCGCTGCATCTGGCGGAGCAGAGCGTCGATGTCACGGTTCTCGAGGCTCACGAGCCGGGATGGGGGGCGTCGGGTCGCAACGGTGGGCAGGTCAACCCTGGCTTGAAGCACGATCCGGATGAGATCGAAGCCCATTTCGGTAAAGATTTAGGTCGGCGCATGATCGATATGTCGTGGAATGCGCCCAACGTCCTTTTCGACCTGGTCAAGCGCTATCAGATCCAATGTGAGGCGCGACAGACGGGAACATTGCGCGCCGCCTACACGCCAGCAGCCGCGCAAAGCATACAGACGAGTTACGAGCAGGGTGCGAAGCGCGATATGCCCGTCGAATTGTTGGATCGCGCACGGATGCAGGAAGCGACCGGTACCGATCGATATACGTGCGCGCTGCTCGATCGCCGTGGGGGACACGTCAATCCCCTGGGCTATGCGCGCGGTCTGGCACAGGCGGCGGTCCAGGCCGGCGCCAGAGTGCATGGCGCGACAAAAGTCGAGCGTGTATCACGCCAGGGCGGGCATTGGATCATTGAAACCGGAAGCGGGACCGTTACCGCTGAGAAGATCGTGTTCGCGACCAACGGCTATACCGACGGTCTATGGCCGGGACTGAAGCGCACCATCGTGCCGGTTTACAGCGGCATCGTCGCCACCGAGCCGATTCCGGAAGAGATTGCACGCAAGATTCTGCCGATCCGATCGTCTCTCTACGAACTCGGGCAGGTGACGGTCTACTATCGGCTCGATGAGCAGAACCGCCTGTTGATCGGTGGTCGCTGCCGGCAGCGTCCCGTGTCGAGCCCCGACGAAATGAAATTTCTGATCCGGTACGCGCTTCGGCTCTGGCCGCAGCTCAGGCCGTTCAAGTTCACGCACGGCTGGAACGGTCAGATCGCGGTCACCACCGATCATTATCCTCACATCCACGAACCGGCTGAAGGGGCGTTGGTCTGCCTCGGCTACAACGGACGCGGCGTCGCCATGAGCACGGCGATGGGGCCTGAACTGGCGCGCCGTCTCATCGGCGGCGCGTCGGCCGAGATGAACATGCCCGTGACCGAGTTGAAGAGCATTCCCTTCCACGGCCTATGGCGGGCGGGCGTTTTTGCGCGCATCACCTACGGCCGCATACGCGATTATTTGCAGGTTTAGTCAAGCGCATCACCGTCGATGTCGCTGTTGATCATGGCGACGATGTCTTAGGAGGGTCACTTGGCCAGCATCCCCGAGAGGGCACAGGTCGTCATTGTCGGTGGCGGCATCGTCGGTTGCAGCATCGCCTATCATTTGACGCTTCGCGGTTGGACGGACGTGGTGCTGCTGGAGCGCAAGCAGCTCACGTCTGGGACGACGTGGCATGCGGCGGGTCTTGTCGGTCAGCTTCGCGCGACCCATAACCTGACGCGCCTCGCGCAATACACGACGGAACTCTACGCCACGCTGGAGAAGGAGACCGGGCAAGCCACGGGCTTTCGCCAGATCGGTTCTCTGGCGCTGGCCGCCAGCGAAGGGCGGCTCGAAGAACTCAAGCGCGGCGCGTCGATGGCGCGGTGCTTCGGCCTCGAGGCAAGTGTTCTCACGCCTGCTCAGGCGAAGGAATTGTGGCCACTCGTGAGTACGGAGGGGCTGCTCGGCGCCGTCCATCTACCGCGAGATGGCCAGACCAATCCCATCGATACGACGCAGGCGCTGGCTAAAGGCGCGCGCAGCCGCGGCGCGCAAATTTTTGAGAATGTGAAGGTCTCGGAAATCCTCGTCTCCAAGGGACGCGCAACGGGTGTGCGCACGGCCGAAGGCGATGTCGAAGCCGAGTACGTCGTCAACTGCGCGGGCATGTGGGCACACGAACTTGGCAAGCAGGCTGGCGTGAGTATTCCGCTCCATGCGGCCGAACATTTCTATGTCGTCACCGAGGCCATTCCTGGGCTACCGCGTCACCTTCCCGTGCTTCGCGACGCCGACGCATGTACCTACGTCAAGGAGGACGCGGGAAAACTGCTCGTCGGCTGGTTCGAACCGAAAGCGAAGCCCTGGGGCATGGAAGGCATCCCGGAGAGCTTTGCCTTCGACTCGCTGCCGGACGACCTCGAGCACATCGAACCACTGCTGGAGGCGGCCATAAAGCGCGTACCGGCTCTCGGCGGCGCTGGGATCCAGCTCTTCTTCAACGGTCCGGAGAGCTTTACGCCGGACAACAGGTACCTGCTCGGCGAGTCGCCCGAGATCCGAAGGCTATTCGTTGCCGCGGGGTTCAACTCGATCGGCATTCAATCAGCAGGCGGTGCGGGCAAGGTGTTGGCCGATTGGATCATCGACGGCCATCCGCCGATGGACCTTTCAGATGTCGATATCCGCCGCACGATGCCGTTTCAACGCAACCGGAAATATCTCAAGGATCGCACCGTTGAGGTCCTCGGTCTGCTTTACGCCATGCATTGGCCCTTTCGTCAGCCAGAGAGCTCGCGTGGCGTGCGCAAGTCGGCGCTGCATGATCGGCTTGCCGCGCGCGGCGCGTGCTTTGGCGAAGCCGCCGGCTGGGAACGCGCCAACTGGTTTGCGCCGCCGGGAGTGTCGCCGACCTACGAGTACAGCTACGGCCGCCAGAATTGGTTCGCCCACTCCGCCGAGGAGCATAAAGCCGTGCGGGAGCGCGTGGGTCTTTTTGATCAATCCTCGTTCGGCAAGTTCATTCTTGAAGGGCCGGATGCCGAAGCGATCCTCGATCGCATCTGTGCCAATGACGTGGCGGTGCCCGTCGGTCGCGTCGTTTATACGCAATGGCTCAACGACCGCGGCGGCATCGAAGCGGACCTGACTGTGACCCGCGAAAGTGAGACGCGCTTCCTCATCGTGACGTCGGCGGCGTCATCGACCCGCGATCTCGCGTGGCTACAAAGGCATATTCCAAGCGACGCGCGCGCCGTCGCTTTCGACGCGACGTCGAGCTATGCTGTGCTTGGGCTGATGGGGCCGCGGTCGCGAGAGCTGCTGTCGCAACTGACCGATACCGACGTTTCCAATGACGCCTTCCCCTTCGCGACGTCGCAGGTGATTGACTTGGCGTATGCGCGCGTACGTGCGAGCCGCATCACCTATGTCGGCGAGCTTGGCTGGGAACTTTATATTCCGACCGAATTCGCTCAGGGCGTGTTCGATGCGATCGCCGAGACCGGCGCATCGGCCGAACTTGCGCTGGCGGGCTATCACGCGATGAATTCTCTCAGGATGGAGAAGGGATACCGTCACTGGGGGCATGACATTACCGACGAGGATACGCCACTCGATGCCGGGCTGGGATTCGCCGTAGCCTCGAATAAAAAGGCGCCGTTCATCGGCCGCGACGCGCTGCTCCGACAGCGAGAGAAAGGCCTTCGTCGACGTCTGGTCCAAGCGGCATTGACCGAGTCGAACGCGCTGCTCTACCACAATGAGCCAATCTGGCGTGACGGCGAGCTTGTCGGACGCATCACGTCCGGCATGTTCGGACATACGGTGGGGCGCCCGCTCGGTATGGGCTACATCGAGTGCGCATCGGGGCTGGCGGACGCGGATTTTGTACGCGGCGGTCGATACGAGATTGAGGTGGCGGGTGAGCGGCTCGCGGCTGAGGTTCAGCTTCGTGGCTTCTATGACCCGAACAATTTACGGGTCAAAACCTGACCGCGCGCGCAAATTCTCGAAACACCATCGGTGGAGGTGTTTTCAGACCCGGGTCAGGTGGCGGGCATGAACATTGGCTGCAGCGATACGAGCGCAGCGGTCCCCATCGCCAGACCGTAGGGGCAAACACCCCGCTCCGCGAAACTGCGGATGCGCCTGAATGGTGCCGCGGTCGGCATCAGCATTCGCGCTTGAGCGCTGTTGCGCAACAGGAGCAGCGCGAAGGCCATGAGCCCGCCGCCGAGTGTGGTCATGATGAGCAAATCAGGGCCGTAGCTGGGCCCCGCCCAAAGTGTCAGCGCAGTCAGCAGCTTGACATCGCCGCCGCCGATCCATCCAAGAACGAACGAGACGAAACCCGCCACGAAGACGATCCCCGCGAGCATCAGGTGATCCTTGAATGTGGAGACGTCGAGCCTGAGGACGGCGTAGACGAGAAACAGCACCGTCAGTGTCGCTGGTATCCAGTTCGCGATCCTCAGCCGAGTGAAATCCGAGACGATCGCGTAGCAGACGCAGAACACGAATGCCGCCTGCACGCACGCCAAGGTCGCCGCACTGATTTCGAGACTCGACATCGTAAGAACGCTCCGGGTGGTACCTATTTCGCGATCCGCAAGCCGGCAAGTCCGATCGCGATCTTGGAGAAGACCTGATCGAGTTCGTTGCTGGATGGCGTGTCGTAGAAGCATTGCTGGCCGGGGCAGCGCGCCGCGGGGGTAGCGCACGCTTCGAGCAGGCTCTTGGTTTCGGCATCGACGGCGGCGTTGCCGGTGTCGATCTCAAGGGCGATCGTGTAGACGAAGATGTCGTCCGTGGACGGGTTGCCGTCCTTGTCAGCCTTGATGTTGTTGCACAGGGCCGCGGTTTTGGCGTTGAGAACCTGGCGCGTTTGCGACCCATCGGTCCGGCCGATATGCCCCTTGGTGGCGAAACCGTAGGCCGAGTAAAAGGAATTGTAGGGCGCGCCGCGCTCTACCTGGTTGCGACCGTCGGAAAGTAGGATGACGACCTTGGTCACCGACTTGTCGCTGTAATCTGCGCCCTGATCGTAGGGTAAGCCGGGCGAGATCACGCGCCACGCCCAGGCAAGGCCTTCCGGAATTACGGTGCTGCCCCGTGGCTGCATGGCGGTGATGGCGTCCGCGATCATCTGCCTGACGTTGGTCAGGGGCTGGATCGGGCGTTGCACGCAGTTGAAGTTCGGTCCGTTGCCGTTGGCTATGAGCGGAGCCGTCAGGCCTTGCAGCGCATACAGGGCGGGCAATGTTCCGTCGCCGATCAAATAGCTGTTGCCGCTGCCATTGACGACGATGTTGCCCGCCTCGTCAGGCGCGAAGTAGGGCGTGAACAAAGTCTCGGGGGACGCCAAACTCGGAGGCGTGTCGAGGAGATCATGACCGCCGAGGCGGGCGCGAACGCAGCCGCCCCAGGGCACGTTGTTCATGGATTGGAATAGCTGCAGCAATGATGGCCGTGTCGGCAGCAGTGCGACGTCCTCGCGGTTGAGTGCGCTTGCGCCGGTTTCGTCGATCCAACCGCGCCCAAGTGCGCCGAGACCCAGGTTGACGGCACCGGAGAACGGCACTAATCCGATCTTCACGTGAGGCGAAACATCGGCTTCGTCGAAGAGAATGTCGACAAGGCTGTTCGCGGCGCGTCTCAGTTTGCCGATGCGATCGTTGGTGGTCATCGATCCAGTATTGTCGAGTGCCAGGACGACTTCGAGTTTGCGCAGATCGCGCGTGACTTCGGCGGTGACGGCAAGCTGCAACGTCTCGGTTCCCAGCACGCGCAGAAACGTGGTCGGAAGACTGGCTGCGACGCGGACGTTGTAACCGACATTGGTCGGCGTGACCGTGAACTGCGTCAGCGTGCCCAGTGCCAGATCCGGATAGTTGGCTTTGATGAAGTTCTGTGCGAGCGCGTTCGCCTCGGTGTCCGTCAGATCGAGCCGCGATCCAACGGCAAGGGCGGCAGCATCGGCGGCATTGTGCAGCTTCTGCTTCAATACCATCGCCTGTCCAAAATCGACGGCAACGGCAACGACGCTCAGCAGCGTCAGCATGAACACGGTTGCCAGCAGCAGCGCCGCGCCGCGATCGTCACGTTCTAAACGCCGAGCGAGGCCGATGGCGGACTTGCTACGTGCGACGGGGGGCGGATCGCTTGCGGACATGCTGGGACTGACGCTCAAAGTCGATCGCGCGGGCGCACATCGGACGCCGGCGTCGGTGCCCAGAACAACGCCAGATTGTTCTTCGCCACGACGTTATTGGGGTCGGCACGTAACGCCGCGTCGAACGAACGCCGCGCGCTATCCATGTCGCCCTTGAGATAGTAGTGATAGCCGAGATTGTTGAGGACGGTCGGCGTGTGCCCAACGATCTTGACGACGACGTCGTAGGCGCGCCGCGCCTGGTCGAAGCGCTTGAGGCGGTCGTAGGACGCGGCAAGGCCGAGCCACGCTTCGGCGTTGTCCTTCTCCTCCTCGACGGCCTTGCTGAAGGCCTCTGCCGCCAGCCCGAAATCACCCTGACGATAAGCGAACTTTCCTCTGTCGAGATGCCGCGTCGATGGCCATACGCCGTATGACGCGGGCTCGACCGGCTTCTCGACAGCCATGCTCGTGAGTTGGTCGAGGCTGGCGCCGCAGCCGCCGAGGGCCACGGCGGCGGTGACTGTCAGGATGGACATGCCGAGGATCAGGTCTTTGCGCATGATCGGTTTCCCTGAGAACGCCGTGACTAACCGAAGATGAACCTGGACCGCACGATCACGGGCAGGAACACGACAACGAGAATGACTGGAAAAATGAAGAGGGCGAGCGGCACCACGAGTTTTGCCGGGAGTGCGTGGGCCTTTTCTTCCGCGCGAAGCATCCGCCGGGCGCGCATTTCTTCGCTGAATGTGCGCAACGTCGAGGCGACACTGGTGCCGAGTGCTTCGGTCTGCTGTAGCAGCGCGCCGAGCTTCGAGACTTCGTCGAGCCGGACGCGCTCAGCGAGAGAGGCGAGCGTCTCCGATACCGTCCGACCGGCGCGAATCTGCAGATGCATCAGAAACAGATTGGCGCCGAGAAACGGATAGGTGCGGACGATCTCTCGGCTGACGCGCTCGATGCCGGCGCGAGGCGGCATTCCAACCTCGGCACAGATGACGAGCAGGTCGAGGAAATCAGGGAACCCACGCTCGCATTGGCGCAGCATCGCACGCTGTCGCGCATCCACGACGAGGCGCGGTAGAAACGCGCCTAGAGCCGCGCCACCCGCGCCTACGGCGATGAATTGCGGCAGTACGGCCTCGGTATTGTACCGCATCAGCACGGCGGCTGCCGCAAGTCCGAAGATCACGCCGAGAAAAAGACGCGCGCCGTAATAGTTCGCGACGGCGTCGGTGTCGAACCATCCCGCTCGAACCATGTCCGCGCGCACCTTGGACAGCCTGTCGCGACGGCTCCGGCTAAAAGCACGTTCGATGGCGAAAAGTCTCTCGGCGTCGGGATCGATCGGGTCGAGTGGATTTTCCGAGACCGGATTGTAAGCGACGGCGCGGCGCCGGATCGTGCGGCGGTGCTGATTGATCTGCACGATCGAGAACAGAATCAGGAACACCGCAAAGAACATGAGTGCGCCGACCATGATGGGTGGCGAAAGGCCATATGCGGCGAGCATGTCGACGATGCCGGTCATATGTCGAACCTCACCATCCGGAACATGATGACGTTGCCGATGACGAGCCACACGGCTGCAATAGACAGTGCGGGGACGACGAGCCAGTCCTTCCAGATGCCTCCGTAAAAGCCGGGCGCAATGAACTGCAGCAACGTGAAGAGCAGAATGGGGAGGACGCTGAGCGCGATTGCCGAAAAGCGGGCCTCGGCGGAGAGGGCGCGGGCCTTGAGGCGCATGCGCTGGCGCTCGCGGATCACTTTGGACAGGCGATCGAGCAGCTCAGCGAGGTTGCCGCCCGTCTTCACCTGCAGACTGATCGCTGAAACGAGCAGCGCCACATCCTGCTGGTCGACGCGCACCTGCATGTTCCGCATCGCCGTTTCGAGATCGAGTCCGTATGTCACCTCGTCGCTGACGATGGCGAAAGCTTCGCCGATGGGCGCGGGGAGATTGCGGACCAATCGAAGTGACGCTGATACGGGATGGCCGGCCCGCAGGCTGCGGATAAGTGTGTCGATGGCCTCGGGGAGCTGCGCCTCGAACGCTCTGAGGTAGCGGATGCGCATGATCTTGAGGCCGATGATTGGCGCGACGATGGCGGCGACGGGCGAGAGCGACGCAGCGAGCCAAGGCGGCAGCCCGAACGCTAATAATGGCACGAACACCGCGAGCCCGCCGCCGATCGCGCAGATCGGTACGAACTGCGATTTTGGACTCAATCCGGCGCGGACAACGCTGCTTGTGAGCTGCCACCGAAGCGGGAGCGACGAGCTACGGTTGCCCGATGCGGGGCGTGCATGGCGAGCCGTGTCGAGGCCGGTTTGAAGACGCGACTTGATGAGATTGCGCTGCGACGCGTGTCGCGCGTAGGAGACCACGACGCCCTGAATCGCGAGCAGATAGCAGGCGAAAATGACGAAATACATCGCCGGCGGTGAGGCGAGTGCCTGGATCACAGCGGCCTCCCCGGATCCAGGTTGATTTCGTCGGGATTGGCACCATTGAGGACGAGCGCTTCGAGAAAACTTGGCCGCAATCCGGTGGCGCGAAACTCGCCCTTGATCGCGCCCGCTTGATCCGCCCCCGTGCGCACGAACCTGTACAACTCCTGCATCTGGATCACCGAACCTTCCAGTCCCGTGATCTCGTGAATGCTCGTGATCTTGCGTTGCCCATCGTGAAGGCGCTGCATCTGGACGATGATCCGAATGGCCGAGGCGATGTGCGCCCGCACCGCGTGCTCGGACATGTTCAATCCGGCCATGGCGACCATTTGCTCGAGCCTTGCGATCGCATCGCGGGCGCTGTTGGCATGAATGGTGGTGAGCGAGCCCTCGTGGCCCGTGTTCATCGCGTTGAGCATGTCGAACGCTTCCTCGCCGCGAACCTCGCCGATGAGAATGCGATCCGGCCGCATGCGCAGCGCGTTCTTGACCAACTCGCGCTGGCGGATTTCGCCCTTGCCTTCCAGATTGGGTGGGCGGGTTTCGAGGCGACCGACGTGCGGCTGCTGGAGCTGCAACTCGGCAGCGTCCTCGATGGTGATGATGCGCTCGCGGTTCGATATGAAGCGAGAGAGGGCGTTGAGCAGTGTCGTCTTGCCGCTGCCTGTGCCCCCGCTGACCATCATGGAGAGGCGGCCTTTGACCGCCTCGCGCAGCAGTGCCGCCATCGGCTGTTTCAGCGTGGCGTTTTCGACAAGGCGGGTGAGATCGAATGCCTGTTTTGCGAACTTGCGGATTGATACGAGAGGCCCGTCGACGGCCACCGGACGGATCGCCGCATTGATGCGCGAGCCATCCTGAAGCCGCGCGTCGACCATAGGCGAGGATTCATCGACGCGCCGGCCGACGGCCGCAACGATCTTGTTCACGATCCGCAGGACGTGCGCTTCGTCCTTGAAGCGTACGGCTGCCGGTTCGAGAACGCCGCCGCGCTCGACGTAAACAGACTCGTGTGTGTTGATGAGGATGTCCGAGATCGTCGGGTCCTTGAGCAGCGGTTCGAGCGGACCGAGACCGGTCAGCTCATCAATGACCTCGTCAACGAACAAGCCGAGCTCGCGGGTATTGAGCGGCACGCGCTCATTTGCCTCGAGCAGGCCGAGAACCGTCGGGCGAATTTCGGCACGCGACATGCGGTCGAGCTGGGCAAGGTTGATCTCGTCGATCAACTTTCGGTGCAGACGAAGTTTTGCTGCAATAAGCTCGGGCCGGTTGAGCGCTGAGCGCCCGCCCTCGTGCGCCTCGATAGCGGATACGCTTCGCGCCACGCTGTCGACGTCCAGGCTCACGGTGTTTTCAGCAACACCGTTGCTAATGTCCCGACCTCGCAGAGAGAAACGCATCCGTTCGAGCCTCGGCTATGGATGGACCGCTTGAGGCATCGCCTCGGCGGTCACGATGCGTGCAAGTTCACGCGAGATCTTGTTGGTGCGGCTCGTGGCGCTCAACTGCTCACCACGGTTGATTGCGTCGCGAACGAGCGCGCCGTCTTCCGGCAGAAAACCAGCCAGGTAGCCGTTGAGAACCTGTTCTGCGTCGCGCTTGTTCAGCGCCGCGCCGAGGAACTCTCGCCGCCACTTGTTGACGATGACGCGAACGCGCGCGTTCTCGACCATCTTCTTCGGCAGCACCTCAGCGATGCTCCGCGCCCGATGCAGGGCCGGAACCGAGGGCTCGGTGACGATGAAGACGCGATCGCACCCGGCCACCACGTGATCGCTATAAGGCATCCACATCGGGGGCATGTCGATCAGCAGCGTATCGAACATCTGCGAAGCCAGATCCAACACCCGCACCACGCATGCGGCGGTGATCGGGAAATGCTCGGCCGGACTCCTGGGCGCGGCCATCACGGCGAGGCCCGAAGAATGTCGCGCGAGCATTGCATCGAGAAGTTGCGAGTCGAGGCGCTCCGGATCCTTCAGCAGCGCTTTGACATCGAATGCCGGCGTCACGCCGAGATGATCGGCGAGCGCGCCCGCTTGAAAATTCAGGTCGACGAGGCACGTGCGACCGAGGGGGCGATCGCTCCGCGCCAACAGGAATGCCGTCTCGATGACGAGCGTGGTATTGCCGACGCCGCCGGCTGCCGGGATGAAGGCAAAGCATGCGAGGTCGCCGGAGCGTGTTGCGCGTGGTCGGCTAGCGGTCGCTTCGCAGGCGGCGAGTACGCTTGCAGCATCGGCATCGAGCGGCAGCCAGTCCTTGACGCCAACCCGCAACAGCGTGCGCAGGCTCGTCTCATCGAGCGTACGAGAGAAGGTGATGATGGAGCCAGGCTGCCCGTTGGCATGCCATCTCTCGATTGCCGCCATCGCCGCGGCGCGATCGGCATCGATGTCGACGAGAATGATGTCGGGCACAGGTCGCGCCTGATAGAGCGCCTCATAACTCGCAGTATCGGTACCATCGATCGCAAAATCGTGATGATGGGCGAGATTCCGGCACTGAAGCGCGCGGAACGCCTGATCCGGGCTTACGACCGCGACCCTTCTGACCTCACTACCGGCTGGCTTGAGCTGGCGACCTGCTCTTAACGCGAACATGATTCGATACTTCCAATCGCTTGTGACGCGCGTCCTCGCTATTGCTTGACGGCGGCTCCGGTCTCCGACCCGGAAATGCTGATGTCGCGCTTGGTGAGGCCCTTCGGTTCGAGGCTCTCGTTTCTCTGATAGCGCTTGACGGCGAGCGCCGCGCGACGGCCATCGAGATCGATCTGGGTCCTGCGGCTCGTCTCTGGCCAGTGATCCACTTCATGGATCGCCCTGTTGGCGGCTTGCGCGTTGCCAGCGCCGACCGTGAGCGTATCGGTGTGACCGAGATACTGGTGGAGGTCGCTCTCTGCACATCCACCGAGTGAGAGAGCTGCGATTCCGGCAAGAAGTGCTGAGCGATGAGGGCGGAAGATCAAGCGCATGTCACTTCGCCCCTTTGCGATCGGAAATTGCGATCTCGGCGGTGAGATCCAGGATATGGCCGCGTAGCGGGTCGGGCTTCCCGATCTTGATCTCGCTGCGACCGCCGATGAAGAACTCGCGATCATTGGCCGGCAATTTTCCGTCGAGTGGTGTCGCGGGCAGCGCATCGCCGGGCCGCCGCGGCTTCACCAGGCGCGGCGTGACGATGATGACCAGATCGGTCTCTTTCTTTTGGAAAGCGGCGCTGCGGAGCAGAGTGCCGAGTACGGGCACCTGGCCGATCCACGGCAGTTGGCTCTGATTGTTGATTTGCGCACTTTGTAGGAGCCCCGCCATTGCGAAGCTCTGGCCATCGCGGAGTTCAATGGTCGTCTTCGCGCGGCGGACGCTCAAGCTCGGAATCTCGACGCCACCGACGCGGAGTGTCGTCGTTGGATCGATCTCGCTGACTTCCGGCTCGATCTTGAGATTGATCAGGCCGTCGCCGAGTACGGTCGGCGTGAATGCGAGGCCGACGCCGAATTTCTTGAACTCGACGGTGAGGAGATTGCTGCCGTTGACCGCGGTGTTCTGTACCGGGAAGGGGAACTCGCCGCCGGCCAGGAAGTTGGCGGTGTCGCCCGACAATGCAACGAGGTTGGGCTCGGCGAGACGACGCGCATGGCCACGTTTTTCGAGGGCCTGGATCAGTAGGTCAACCTTGGTGCCACCGTCGAGAAGTGTGGCGACCGCCGCGCCGAACGGCAGGCTGTTAGAAGCAAGGCCCGTAATACCCGTCGACAGCGCGAATCTCTTGCCGACCGCATCCCACGCGATGCCGAGATCGCGGGCGGAATCGCGACTTGCCTCGACGAAGCGGACCTCGAGGAGAACCTGCTGCGAGCCACGCACCGTCAGTCCGTTGGTCACGGCGCCCGGGGCGTACTGTTCGGCGATGGCTATGGCGCGCGCCAGCGTCGTCGCATCGTTCACGGTACCCGTGAGCAGCACCTTTCCGTTGACGCTGGCCACCTGGACGTTGGAGTTGGGCACGTGAGCGATCAGGCTTTTGCGCAATCCATCGATGTCGAAGGTCACCTCGACACTGAGGACGGCTAAGATTCGCTTCTGATCGTTGAGGACCGAAACGGTGGTGATGCCGATCTTCTTTCCGAGCACATAGAGTGTGCGGTCGGTCAGCGTGACGACATCGGCAATTTCGGGGTTTCCGATCAGGATCTCGGACATCCGCGCATCCGTTGCGAGCGTGACGGCGCGGCTGACGACGACGTTGAGATGGACGTGCTCGCCGTTGGTTGCGACCTTGCGGATCGGAGCCGAGGCAAAAGCGGGTAGAGCAGAAATCGCGACAATGAAAATAGCTGCCGTCGCGAGGAGCGCGGCAATCGGCCCTGCGCTACTCGACTTGCTCTGGTCGGCCCGATCTCTCAATACAAATGACAATAAAGACAAAACACGAACCCCATAGTTTTTAACCGCATCGTCGTTGGCGGCAATGCCCTCAACGGGGAACCACAGCCTCCTGCGTATCGTCTTCACTGGCGGGTTTGTCGGATGTGCCGCGTTCCGACCGCGTTACGAGCACTGGTAATGCGCGACCTGAGGGCAGCGGCGCGGCCTGTTCGCGTCGGACGGCTGCAACGCGATGCACGTCCGTGCTGCCGTCCACGAGCACGTCGTAAATCGTGCGATCCGTGCCCCGCGTTACGACGACCGCCGGAGGTGTCTCGCTCTTGGCCGTCTCGACGACGGCTTGAGGGACTAGGGGTTGACGCGGCAGATCGGACAGTTCGCTGCGTTTGATATCGGCCCGTGCAGTGGATCCCGCCTTGCGGAGTGCGAGCGATAATTGCCCGACGCTCGCGGCGAGTGTCAGTTTTTGCGCTTGCTCGAGGTCCACCTCAAGAGTCACCGCTCTGGCCGGCTTAATCTGGCGCGTGCGATCGATCGTCTGGTCCACCGCTAGCACGCGGACGTTTTGCAGCAGCGTTGCGCTGTAGGCGTCGCCCTTTGGACCGCCTGCGGCGCCATGGTTCTGCGTGAGCAGTACGTTGACATGATCCTCGGGCTGCACGAGGCCCGCCACGCCCATCACGTCGTCGACGCGGATGGTGACAGCCGTGAGGCCATTGCGGATCAGAGCCGAGAAGGTTGCGGACTGTCCAGGAGCGCTCAGGCGCGATTGAAGGATCGGCTCATTCTCGCCGATCGCAGACAACACGGTCCGCTGCTCGAGGGCGAGCTTGGCTGCGGCCGTGAATGTGCCTGGCAGGTCGAGGTCGTTCGGCCAGGGAATCTCCTTCAAGGAATCGGACGTCAGCAGCGTCCCGAAAGGCAATGGACGCGCCGCGACAACGATCTTTCGGATCTCAGGCGCGGGCGGGGCAATCGGTGCTGCAACCGGCGCCGGCTTGGGACGATCGGTGTTCAAAAGGCTGGCCGTGAGGCTTGTCGCGATCAGGGCGCAAATGGTGGCGCCGCCGAGCATGAGCACTGTGCTTGAGCGCACGTTCGCCCCCTCAAAATAAACGAAACATCAAAAAGAACGGTTGGTCGTGCGGCACGGACCCCGTCGACGCGGAGTCCGTGCCGGAATGCTCGTCTCAGGTGATGCCGAGGGCCGTCCTGAGTTCGGTCCACTTGGTTCCCACCCAGGTGCCGACACTGGTCACCGAGGCGACGGCGCCAGCAGTGATGAGGGCGAGGAGGATCGTGTATTCCAAAAGGGAAGCACCCCGTTCGTCGCGAGCGAGCCGGGCGAGTTCACTGTTAAGACGCGAGACCATTTCGACAACTCCGTATGACAAAGATCGCGCCGGCGGGTTCAATGTCCGGGGGCTGCCCAACGGCGGCGTCCCGGGCGGTTTGCCCCGGAGGGCGGTGCAATTCCGTTCCCCCATCCAGCCAATTCCCCGTGCCCCGCTCGCAATCTTGTCAAAAACTTGTCCACAGATTGTCCACAGAGTGTCGAGGCTCTCGGATGCTGAACCAGGGTTGTATCGGTCGTCAATGGCGGGAAAGAGCGCGCGAAACGTGGTGTTTTGTCCTCGAGCGCGCGATGGACAGGACGCGTACGACATTAAAATGATTGGCTATATCAATAGATTATAGGGCTTGGATGCTGTCAATTATTGGTCACGCCATGGTGTGTCTAAAATTCATCAGTATATTCAGATTATTATGGCCGGAGGTTGATTCAGCATCGGAGGACGGGGCGAAGCGAAAATGTGGCAGCGGTGGGGCTCGCGTATGAGGCGCGCGTGCTAAGGCCGCATGGCGACCTGACCGCCGCGTCTCGGAGCCGAATACGACGCGCCAGTCATTGTGCGAGGGCCTACAATCATTGTGCCGAAGGTTGACGCGAAACGGGTCGCGCTCTCCGCCATGATGACGCTGGTTGAGGGTTCGGCGAGTCCTGCCGGAAGGACCACCGCCGATCCGACAGCGCGCGCCGCGCTCGAGCCGCCACGCGAATGGCTCCAAGCGACAGTCGAGCGGCCGTCCCGGTCCGTCACGACGCTGGTCAACGTGACGTTGAAGGCCGCGGTCGGAAACGGCCTCATGAGCTCGTTGATCACGTTGTCTTTAAGCGCGTCGAGTTCTCCCGGCGACACACTATCCACCCGCGCGATGAGGTCGGCACTCTTGCCAGTGGCCTCGTCCAGGCGCCGCAGGACCATGTCCGCCTCGGAAAACTCCGAGACGCCCAGAAATAGAAACGGCAAGAATGTGAAGAGAAGTGCGGCTTCGAGAAGGGCGTGACCGCGCTGATCCGCACGGAAGCGCGAGAACCGGCGCCATCGTCGGCCCGCTAATATCGATCGCCTGCTCAACCATCCGGTCATTCGCATCCTCGCTCGTACTCAGAACGGTTCATTGCGAACCGGCGCCGCCGCACGCAAAAGGTGGCGGCTGCCCCACAGCCGGGTCCACGGATAAAAGGTTCGCACGAGCACCACGTCGTTGCGGCCTCCGGGCGAGAAGCTGAAACTGGCATCGCTCTTCAGATTGCCGGAGTCGTCTAGGGGCTCAACTGGGGCGAAGGCCGCAAAGCTCGCTGCACTCACGACGTCAATGCGCAGTCTGGTCGGGCAATCGTAAAGGATGGAGGTTCGTCGGCAGATCTCGGCTTTGAGGTCGCTCGACGACCAGTTGTCCTGCTGCGCCTGACCGATGCGCACGAAACGGGCGCCGGTTCCCGTAGCGTTCTCGAGCTCCTTGGTGCCCCAATAGATGAAGCCCATCTCGAATGTGCCCATCAGGAGCATAAGGATCGGGAACGCGACCAGCGAAAATTCGAGCATAGTCGCGCCACGATCATTTTTGCGCAGTGACCGCGGTGAGCGCATGACCGGCTCCGTCAATAAGATGTACTTGCGTCGGAGAAACGCTGCGGCAATCAAAGTTGATATGCGAAATGAGGTTACACGAGCAAGCTACGGTAGTAGCGTGCGAATAAGTAAAATTGTGTTTGTGCTCTCGGGGCCGTGTCGGCGCGGCCACACTGGCATTTCGCCAGGACGCGTAGCTGATCGGACAGCGAAAAAGCAGACCCACGGATATCGAGGCGGGTGGTGGTCTCGCTCTAGTGTGATGTAGTTGCTCGGTGGAATGGGTAATCGGCTACAATGATTGAGCCGTCGCGTCAGGCTAACTGACGGGCGGAAAACGGTGGTCGAACGAGCCACGGAAATTCAGAAATCCTTGGGAGGATTCGGCATGAAACGATTCATCGGGGCGACTGCTGCCCTGGCATTGATGCTGCCCGGCGCGGCAGTGGCGCAAGACACGATCAAGGTCGGCATCCTGGTTGCCCTCGAGGGAACCTTCGCGGCCGGCGGCGCGGACGGCGTTCGCAACGTCGAACTGGCGCTCAAGAAGGTCGGCTACATGGCCGGTGGCAAGAAGATCGAAACCGTCGTCGCGGCAACTGACACGACGCCGGCAACAACGACGCGGCAGGCGCGCAAGCTCATCGAGCAGGACAAGGTCGATATCATCCTCGGGCCGCTTTCCGGCTCGGAGGGTATCGCCATGCGCGACTACTCCAAGACGGTGCCGGACAAGACCGTGATCAACGGCATTTCCGGCGCGCTGGAAACGACCTGGGTCAACCCATCACCGAACTTCTTCCGCTTCAACCTGGACGGCTCGCAGTGGGGCTCTGGCCTCGGTGCCTACGTCGTCAACAAGAAGGGCTGGAAGCGCGTCGCGACCGTGTCGGCGGACTATTCGTTCGGCTACACCAACTTCCTCGGCTTCGCCGTCGACTTCTGCAAGGCGGGCGGTGAAATCGCGGAGCGCCTCTGGGTGCCACTTGGATCGTCCGATTTTGCCGGCGTGATCGCCAAGTTGCCGGACAATGTCGATGCGATCTATCTCGGCATGGGCGGCACGGATTCGATCAACTTCCTCAACCAATACCAGCAGGCTGGCGGCAAGGCCAACCTGATCGGCGGCACCATCATGGCCGACTCGACCGTGCTGAGTTCCAAGGGCAAAGCCAAGGATGCCCTCATCGGTACTCCGACATCGGGCCCGTTCGCTGCCGACAACCCGGCGCCGGAATGGCAGAGCTACGTCAAGGAATATCAGGACGCCTTCCCTGCCGATAAGCGGTTCCCAATTCCGTCACTGTTTGGCGTTGGCTATCACGTAGCGACGCTGGCGATGATCTCCGCTTTGAACGAGGTCAAGGGCGACCTCAGCGACGGACAGAAGAAGTTCCACGCTGCGTTGTCGAAGCTGAAGCTGCAGACGCCGTTGGGTGTCGTCACGCTGAACGAGAACCGTCAGGCGTCCGGTTCGGTGTTCATCACCGAAGTGAGCGACAAGGGCGATGGAACGCTGACCAACAAGATGGTCGGCCGTGTCGACAACGTGACCCAGACGCTCGGCATGACGGCGGATGCGTTCCGTGCCATGGGGCTGCCCTCGCGCACGACGCCGGACTGCAAGGCGCTCGGCGGCAAGTAGCTGTCGATCGCCTCTCGCGACGACGGCGGAGACCCTTTGCGGCCTCCCTCAAATGCGCCTCGGGATGGAACCGACTGGTTCTGTCCCGGGGCCTTTTCATTATGGGTCGAGATGCTGGCCGACCGTCAGAAGCTGTGCATTAAGCACATTTCGCGCGGCGCGACTGCGACCACTTGCCACGCAGGTACAATCCAATATAGTCGCAGCCAAACAACACCAAAAGAATGCCGATGGGAGGACGATGAGTGAAGCTGTTGCCGTGCTCCATGGCGCGTTCGGGCGCGTCTGCCTTTATTCCATGGACCGCACGATGGTGTCGCACGCACATCGCGAAGGACACCTGCTGTTCCACGTCCATGGCAGCCCTGGCGAAGTCTTTGTCGATGGATGTGCCATTCCGCTAGGCCCAGGCCAAGCGGTCGCCGTCAACCCGTGGCAGACCCACTACTACAGCCAACCCGTCCCAGGCAGTCACACGCTGTTGCTGGTTCTCTACATTCGGCCGACCTGGTTCTGGCGGGCGATCGGCAGTCGCATGTTCGCGCTGCGGTTCGGCCGCGCGTCCATTCCGGTATCGGACGCACTTGCGCGCCTCATCGATGTGGGCGCGGTACTCGATCGCGACCAGGATGACTCTGCGATCAATGGCTGGCTGCTGAGTCTGACGAATTACTGCTTCGACCAATCCTGGCGCGGGAGCGCTCCCGGCGAGCGCTTTGCGAGCGTGCATGATTTCCGGCTGCGCAAGGCCGTGCAGCTTCTCGAGCAGCGTGTGTGTGAACCGGTCGACCTCGATAGGATTGCCCGGGAAGCGGGGCTGTCGCGTCCCCATTTCTACAAGCTCTTTCGCCAGCAGGTCGGTGTGACGCCGAACATTTACCTGAATTCACTGCGGATGGAGCGGGCGATTGAACGGCTGACCGCCACCACCGAGGCCGTGGCATCGATCGGGCTCGATCTGGGCTTTTCGAGTCAGGCGAGCTTCTCGCGCTTCTTCATCGCTAACGGCGTCGTCCCGCCCAGTGCCTACCGACGCAGCGCACAGATCGCCTACTCGTAATGAACCATAAGTTGGGTTCGCACACGTCCCAGTCGATGAAAGCATTAGACTGTCGGATATGACGAATTCGACCGAATGTCGCTAGTCTGTCGGAACGCATGTCGCATTCCGTGGTGCGTTCGCGATGCGGGGTTACGCCCGCTGGCGCTGACGCTGTTTCCACCTCGGATGCGTGCCGGTTTGCCTCGATCCGCGGGATGTGCGCGAGCGCGCCTAACCGCTTTCGGTGCAGACGGCATGACGGCGCAGCGCGTTCTAGCAATGACGCCTCACGGCATATTTCCACTGGTGGCAGCATGGGCACTTTGCAGAACCTGAGTACGCGCCATCCGATCTGGACGCTCATTGTCGTTGTGCTGGTCGTCGGTTTCGCTTGGCTGATCCTTGCGCCGTGGCCGCCCGGGCTCGAGCAAGCAATGGGGCGCAAGCGGGTCTTTCTGAATGCGATCCTGTCCGGCATCACGCTCGGTGCACTTTATTTTCTTGTCGCGTCCGGCTTCACGTTGGTGTTCGGACTGATGCGCAACGTCAACCTCGCGCACGGCTCACTCTATTTGCTCGGCGGTTACATCGGGTATGGCGTCGTCGAGGTCACGGGCTACTGGCTCCTCGCATTTCCCGTCGTATTCATCGTCGTCGGCGCGCTCGGCCTGCTGCTGCAGCATCAGGTGTTCCGCCGCATGGAGGGAGAGGAACTGCGCCAGACGCTGGTCACGATCGGCATTTCGATCGTGCTGGCCGACCTGATGCTTTGGTACTGGGGCGGCCAGAGTTATCAGGTGCTCTCGCCAAGCTGGCTGAGTGGCCCGATGACGCTGCCGCTCATCAGTTCCCTTCGGTCGAACGGGGAAGCGGTGTACCTGTCGTATCCGCAGGTGCGGATCGCGATTTTGGCCGCCGCGATCGTGATCGGCTTCGCGATGTGGTTTGTGCTCAACCGCTCGCGTCTTGGCATGCTGATCCGTGCCGGCGTCGACGATCGCGACATCCTCGCGGCGTCGGGCGTCAAGATCCAATACGTGTTTCTCGCGGTGTTCGCCTTTGGCGCGGGGATGGCCGGCATGGCCGGCATCATCGGCGGCACGTTTCAGTCGCTGTCTCCGGGCGAAGACACGCGCTTCCTGCTGGCGTCGCTCGTTGTCGTCATCGTCGGTGGGATGGGCTCGATCCCGGGCGCGGCACTCGGCGCCGTCATCATCGGCCTCGCCGAGCAGATTGGCCTTGTCTACGCGCCCACGTATTCTGTCGTCTTCACGTTCCTGATCATGGCGGTCGTCTTGGCCTTCCGCCCGCAGGGCCTACTGGGGGCGCAGCGCTGACATGGCCGATGTCATGCCCACCACCGCACCTGGAAAGCTGATCCTGCTGGAGCGCATACCGCCGCCGGTTTGGGTAATCGGCCTGGTCCTGCTGGTGATGCCGGCATTCGCCAGCAATTTCGTGCTGTACCAGATCTTCGGTTGGAGTTTCATCCTCGGGATGATCGCGCTGTCGCTCATGGTGCTGGCCGGCTATGGCGGCATGGTGAGCCTCATCCAGATGACGGTCGGCGCGCTCGCGGGCTATGTCGTCGCGATCCTCGGCACCAGCGGCGTGACGGACATCAGTCTCGGCTGGCCATGGTGGTTGCACATTCCGATCGCGATCCTGATCGCGACATTGTTTGGGACGCTGGTCGGCACCCTCGCGGTTCGCACCGAGGGCATCTACACGATCATGATCACGCTCGCGATCGCGGCGGCGTTCTTCTACTTCACCCGCCAGAACTACGGGATCTTCAACGGCTACACTGGCTTCAACAACGTCATCCCGCCGCGCCTGTTCGGCATCGACTGGCGCCAATCGGTACCGTTCTACTATCTGACACTCGGCTGTGCGGCGCTATCATATGGGGCGGTCGTGTGGATGGCGCGCACGCCATTTGGATTAGCGCTGCAGGGCGTGCGCGACAATCCCCGGCGCATGAGCGCCCTCGGTTTCTCCGTCACTGCCCATCGCATCGCGGCATATGCGTTCGCGAGCGTGATCGCCGCCGTCGGCGGAATCCTGCTCGTCTGGCAAAATGCGCAGGTGGTGCCGGGTACCGCCGGCATTCCACAAGTCATCGACATTCTGGTGATCGCCGTGGTTGGCGGCCTTCGGCGCCCGATCGGCCCGTTCATCGGCGCGATCATCTATACGGTCCTCAGCGTATTCTCGTCGGATATCCTGCACGCATTCGGCATGTCCGGAGAGCGCTTCAAGTTGGTCATCGGGTTAGGCTTCCTCGCAGTCGTGTTCTTCTCTCCAGATGGCGTCCTCGGCCTTTGGGAAAAATACAAAGCGCGTCGCGACGAGAACCGAGATCCCCTGCTCGGTGGGGGGCGCTGACCATGGCGGAGGCACGCACCAATAACGCGGCGAACGCGGATCGCACCGCCGCCGAAAGGCTTGGATCGGTCAGCACCGGCAATGCGCTTGAGTTGCGCGGCGTCACGAAGCTGTTCGGCGCGCTGGCGGCGATCTCCGACGTGACGCTCTCGGTGCGGCCGGGCGAGCGACGCGCGGTGCTCGGCTCCAATGGCGCCGGCAAGACGACGCTGTTCAACTGCGTGACCGGCGATTTTCTGCCGACGTCCGGCACGATCCGACTGTTTGGCGAAGACCTCACCAATTTTCCCGCTCACGAGCGCATTCGGCGTGGCCTGCGTCGCACTTACCAGATTTCGCTTCTGTTCGGCGGCATGTCGGTGACCGACAACGTCTACCTTGCGTGCCTCGGCGTATCGCGTGGACGCTTCTCGCTGCTGCGGCCCCGCCCGAGCGATCCCATCGTTGCCCGCGCCGGCGAACTGATCGAAGCCGTTCATTTGACGCACGTGCGCGACACGCCGGTTGGATCGTTGTCCTACGGGCAGCAGCGCCAGCTCGAAATTGCATTGGCGCTGGCGGGCGCACCGCGCTTCATCCTGTTTGACGAGCCGGCGGCGGGACTGTCGCCAACCGAGCGCGCCGAACTCGTGGCGATCCTGTCGGGGCTACCGGACCACATCGGCTACATCATCATCGAGCACGACATGGATGTCGCTCTCCGTGTCGCCGAGAGCGTGACGATGCTGCACAACGGCCGCGTCTTCAAAGAGGGGACGCCCGAGGAGATCGAGAACGACGCGGAAGTGCAGGAGCTTTATCTCGGAGGTGGTCATGGCTGATCGCAGCCGCACGCCGACCCTCGAGATCCGCGCACTCAATGTCTATTACGGCGCCTCTCATGCGCTGCAAGGCGTCGACCTGAACCTCAAAGGTGGCGTGCTTTCCGTCGTCGGGCGCAACGGGATGGGCAAGACGACGCTGTGTAAGGCCATCATGGGCCTGGTGCCGGTCGCGTCCGGCTCGATCAATTTCGCCGGCCAGAATCTCGTCGGTCTCGCGTCGGCCGACATCGCCCAGCTCGGCGTCGGGTATGTGCCGCAGGGCCGACGGCTGTGGCGCTCGTTGACGGTCGATGAGCATCTGAGGCTCGTCGATGGGCGGCGCAAAGGCCCGTGGACGATCGATCGCGTCTACGCGACGTTCCCGCGCCTCGCCGAGCGCAAGTCCAATGGTGGCGCGCAACTCTCCGGTGGCGAACAGCAGATGCTGGCGATTTCGCGGGCGCTGTTGGCGAACCCGCGACTGCTGGTGATGGACGAGCCGACCGAGGGATTGGCACCGGTGATCGTCGCGCAGGTCGAGGAGATGTTGCAGAGACTGGGCGAGGAGGACGACATGGACGTCCTCGTCATCGAGCAGAACATCGGCGTCGCATGCGCCGTCGCCGACAATGTCGCGATCATGGTCAACGGCCGCATAAACCGTATCCTGCCGTCGATCGGGCTGTCGGGTGATCGCGAATTGCAGCAACGCCTGCTGGGTGTGGGCCGACACGGGCACGAGGATGTGGGAGCAGCGGCCATCGCGTCGACAGCGGCGCCCGCTGCTGGCGGGAGTGCGGGGCCTGTCGCCCTCAAGATCTACAACTCGAATCCTGTGATACCGACGCGGTGGTCGCAGCCGGTTCCAGTCGCGCGCCTTGAAATGCTCGCCCGGGTCGTGACGACACGTCCAGTCGCTGGCGCAGCAACCAGCGTCGAGATCCGGCCGCTCGCTGGTGCAGGACGTCCGGTGGTGCTGGTCGCCGGAACACTCGACACCAAGGGCGATGAGCTGCGCTACATGCGCGACTTGATCCGGGCGGCGGGTGTGCCGGTGCGGATGGTCGATCTCTCGACGTCCGGCGGTCATTCCGGCGCGGAAATTCCTGCCCATCAGATCGCGGCCTTCCATCCGCGCGGCGCCGCCGGCGTCTTCACCGGCGACCGTGGCCAGTCGGTTGCCGGCATGACGGAGGCGTTCCGGCGCTGGATGCTGCGCCAGAGCGGAATTGCCGGGGTTATTTCTGCGGGCGGATCGGGTGGCACGGCGATCGTGGCGCCGGCGATGCGAACGCTTCCAGTCGGCATCCCCAAGCTCATCGTCTCGTCCGTCGCATCCGGCGAGGTCAGCAAATATGTCGGCGCGTCCGACATCATGCTGTTGCCGTCGGTCGCGGATGTGCAGGGCCTCAATGCGATTACCGAAGAAGTGCTCGGCAACGCCGCGCAAGCGATGATCGGCATGGTTGCCGCGCGCCAGACCGCCAAGCCGCGACCGGCGTCGAAGCCGGCAATCGGCCTCACCATGTTTGGCGTCACGACGCCCTGCGTGCAGCAGGTCGCCAAGCAGCTCGGCTCGACCCATGACTGTCTCGTGTTCCACGCGACAGGGATCGGCGGACAGGCGATGGAAGCCCTCGTCGATGCCGGCAAGCTCGTCGGCGTCATCGACATCAGCACAACCGAGGTGTGCGATCTCCTGATGGGTGGCGTGTTTCCCGCGAACGAGGATCGTTTTAGCGCGGTCATTCGCACGCGGATGCCGTACATCGGTTCGGTTGGCGCGCTCGACATGGTCAACTTCGCTGCGCCGGAGACGGTACCCGAGCGCTACGCCGGGCGGCTGCTCTATCGGCACAATCCTCAGATCACGCTGATGCGCACGACACCGGAGGAATGCACCCGGATGGGCTGTTGGATCGGCGAGCGGCTCAACAGGATGGAAGGCCAGGTGCGCTTCTTTCTGCCCGAGGGCGGCGTTTCGGCTCTCGATGCGCCGGGACAACCTTTCCATGATCTCGCGGCGCGCTCGGCCCTTTTTGCTTCGCTTGTCGCAACCGTGCGCCAGACCGCGTCGCGCCAGTTGATCAGCTTGCCTCACCACATCAATTCACCGGAGTTCGCAGCGGCCCTTGTCGCAGCATTCCGCAACCTGCACGGTGACGGCCGCGCGCGATCCCGCGGAGAAAGGGCCCGATGATACCGCGTCAGAAGATCCTGGAAAAATTCCGCGCGATGATGGCGGCCGGCGTGCCGATCATCGGCGGTGGCGCCGGCACGGGGCTATCGGCGAAGTGCGAGGAGGCCGGCGGCATCGATCTCATCGTAATCTACAACTCGGGCCGCTACCGCATGGCCGGGCGTGGCTCGCTCGCGGGGTTGATGCCGTATGGCGACGCCAACCAGATCGTCGTCGAGATGGCGGCTGAAGTGCTCCCCGTCGTCCGCCACACGCCAGTACTCGCCGGCGTCAACGGCACCGATCCGTTCCGCAACATGTCCGTGTTCCTCGATGACCTGAAGCGCATCGGCTTTTCCGGCGTCCAGAATTTCCCGACTGTCGGTCTCATCGACGGCATCTTCCGCGCCAATCTGGAAGAGACTGGAATGTCGTATGGGCTCGAAGTGGACATGATCGCGACCGCGCGCGCCAAGGACATGCTGACCACGCCCTACGTCTTCAACACGGACGATGCCACGGCGATGGCGAAAGCGGGCGCCGACATCATCGTCTGTCATCTGGGCCTCACGACGGGCGGCAGCATCGGAGCCGAGACGTCACTCAAGCTTGCGGATTGCCCGGCGCTCGTCGAGGCGTGGTCGGAAGCGGCGCTCAAGATCAACCCCGAGGTGATCGTGCTGGTCCATGGCGGCCCGGTCGCCATGCCCGCGGACGCCGAATTCATCCTGAACAACACTTCCAATTGCCATGGCTTCTACGGCGCGTCGTCAATGGAGCGCCTGCCGACCGAAATCGCCCTGACCGAACAAACGCGCATGTTCAAGCGCATCGCACGCCAGGGCCGAGGCGGCCAGTAGCCGCCGAGTGAGTACGCTAAGGAGGAACGGACATGTCCATTTCCGGAGAAGTGATCGGCCAGTTGATCCTCTGGCTCATCATAGCGGTGGTGGTGATCGCCATCATCTTCTGGATTCTGCAGCGGCTCTACCGCCGCTCCACCAAGGAGATCGCGTTCGTCAGGACTGGGTTCCTCGGTGAAAAAGTCGTCATCGACGGCGGCGCGTTCGTTTGGCCGATGATCCATGAGATCACGCCGGTCAACATGAACACCTTGCCGCTCAAGGTGTCGCGCGTCACCAGCGAGGCGCTGATCACCAAGGACCGGATGCGCGTCGACGTCGAAGCGGAATTCTATGTGCGCGTTCAGCCCGAGCGCGCCGCAGTCGCGATGGCTGCCTCGACGCTTGGACGCCGAACGCTCGAACCCGAGAGCCTGCACGCTTTGCTCGCCGGCAAGTTCGAAAGCGCGATGCGGGCTGCCGCTGCCGCGATGGACATGAGCGGGATGCACGAGAACCGCACCATCTACGTCGAGCGCGTACGCCAGGCGGTGGAAGTCGACCTGTCGCGCAACGGACTCGAACTCGAGTCCGTCGCTATTCTCGACATCGACCAGACGAGTCTCGAGTTCTTCAATCCGTCGAACAGATTCGATGCCGAGGGTCTCACCGTCCTCATCAAGGACATTGAATCCCGGCGTAAGCTGCGCAATGACATCGAGCAGGACGCAACGATCCAGATCCGCGCCCGCAACCTCGAAGCCGAGAAGCAGGCGCTGGAAATCGATCGCGCGAGCGAAGAGGCGCGCCTCGAACAGGAACGCGACGTCGAGTTCCGTCGCGCTCAGCAACGGGCGCTGCTGGCCAAGGAGCGTGCCGAGCGCGAAACGCAGGCTGAATCGGCGCAGATCACGGCGCGCGAGGCTATCGAGCGTGCGCGTATCGCCAACGAGCGCGGCATTGCCGAAGCGCGGATCGCCTCGGATGTCGAGATCCGGCGGCGCGAGATCGCTCGAACGCAGACGGTCGAATCCGAGGAAATCGCCGCCCGCGAACAGGTCGAGACGGCACGGATTCTCCAGGAGCGTGCGATCAAGGAAGCCCGCATCCTCAATGAGCAGGAGACCACCGCGCGTGAGATCGAGCGCACGCGCACACTCGAAGCAGCGGAGATCGCAGCGCGCGAATCGATCGAGCGCGCGCGCATCATGCAGGAGAAGTCCCTCACCGAGACGCGAATCCAGAGGGATCGCGAAACGCAGGGCATGGAGATCGATCGTCAGCGCACCATCGAGCAGGCCGAGATCGCCGCCCGTGAGGAGACCGAAAAGGCGCGGATGGCGCAGACACTGATCCTGACGCAGACCCGAATCCGCGGCGAAGAGGATATCCGCCGGCGCGAGATCGCGCGTCAGCAAGGTCTTGAAGAGGCCGAGATCGCGGCGCGGGAAGCGACGGAACGGCAGCGGATCGCGCAAGCGGCAAAGATTTCCGAGTCCCGCATCGGCGAAGACCTCCGCATCCGCAACATGGAGATCGAGCGCCAGCAGGCGGTCGAGGCGGCCGAGATCGCGGCTGGACGCGCGATTGATGCGGCCCGCATCGCGCGCGAGAAGGGCGTTGCGACGGATCGCATCGAAGCGGAACTCGCAACGCGGTCCGAAGAAATCGCGCGCGACAAGACGATCGAGGCGGCCGAGATTGCGCGGCGTGAGAGCGTCGAGCGGGCGCGCATTGCCGCCGATCTGACGTTGGAACAGGAGCGCATTGCGAGCCAGCAGACTCGCGAAGTGATCGATATCCAGCGCAAGCGCGAGGTAGAGGCAGCCGAGGAAACGCGTGTCGTCGAACTTGCCTCGACGAAGGCCGCGCGCGCCGCGGCGGAAGCTGAAGTCCGTCGTGCCCAGTTGACTGCTCAGGCCTCTGTCGAAACGGCGGAAGTTCAGCGCGATCGCGCGGTCGAGGCGGCCAAGGTCGAGCGGCGTCAGTCGCTCGAGCAACTCGAAATCGCCCGTGTTCAGGCGCTGCGCGAAGCAGAGATCGAAAGCCGCGAGGATATCGAGCGCGCCCGCATCTCGTCCGAGCGAGGCCTCGACGAGGTCCGCATCTCGCACGAAGCTGAGCGTCGCCGGCTCGAGGTCGAGCGCGAGAAGGTCGTCGAGACCGCCCAGATGGACAAGGCGATCACGCTCTACCGCAAGTCGCTCGAGGAATCGGCGGCGCGGCTCGACGCTGATACGGCGCGCGCCAATGCCGTGGCGGCCGAGGAGCGGATCGCGACGGCGCGCGAAACCGAAGTCGCGAACAGGCGCAAGGCGATCGACGTCCTGCTGGCGGAGAAGACGGCCGCCGAACGCACGATCGCGGCGGGCGCCGAGAAGGTGCGCCTCACCATCGAGGCGGAAGCTCAACGACTTCTCAACGAGGCGGAAAACGTCCTCACGGATCCAGCGCGCGTCTCATTGTTCCGCCGCAAGCTGCTCGAGCATGTCGAAGGTATCGTGGCTGCCTCCGTGAAGCCGCTGGAGAAGATCCAGGATATCCGGATCATGCAGCTCGACGGCATGGGTGGCGGTGGCGGCGAAGGCCGCTCCGGCAGCCCGACCGACGAAGTGATCAATTCGGCGCTGCGTTATCGCGTGCAGGCGCCGCTGATCGACAGCCTGCTCGCTGACATCGGCATCGATGGCGCCAATCTTGCCAAGCAGGGCGGCCTCATCCGCGAGGCCTCCGACATGCAACGCATCGCCAGCGATGCGAAGAAGGCCGGCGGCGGCGATGGTGGCAAGTCAGGCGGATCGAAGCCCGAGACGGGAGGCAAGGCGTAAATGCCCCGCATCTATACGTCATCCGTCATCGATGCTCCGGCTGCGAAAGTGTGGGAGAAGGTGCGCGACTTCAACGCGCTGCCGCGCTGGCATCCGCGCATCCGGGAAAGCCGGATCGAGAACGGCGAGCCGTCGGACAAGATCGGTTGCGTGCGCGATTTCCGACTGCAGAATGGCGATCGCCTGCGCGAGAAGCTGCTCGGCCTTTCCGACTACGACATGTTTTGCACGTACGCGATCCTCGAATCGCCGATGCCGCTTACCGACTACATGGCGACGCTACGGCTGACTCCCATCAGCGACGGCAATCGGACATTCATCGAGTGGACGGCTGAATTCGACTGCGCGGTCGAGGTAGCGGCCGATCTCGTCGACGGCATCGCGAACAATGTCTTCCAGGCGGGGTTTGACGCGCTGAAACGGCAGATGGCGGGCTGACATGGTGCGCATCGTCGAGAGCACGATTCTTGACGCACCCGTCGAAGCGGTGTGGGCGGTGCTGCGCGATTTCAATGGGCACGACCAATGGCACCCAGCCGTTGCCGACAGCCACATCGAGCGCGGTTATTCTTCGGACAAGATCGGCTGCGTGCGCCGGTTCCATCTCGTCGACGGATCGGAGTTGCGCGAGCAATTGCTGACGCTCTCGGACGCCGACATGGCCTTCTCCTATTGCCTGATGGAAACGCCGGTGCCGCTGCTCAACTACGTCGCGCATGTGCGGCTCGCGCCGGTGACGGACGGGGACCGCACCTTCTGGCACTGGCAGTGCCGGTTCGATACCCCGCCGGGCCGCGAGACGGAGTTGCGCGACATGGTGGCGACCAACATCTATCGCGCCGGTTTCCAGGCGGTGCGCGAGCACATGGGGCTCGCCGGCCCTGCGCCGCTGCAACCAGGGGGCATCGCATGATCCAGTCGGTCGAAACGCATGGCACCTTGGCCGAGGCGCAGCGCGCGATGGGCGCCGATGCCATCTTCATGGCTGGTGGCACGCTGGTCATGCGCGACGTCAACGCAGGCGTATCCGCGACGCGACTGGTGCGCAGCACGGACCCGACGCTCACGGACATCCGGCTATCCGGCGATGGCGTCACGATCGGCGCCGGTGTCACCATGGCGACGATCGCGCACCATCGCGAGACGACGTTTTTGGCGCCGGTGGCGCGTGCGGTCGGCGGGCCGCAGATCCGCAACATGGCGACCGTCGGCGGTAACCTGTTTGCACCGCATCCCTATGGCGACTTCGCGGTGGCGCTGCTCGCGCTCGGTGCACGTGTGAATTTCGCCGGCCAGAGCGGCGCGGCACGACCGCTCGCCGATGTCCTACGCGATCGCGGTCGGGTGGGTCTTGTCGCCTCGATCCAGGCGCCGCGACCATTGGCTGCCGCTGACTTCGCTTTCTTGAAAGTGAGTCGGATAAAGCCGAAGGGCGTCTCGGTGCTGTCGATTGCAGCGCTGTTGCCCCGTCAGGGGGGGCGCATTCGCGGCGCGCGCGTGGCGTTCGGCGCGATGGGGTCGATGCCGCTTCAGTCGACCGCTGTCGAGCGCGTGCTTGAAGGGCAGAGCCTCGACACCGCGACGATCGCGCGCGCCGCGCAAATCGCACTCGAAGGGCTCGATCCACCGACCGACGCGCTGGCAAGCGCGTGGTATCGACGCGAGGTCGCGGGCGTGCATCTCAAACGTCTGCTCGAACGGATGGCGCGCGGCTGATGGCAAAGACACCCATCGTTTTCACTCTCAACGGATCTGAGCGGGCATCGTTCGCCGAGCCCGGCCAGAACCTGTTGGAATTCCTGCGCCGCGGCGTCGGTGACCTCAGCCCGAAATATGGCTGTGGCCAGGGCACGTGTGGCGCGTGCACGGTTTCGATCGACGGCGTGACGCATCTCGCCTGCCTGACGCTCGCGGAGAGTGTCGCGGGCCGCCGTGTCGATACAGCCGCAGGACTCGCAACCGGCGCCACGCTGCACGCACTGCAGGAATCGTTCATGGAGAATTTCGCCGCTCAGTGCGGCTACTGCACGCCGGGGATGCTGGTCTCGGCAAAGGCGCTGCTCGATCGAAATCCATCGCCATCGCGCGAGGATGTGGTCGAGGCGATCTCGGGCAATATCTGCCGCTGTACGGGCTACGAGCCGATCATTGAGTCCGTGCTGGCGGCGGCGAGGGGGAGGGCGCGGACATGATGGAATTTCGCAAGGAATTCTTCGCCAACGAACGCGACGACAACCTGAATGAAATCGGCAAGCCCACGCGGCGCCAGGACATCCTCGGCCATGTGACGGGGCGTTCTCCGTACTTCGACGATCACCTGTTCGACGGCCTGCTTCACATTCGCTGTGTTCGCAGTCCGCACCACCATGCCCGCATCCGCCGTATCGATACGGCCGAAGCGGAGAAAATGCCCGGCGTCGTGCGCGTGCTGGTCGGTCGCGATGTGCCGCGCAACCTTAACACGCTGCTGAGCCTTCTCGATTTCGGCATCGACGACGAGCCTCTGCTCGCCGAAAGCAAGGTCGCCTACAAGGGTGAACCTGTCGCCGCCGTTATAGCTGAAACGGAAGCGCAGGCGCGCGCGGCCGTGGCGCGGGTTCGCGTCGACTGGGATGTGCGCCCGCATGTGCTCGACGTCGAAGAGGCGATCAAGCCGGGCGCGCCGGTCGTCTGTGAGGTCTATCCCACCAACAAGTTCATCTATCACGGCAAGTACGACCATCAGAAACTGCGCTACGGCGATGTCGAGGCGGCGTTCGCGCGCGCCGACCATATCGTCGAGGGCCGCTATCAGATGTCGCCGATCGAGCAGGCGCCGATCGAGACCTGCGGTGCCATCGCAGCGCCCGAGGTCAACGAACGCTTCGTCTGCTACACCTCGACGCAAGCACTGTTCTTCTCGCTCGGCACGGCGGCGAAGATGCTGACAATGCCGTCGAACCGGCTGCATTTTGTCGGCGGCACAGTGGGCGGTGGCTTCGGCGGCAAGGTCGACAGCCTGCACGAGCCGATCGCGATCCTCGGTGCGGTACTGACAGGCCGGCCGTGCAAGTTCGCCTGGGACCGCGAGGAAGAGATGCAGGTCGGCGCGCCGCGTGGGGCGGAGCGCTGGTACATCAAGGACGGCGTCGCGCGAGACGGCCGCATCCTCGCGCGTAAATTCACCGGCTACTTCGACAGCGGCGCCTACACGCGGTTGTCATCCTACGCCATCATCAAGGGCGTCGGTCATCTGCCGGGCCCCTACACGATCCCGAACGTCTACGCCGATGTCTACTGCGTCTACACTAACCGGACGCCGGCGACGGCCATGCGTGGGTTCGGTATCACCGGCGTCGACTTCGCGATCGAAGCGCACATGGACAAGGTGGCGGAGGCGGTCGGCATGAATCCGATCGATCTGCGCATCCTCAACTCGTACCGCGACGGCGACATGAAGGCGCATCGCCGCGAGGCCAAAAATTGCGCGCTGATCGAGTGCTGCCAGGTCGTGGCTGAGAAGGCGGGCATCGCGCTGCAGCCGGCATCGCGTGCGGCCTCATCGCTGCGCGATGGTGGCGGTGAGCGGGCGCGGCTGCCGGCGCATACAGCGCTCGATCAGCACGGGACGGTCACCGGTATCGATACCGGCGGCTACGCGCGCAAGGGCGGCAGTTCTGCGCCGGCCCAATCGATGCCGGGGTATTCGATGCCGGGCGCGGCAAGTGCGGCTCGCACGCCCGTTCGGCCCGCTGCGCCTGCTCCGTCTCCTGCCGCGCCGCAGTCGACGTCGACACCACCTCAGCCGCCAGCGCCGAACACTCCGACCGATCGCCCGCGCCAAGGCGCCATGCGGTTCTCATCAATTTCCGGCTTGAGGAGGCGCTGATGGGCCTGCACCGCGGTCGCGGCTTTGCGGCAATCAACTATCCAATCGGCATGAACCTCGGAGGCGACCCGTCACAGGCGCTCGTGCATTCGAATCCCGACGGCAAGTTCACCGTCGCGCTGTCGTCGATCGATCTCGGCCAGGGCATGAAGTCGGTTACGCGGCAGATTGCCGCCGAGACGCTCGGGATTCCCGTCGCCGACGTCTACGTTGATACTGCTGACAGCGATACCGGCCCGCACTGCATGGGCTCATTCGCGTCGCGCGGCACGCACCGCGTCGGCAATGCGGTCATCCAGGCGGCACAGGAAGCGCGCGCCGTGATGCTCGAAGCCGCTGCCGAAGAGTTGGAGGTCGACTCCGCCGACCTCGTCACCGATGGTCGCGGCAACATTCACGTCAATGGCGCGCCGTCGAAGTCGATCACCACCATGGCCGCGTGCCAAGCCGCGCAGTTCAAGCAGGGCCGCACGGTTTCGGGGCGCGGCATCTTCCTTATTCCGCTCTCGGAAGTCGATCCGGATACGGGTGAGATGACGCCGGTATCGTGCTTTGCCCATGCGGCCCTCATCGTCGAGATCGAGGTCGACGATGAGACCGGCGAGGTCACCGTCCGCGACATGAAATCGGCGTACGAACTCGGCCGCGCGCTCAATCCGAAGCTCGTCGAGCAGCAGCTCGTCGGCGGCGCCTGGATGGGCATGAGTCACGCGCTGTGGGAGACGACCGAGCCGTATTATCCCGACCGTAGCCACGGCCCCGTCGACTTCAATCACTACCTGATGCCGGGGCCTGGCGACATTGCTCCGCATCACATCTCAGTGCTGGAGCGCCCGGCGCCGGATGGTCCATTCGGCGGCAAGGGGCCGGGCGAGATGTGCGCGAACCCGGTACTGCCGGCGGTGGCGAATGCCGTTTACGACGCGGTCGGCGTGCGCATCGACGATCTGCCGATCACGCCGGAGAAGATCCTGCGCGGCATCCGCGCCAATGGTGGCGCCAGGCCGCGCAACAAGCTGGCGGGAGGCGCGCGCTAGACCATGCCCGTGCGCCGCTCCATCCTTGGCATCGATGGTCCGCAGCCGCTCGCGCGATCGCTGCGCGACGCGCAGTACATTGCCGACGAGGGTCTCGCCACGGCGGCCTATCTGGCGCTGGCATTGGGAAAACCGCTGCTTCTAGAGGGATCGCCCGGCGTCGGCAAGACGGAGGCAGCCAAGGCGATCGCGTCTGTGCTGGGACGGGAACTGGTGCGGCTCCAGTGCTATGAGGGGATCGACGCGTCGACCGCGATGTACGAGTGGAATTTCCCGCGCCAGATGCTGGCGATCCGGCAAGCGGGCACCGACTACGTCAATCTCTACGCCGACGAGTATCTGGTGGCGCGGCCGATGCTGCTGGCGCTGCAGACGCCGCGTGATCGCATCCTGCTGATCGACGAACTCGACCGTTCCGACCACGAGTTCGAGGCGTTTCTGCTCGAGTTCCTGTCCGATTTCTCGATCTCGATTCCGGAGCGCGGCACGATCCGCGCAAGCGAACCGCCAGTCGTGGTCATCACGTCGAACCGGACGCGCGAGTTGCACGAAGCGTTGCGGCGCCGCTGCGTCTATCATTGGATCGGGTATCCGGATCCCGCGCTCGAAGCCGAGATCGTGATGATGCGGTCGAGCGTGGTCGCGCGCGAAACCGCGCATCGTGTCGTCGCGGCGGTCGGTCGGCTACGTGCTGAACCGCTTGCCAAGCCGCCGGGCGTCGCCGAAACCGTCGAGTGGGCGGAGGCCGCGACAATCCTCAACGAGCAGGGCGTGCCATGGCCGCGCGCGTTCGCCCGCGCGATTGGCGTGGTATTGAAGGATCAGGACGACCTCACCTATGTGGCGCCGAATATCGATCGGCTGATCATGGGGAGCGCCGCATGACGTTGCCGCGCCCGCTCGCTCCATTTCTGAGTTTCGCGCAGGTGTTGCGCGCGGCCGGGCATCTGGCGGCGCCGGAGCAGACGCAATCGTTCATCGCTGCAGTCGGTCTTATCGGTCCCAAAAGCCTGATGGATATTCGTCGTGCCGCGCACGCCACGTTTGGGCCGCCGCCGGAGCGGCGCGAGGAGTTCGATGCGCTGTTCGACGACGTTTTCCTCGGTCGCGTCCTGACCGCGCCGGCGCTTGGCGAACCAGAGGACATGCCGAACGCCTTCGATGCCGGGGCGTTCGAGCCGATTTTCGCGCCGGAAGATGAAGAACCGTCGGGATCGGATGCATCGGTCGCCGAGCGGCTGTTCGCGCGCCGCTTCATCGATGACGAGGCTGCGGCGCTGCGGGCATTTGCCCGGAGCCTGCAAAGTGCGTTGCCGCGTCGACGCGCGCGCCGAATGACGCGCGGCAAAGGTCGCACGGTCGATCCGCGTCGCACATTCCGGCACATGATGCGACGCGACGGCGAGGTCGCCCGCCTCATGCGCCGGACGCGAAAGCAGCGCCAACGCCGCGTGCTGCTGCTCATCGACATCTCCGGCTCAATGAAATCCGGAACTGCGGGGGCGCTGCGATTGGCGCACGCGCTCGTCCATGCGGGCGAGGAGGTCGAGGTCTTCACGATCGGTACGCGGTTGACGCGTGTCACGCGCGCGCTCGCGCGGCGCAATCGCGAGCAGGCGTTGGAACTCGCGTCGGGCCTCGTCGCGGACTGGGACGGCGGCACGCGTCTCGGCGATGCGCTGCAGGTGTTCCTGTCGGTGCCGCGCTTTGCAGGCTTTGCGCGCGGCGCATTCGCGATCATTCTTTCCGACGGACTGGAGCGCGGTGGTCCCGAGGCGCTGACGCAGGCGATGGCGCGCCTCGACGGGCTCGCGTGGTCCGTCTTGTGGCTGACGCCGCTCGCCGCCGACGCGCAGTTCCTGCCGCGAACCGAAGCGCTGCGCGCAATTGCGCCGATGATCGACCGGCTCGGTAATGGCAGTAGCCCGCAGGCCGTCGCTCGCGAGATCCTCCACTTCGCGAAGGGAGGTCGTCGATGAGGACGATCGACTCGCACTTCCACATCTGGCGTCAGGTCGATCTCGCGTGGCTGGTTGGTCCGATGCAGCCGCGCATCTTCGGCCCCTACGAAGCGATCCGCCGTGACTACCCGATGGCCGAGTATCGCAGCGAAGCGGCAGCAGCGGGTGTGGAGAAGGCCGTTTATGTGCAGGCCAACTGGCCGGTCGACAAGGCTGAAGCGGAAGTTGCCTGGGTCGAGACGGTGGCGCATGAAACCGGCTGGCCGCACGCGATCGTCGGATATGCCGACATGACCGTCGCCGACGTCCGGCCGGCACTCGACCGCCTCGCGCGCTATCCGCGGGTGCGCGGCGTTCGCCAGCAGTTTCATTGGCACGAGAACGAACTCTATCGGTTCGCCGCCGATCCCGATTTGTGCCTCAGGCGTGCAGTGCAAATCAACGTCGCGCGATTGGCCGACTATGGTTGGTCGTTCGATCTGCAGGTGTTTGCCGGTCAGATGCCGGGTGCCGCCGAACTCGCGCGCGCGTGTCCGAATGTCCCCTTCGTGCTCCAGCATGCGGGAATGTTGACTGATACGACGCCGGCCGCCTGGGCGCACTGGCGCGAAAATCTTGCGATCCTGGCAAACGAACCCAACGTCTATGCCAAGCTTTCCGGCTTCGGCACCTTCATCCATCGTAACGACGAAGGCCATATCGAGCGACTGATCCGCGAGACGGTGTCGGTGTTCGGGCCACGGCGCTGCCTGTGGGGCTCGAACTTTCCCATCGAAAAGCTCTGGATTGACTACGCGAGCCTGATCGCCGCGCATCGGCGGGGCGTCGGCGAGCTTGATCCGGGCCTCGGTCGCGACACCGAGGCTGCGGCGCGCGCGATTTTTCACGAAACAGCGAGCCGGGTGTACCGGCTGTGAGACAGGGAGCCTGACGGATGGCGTTGGAAATCAAGGTGCTCGACTTTGGCGATATCGAACTCGAATCGAGCTTCCTCGTGCTCGGTCGCGGTTGCGGGCGGACCAAGCGCGTGCCGGTGTACGGCTTCCTGATTCTCGGAGGGCAGTATCCGATCGTCGTCGATACCGGCTATCGCGACAACGCGATCATGGAAACGCTCGGGATGCGCGGACTGCAGCACCACGAGAACATGATCGAGAACCAGCTTGCCCGCCATGGCGTCAAGGTCGGCGACGTCCGCTATGTGTGCCATACGCACGCGCATATCGATCACGCCGGCAAGGATGATCATTTCCCGATGAACACCACCGTCGTCATGAATCGGCGGGAGCTCGAGTGTTCCGTGTCGGGCCTGATGCACCCGCAATATCCAAAACCGGACATCCAGCATCTGATCGAGCGACTGCACACGCGTCACGCGCTGCGGCTGGAAGATCTGGAACTCTCGGGCCCGATCGAGCTGATCCCGGGCGTCGTGATGGAGGCGGCCAACGCCCACACCGAAGGATCGATGAACATTCACGTCGATACGGCGGAAGGGCTCGCGACCATCTGTGGTGATGTCATCTACGATTTTCAGGATCAGATCATCGAGCCGTACCACGTCATCTACTCGCACGAAGTGCAGGTCACGGGCAATCACTCGGGCACAAAGCGGTCGGAGAAAGCTGCCGTCAAGAAGCTGCTCAACTCGTCGAAATTCCTGCTGCCGGTGCACGACAAGCCGGCGAAGGTCGAGCGTGGCCAGATCGTGGGTCGGATGGACATGGCCGTCCCCGGTCCGATCAGCCAGACCGTCCAACGGCGCGACTGGTTTCCAGTCTGATTGCTCCGCAACGGCGGATCTGTAGGTCGCGGCAAACAAAAAACTGCTTTTGGGAGGTTGCAGCCATGGCTCATGATGCGCTCGATCCCGCGTTCCGGCGTCTGATCGACGAGCACGCGCCGGTGCGCCAAGTCGGCAGCGGGTTCACGTTCACCGAGGGACCGATCTGGCATCCGGTCGATCAGTACCTGCTGTTCTCGGACATGCCGGCCGATGTGCGCCGTCGCCTCGACCGCAGCGGCACCCGTGAAGTGCTGCGACCATCGAACAAAGCCAACGGACTCACTTACGACGCCGATCTCAACCTGATTGCCTGCGAGCATGCGACGTCCAGTGTCGCTCGCTTCCGGCCGGACGGGACGCGTGAGGTGCTTGCCAGCCATTTCGAGGGGCGCGAGCTCAACAGCCCGAACGATCTGTGCGTCCATTCGAGCGGCGCCATCTATTTCTCCGACCCCTGGTACGGCCGGATGCCGCACTACGGTGTCGAGCGCCCGCGCGATCTCGGCTGGCAGGGCGTGTTCCGTCTCGCACCGGGCAGTCGCGAGCCGAAGCTGCTGGTCGACCGCTACATGTTCTCTCAGCCCAATGGGCTGTGCTTCTGCCCCGATGAATCCAAGCTCTACGTCAATGATACCGAACAGGCCAACATCCGCGTCTTCGATGTCCGCGCCGATGGCACGCTGGCGAACGCGCGCGTGTTCGCGAGCGGTGTCCGCGATGTGATGAGACCTGGCGTGCCCGATGGCATGAAGTGCGACGCGCAGGGCAATATCTGGGTGACGGCGCCCGGGGGCTTGTGGGTCTACGCACCGGACGGCCGACACATCGGAAAGGTTGCCATCCCCGAACTCAGCGCCAATCTGCACTGGGGCGGGCCGGATTGGCGCACGCTGTACGTCTGCGCGACGACGTCGGTCTATGCGATCGACGTCAAGGTCGGGCCGCGCAGCGAGCCCTACATGCGCGCGCGCGGATCGGCGTCTTCCTCAAAGGCGACGGCTGCTTCGGCCTCAACGGCGTCGTCCAATAGCGCTGACGCGTCGGGTGACATCACGCTCGACGCGTCGCGCTGTGCCCTCATCATTCAGGACATGCAAAACGACGTGGTGATGGAGGGTGGTGCCTTTGCAAGTTCCGGGTCGCCGATCCACTGCCGCGAGCAGAATGCGATCGCCAACGTCCGGCGCCTTGCCGAGCATTGCCGGCGTCGCGGCGTGCCGATCATTCACGTCTGGTTCTCGCGGCGGCCGGATGGTCGCGATCTCACGCTCAACGCGCCGCTGTTCGAGGGTACCGCCGATGCCAATGCGATGGTCGAAGGCACATGGGGTGCTGAACCGGTGCCAGGGCTCGAGGCCCAGCCGGGTGATCACATCATCCGCAAGACCCGCATGAGCGCCTGGGAGGGCACGAACCTCGAGACCATCCTGCGCGCCGAGGGCCGCGACATCATCATTGAGACAGGCGCCTGGACGAACATGTCCGTCGAGCACACCGCGCGCACCGGCGCCGACAAGGGCTACGTAATGATCATCCCGGAGGACGGGTGCTCGACCATGAATGCCGACTGGCATCGCGCATCGATCGAGTATGCGATGACGAACGTCGCGCTGGTGACGAAGGTCGATGCGGTGATCGCGGGATTGAACTGAAGCGGCGCACGCTGCGCCATCATTGAGCTTGCAGGCCACATGGATGGGGCCGGACGCCGGTTCCCTCTGCCGCGGCCCCCGGACACCATCGTCATGGCGGGAGCGGATCCGGGGGGCACCGCTCCCGCTCCACGGACCTTCAGCGACAAGGGATGCCGAAAGTCCGCGAATTCAACACGGGTTGAATTGTCAGGGGAGTAGCTACGGGCGGCCGCCGGCGAAGTTTCACGGCGCGGCGTTTTTTTACTCACTCCGGCGCCGATGCGCGGGTCTATGCAACAAGAGATTGGGGCTGGCGGTTTATGCGGGCGCGACCCAGGGCGCGGGAACGATGAAGCGCGAGCCGACGGTGTTGAAACCGTTGTGCGGGCTGGTCAGCGCGGCAATGCGCAGAGCGCGCAGGAACTGTCCGGCAAGCGTCCGATTCCAGAACCAGAAATTCACCTGTGCGCTCGACGGTTGTGGTCCGGCGGCCTGTACGGCCTCGCCGTAGAGCGCTTTGATATCGTCGGCTACGACGCGCAGGAGAAGCGCCGGCGACAATCCCTCAACGCTCGACGCCGGTATTTCGCCTGCGAGGAACGGCGCTGCGTACGGCGCCCACCGCTCCGGCGGCAACTGCGATAGGCCGACCGTCGTGCGCGCGAACCGGCGTTGCGCAGCTTCCCAATGCGGGTGCGCCAGCTTCAGTTCGGCAGAGAGCGCCGCAACCCAGCCGGCAACGTCGTCCGGCAGGCTCGATGGCAGAGCCGGCAGGTCAAGGCGTGGCGCCCAGCCGGGGGTGTCTGTCATGCTCGGGGCGTCGTCGGGGAAATCGATAAGCAGGACGGGGCCGTCACGGCGTTCGAGTAGGCCAAGTGCCGCCGACAGCACTCGGCGCTGGAAGGCGGGATCTTCAGGCTCCCCGAGCGGGCGACCGAGTGGGAACGGTACCCAGAGACTGCGTGGCGATTTCGTGATTTCGAGGTGCGGGCGCACGAGCCCGATCACCACCGTCGCAACGCCCCTGGTCTCGATCATATGGCCTAGCGCGCTCACGGCGCGCGTGCAGAATGGTCAGACAGGGCACAGCAGGACGGCGTCGACCTCCTGCTGCTTCAGAAGCCCGACTATGCCGTCCGCGGTCTCCGCCATCGTCGCCGGGTCCGTCGAGCCCATCACCGAGTAGTGCGTATCGGCAACGGAGCCGATGGTGCCGTCAGCCGCGAGTTCACGCAGCCGATCGATCGGGTAGGCGATGTTGATGTCCCGCTGAAAACCGAAACGATCAAAGTTGATCGAGATATGGCTCATCAGCATGCCGGCGGGCGCCAGCGACGAAGGCAATTTGCGGAATTCGGCGGTGCCCGCTGGAAATGGCATCGCACCGCGCTCGATCAGCGCAGCGCTGGTCAAGATGGCGATCCGGCATTCCGAAAGTGGTCTAGGCACGACCCAGGGCGTGCCCGGAAGTTCCGGACAGGCGAGACCGAGGACAACGTCACGCGTCGGCTGCGGAATATCTTCGATGCGCGCCATTGGCAGCCTTTGTTGTTTTTCTCGGCGCCCAGGCCGTCAGTGGACAATGCGGCATCCAGCATCACTTCGCAACGTGGGGCACGAGAACGTGATCATGCCCGCGCTGTCGGTCGCGCCGATACCTCCGCCCACCATCGTCCGAGATTTTTCAGTTCGTCGGGGATCGGCATACCCGTGCCCTTGCCGAGCAGCAGTGCGCATTGAGCGGTGATATCGGCGACGGTGTAGCGCGAGCCCGCGAGATAGGTCCGCGTCGCCAGTTCGCGATCGAACCAGGCCATGGTGTCGCGCGCTTTGCGTTGTGCCTGTGCGCCGAAGTCAGGGAGTTGTTCGAGTCGGCCCTTCCAGAAGGGGCTCAAATGGCGAAACTGGTCGGAAAGCGGTCGCATGAGTTCCATTTCGGCGCGCCTGTTCCACATCTCGACTTGCGCCTGCTCGAGAGCGCCCTGTCCAAACAGATTGGGCTCCGGATGGAGCGCGTCGAAGTAGCGACAGATGGCCATGGACTCGGTCAGGATCGTGCCGTCATCGAGTTCCAGAACAGGCATGGTGCCCAGCGGATTGAGCGCCAGAAACTCAGGCGTGTGGTTCTCGCCCTTCATCATATCGATGCTGGCGACTGGAACCGTGACCCCCTTCTCGGCCAGGAAGATGCGGACCCGTCGCGGATTCATGCCGGCCTTGAGATCATAAAGTTTCATTGCTGTCGCGCTTCCTGCTGAGTGTGTCGATGCAGTTTCATTTCAATGCCTCCGCCAGGATCGCCGTGACTTCGGCGATCGCAGCGGCGCGCGCCTTGGGGTCTGTGCCCTGGTGAGCCACGCCGGAGCCGTTGGCTGTGTAGGCGAGGCCGCGACGGACGCGGATCGGTGAATCGAGAGCATCGAAGCCGTGATAGGCGCCCTCATATTCGACGTAGCGCACGCCTTGCGCGCGCGCGAGTTCGCGGCAGGGCTCGGCAGGCGTCCAGTCGTCGGCCGCCCCCATGAGTATGTTGAGCGGAAGTCGCGTCGCCCATTCGCCGCCTTCTTTTTTGGCGCGTGCCATCGGCGCTCGGCAACCTGGATAAAACGCGATGGCCGTGCGGAAGTCGGGTGTCGGGGCCGGTCCACCGTCTTGGATGGCGTAGAGGACCGTGCTGCCGCCATTGGACCATCCGACCAACGCGATTCTCTTCACGTCGATGTCCGGCTGACTTGCCAGCCAACGGGCGGCCGCCTGCGCGTCGCGCGCCCGCTGGCGCGGGAAAACGGTACGCTCGCGGTTCTGGCATTGGGGCCCGAGCCCGCGTGAGCCGAAGCTGTCCGGCCAGAGCACAGCGTAGCCAGCGGCCAGCCAACGGTCGGTCCAGTCACTCGTACGGGTCAACGGCCGTCCGTCTGGTCGCGTGCTGCCGCCGCAGCCATGGAGCGCGATGATCGCGGGGATGGGGGCCTTGGTTCCGCTTGGCCGAAACCATTCGGCTTGGAGCGTCTCAGGACCCTGTTTGGGACCCGCGAACGTGACGTGCTCGCCCGCGTCGGCCCGTGCCGGCACGCCGAGGACTGCCGCCAGTGCAGCGCACAGGAATGCTCGTCGCCAATTCATGTTCGCAGCCCCGCGCCGATCGGTGGTTGACGTGTGTGTGGACTTGCGGCCGAAGGTACGCCCTCGGCAGATCGGTGTCGACGCCCCGGCGCCGCGTGGCGGGCGATTGCAATAGCAGACCTGCGATCGTGCACTAGCGTGGTCGGCACACGACGTGCGAAGTTCCCGTCAACGAAATAAACTCAACGCACTGTATCGGGAGGCGGTTGGCGCCATGGATCGCATCGAATTCCACGTGAATGGCAAGCGGGTTGGCGTTGCCGTCGATCCCGATACGCCGCTCCTGTACGTGCTCCGCAATGACCTCGGCCTCAAGGGTACGCGCGCGGGGTGCGTGGAGGGCCAATGCATGAGCTGCACTGTGCTGATCGACGGCCGGGCGGTGACGGCGTGCATGGAGCCGGTGAGTGCGGTCGCTGGCCGGAAGATCGAAACCGTTGAGTCACTGGTTGATGGTGGAACGCGGCATCCCCTGGTCGAAAGTTTCATCAAGGAGCAGGCCGGCCAGTGCGGCTACTGTCTCGCCGGGATACTGATGCGGGCTAAAGCGCTGATGGCCGCGAAGCCGTCTCCGACCCGCGACGATATCGTGACCGCGCTCGACGGGCATCTCTGTCGATGCGGCGCGCACGCCCGCATGATCCGCGCGATCGAGCAGGCAGCCAGCGTGGGGAGCGTCGCGCCATGACCGCAATCGCATCGTCTCCCAGCCTCACCGACAATCCCAATTGCCGCGACTGGATCGACATCGCGCGCGACGAGACGGTCGTCCTCAAATCCGGCAAGGTCGAAATCGGCCAGGGCATCGCGACGGCGCTCATTCAGATCGCCGCCGACGAACTCGATGTTGCGCCGGATCGTGTCAGATTGATTTCCGGCCATACAGCGCTCGGACCGCTCGAGGCCGGCACGTCAAGCAGCCTCTCGGTCGAGACGGGCGGCCGCGCCGTGCGCCTTGCGGCGTCGGCTGTGCGCGCGCTTCTCCTTGCAGAGGCGGCGAAGCTACTGCAGGCGCCGGCGGAAGCGCTCAGCGTCGAGGATGGCCGCATCGTTGTCAGCGGTCGCGCGACGGATCTGACGTACTGGTCACTTGCGCCGGCAGTCGACCTCGCGGCGCCCGTCATGGACCACGCGCGGCCGAAAGCGCCGTCGGAGCGTCGTCTCGTCGGCACGTCCATGCCGCGCGTCGATCTCGCGGCTAAGGCGGCGGGTGCCGGCTTCATCCACGATATCGAGCTCGAGGGAATGCTGCATGGCCGCGTCCTCGATCCGCCGGCGCGCGATCGCCGTCTTGTGACGTTCGATGAAGACGCGCTGCGGCGCTCGTTCCCGGGTGTGCAACTGGTGCGCGATGGCTCATTCGTTGGCGTCATTGCGGAGCGTGAAGAAGTAGCGGTGCGCGCCATCGCAGCGGCGCAACGGCTGGCGACTTGGACGGCCGGCGCGCCGGTCCCGGCCGATTTGCGTGCGGCCATCGCGGTCGATTCATCGACGCCCGAAGAGATCGTCGTCAAAGGGGATGTTGACGCCGCCGAGGGGCGCCGCATTGCAACGGAGGTCGAGCGGCCCTACATCGCGCATGCGTCCGTCGCGCCGTCGTGCGCCATTGCGGCCTGGCGCGACGGGGCGCTGGAGGTCTACTCGCACAGCCAAGGCGTGCACGATTTGCGCACGGCGCTGGCGATGGTGCTGGGCGTCGAGTCGGCAAAAGTCGTCGTGATCCACGCGCCGGGTGCCGGCACCTACGGGCACAGCGGCCAGGACGACGTGGCGTACGAGGCGGCACTGCTTGCGCGCGCGATGCCGGGTCGGCCCGTGCGCCTGCTGTGGTCGCGGTTCGCCGATTTTTCTCTCGCGCCGACCGGTCCAGGCATGATCGTCAACGCGGAGGCCAAGGTTGGCTCGGATGGTCGGATCGCATCGATGCGCATTCAATCGGTATGTCAATCGCAGGTTTTTCGGCCCGGTCGCGGCGGCACCGCCAACCTGATCGCCGCCGAACGCCTCACCGATCCATTTCCAAAAGGAGTGCCGGTGGATCCGCCGCTGGCGCGCGGTGGCGGCGGTGAACGCAACGCCATCCCGCTCTATGCAATTCCCAACATCCACGTCTCGAAGCGCATCCTGCGGGATCTTCCCTATCGCACCTCAGCGCTGCGTGCGCTTGGCGGCTACACGAACGTATTCGCGCTCGAGACGCTGATGGACGATATCGCCGCGGAGATCGGCGTCGATCCCGTCGCGCTGAGGATCGCAAACCTAGAGGACAAGCGCGCCGCCGCGGTGGTGCAGAAAGCCGCCGACATGGCGGGATGGCCAGGACCGCGCGTGCCGGGCACCGGCTTCGGCATCGGCTTCTGCCAGTACAAGAACCGCAGCGCCTACTGCGCGGTCGTCGCGCGCGTGGTGTGTGACGAGCGCGTTCGCCTGACGCATGCTTGGGCCGCGGTCGATGCCGGGGAAGCAATCAATCCGGACGGCATCATCAACCAGATCGAGGGCGGTATCATCCAATCCGCGAGCTGGACGCTGAAGGAACGCGTGGCGCTGGATGGCGATGCGATCGCCACCCGCGACTGGGAAGGCTATCCGATCCTGCGCTTCAGCGAAGTGCCCGAGGTCGAGGTCGCCGTGATCGCGCGTCCGGAGGCGCCGCCGCTCGGTGTCGGCGAGGCCGCGACAGGCCCAACTGCTGCGGCGATCGGCAACGCGGTGCGCGCGGCGCTCGGGGTCCGCGTGCGCGCGCTCCCCATTACGCGGGACGCGATCGTCGCGGCAATGGGCTGAGGCGCACGCTCAAGCAGAGCCGGGCAGCCAGCGGCGCGGCGTCTCGTGCTTGTCGTCATAGGCGGCCTCGAAGATCGGGGACGCCAGGATAGCCTGCACGCGCAGTGTTCCCGTTCCGATATTGCTGAAGCCATGCTTGCGGCCCGCCGGAATGAGTGCCGACTGACCCGCGGTCAGGTGACGGCGCTCATCATCGACCCATACCTCGGCCTCACCTTCGAGGACGGTCAAAATCTCCTCGACCGCGTGCAGGTGTGCCGGCGCGCCGAGACCCGGATCGCACCACTGCTCGAACACGGCGAGCTGGGACGAGCCGATCGCGGAAGACGCAATCATGCGCGTCATCACGCCAGGCCGCCACTCATCCTTCGGCTGGCTTGCGTGGTCGATGACGGTCAACGACATGACGTGGCTCCATCGTAGGTTCGTCGGCGGGATCGAGCCAAGCGTCACACTCTGATCGCGATTTGGCAACCGGCTCGCGTCCACGGCTATCTTGTTGTGGGAGGTGACGGCGTGCAAAGCTCAGCGGAACAAGCAGTGGGAGTATTTGCCATGCGTGTCGTCGCACTCGAAGAGCATTTTACCGTTCCGGCACTCGTCAAGCGGATCGATCCAGCGGCGATCGCGAGGCGCGGCTTTCGTCAACGACGCGATCCGACGAGCGGACCGAAGCCGCTCGAACTGGCGCCGGAAATCGGCGAGCAGCGGCTGCGCCTGATGGATGAGGCCGGGATTACCGTGCAGGTGCTCTCAAACACGGGGCCCGGTCCCGATCTCGTGCCCGGCGCCGAGGGTGTCGCGATCGCGCGCGAAATGAACGACCATCTGGCGGCGGCGATCGCGCGTCATCCCGATCGCTTCGCCGGCTTCGCGGTGCTACCTATGCAATCGCCGGACGCCGCCGCGGTGGAGTTCAGACGCGCGGTCAAAGACCTCGGATTCGTCGGCGCGCTCATCAATGGCTCGACCGAGGGCCGCTTCCTCGACCATCCGAGCTACGACGGTTTGCTCGCGACAGCGGTCGACCTCGATGTGCCGATCTATATCCATCCCCATCTCGCGCCGGAAGCCGTGCGGCAGGCGTATTTCTCCGATCTCGAGCCGGGCGCCAGCCGGGTGCTTGAGGCGGCGGGCTGGGGGTGGCATTCGGAGACGGCGATCCACGTCCTCCGTCTCGTGCTCGCCGGCGCGCTCGACCGACATCCCAAGCTGCGGTTGATCATCGGCCACATGGGCGAGATGCTGCCGATGATGCTCGCCCGCGCCGACGAGGTCTTTTCACTCGATATCGGGCATCTGAATCGCCCGATCAGTCAGGCCATTCTCGATCAGGTCTGGCTGACGACGAGCGGCATTTTCACCGAGCCGCCATTTCTAGCGGCGCAGATGACGTTCGGCATCGATCGCATCATGTTCTCGGTCGACTATCCCTACGCCGCCAATGCAAAGGGTCGCGCTTTCCTTGACCGCTTGGTGCTGGCCCCTGCCGACATGGCGAAGCTGACGCACGGCAACGCCGATGCGCTGTTGAAGTTGAAGGCGGGGAAATAGAAACGCCCCGCCCGTTGCGGGGCGGAGCGTTCGAAGGACACCAGACGTCCCGTCAGTCGGCGGCGAAGCAGTAGAACAATCCGGCGCCGCCGGTGCTCTTCAGGCCGTCCTGACTGCAGTTGCGCGAGCCGTGCGACGAGTTCCATGACTTCATATGGCGCGAGTCCTTGAGGCCGATGCGGTCGTGATGGCCGACAATCGCAGAGCCTTCACCATTCTTCGTCCAGTTGCCGCAGGTCGTGTCCCCGCCCGCCGTCGAGAACATGCCGTCCGGATCGGAGCCCGTCAGCATGTCATGCATGTTGACGCTGTCGCCGCGGCCGCTGACGACCTCACCCTTCTCGGTAAGCGCCGACTGCTTGGTGAGCTTGTTCGATGCCGAGTGGAGGTTTTCGACGCTCGAGGCGATCACCTCGCCCTTGGCATTCTGCCATGGACCCTTGCCGATGCGGTCGCGCGCATTGACGCCGGCGTCGCCGCCCGGTGCGGTCGTGCTGAGATAGGCGCGCCAGTTGGTCTTGGTCGCGCCGGCTGCCTTGGCGAGTGCTTGGCAATGCGCGTCGGCGCCGTCGAGACCGCCGAGATTGGCTCCGTCACCCTTGCCGACGCTGGTGACAAAGAAGGTCATGCCCGCCTGCTGTGCGTGAACTGCCGCAGTCAGTCCGAGGCCGATAATGGTCGATGCAGCCCAAAGCCGAACGATTGTCCGTTTCATTCAGATAACCTCCCCGATCCAGATTTTCCGGCGAACGTCCGCCGCCGTGACAGTCTGTATCTAGCACGGCGTACAAACGTTGGATTGGAGGCGGTTGATCTCTTTTCCGTGAGCGGCACGAACGCGCGGCGACGATCGGGCGCGGGTTGACATCGCGCTTCATAACTTTACAGCCTACAGTGTGCGAACCGGCCCTTGGCCGCGCCGCGATCGTCTGGAGGCACCGATGGAATTCGATCCAGTCCTGCTCGCCCGGATCCAGTTCGCTTTTACCATTTCCTTCCACATCATCTTTCCCGCCTTTACGATCGGATTGTCGGCGTTCATCACCGTTCTGCTGCTGCTGTGGCTGCGAACCGACAACGAGAAATTTCATCGCCTCGCGCGGTTCTGGACCAAAATCTTTGCCGTCTCGTTCGCCATGGGCGTGGTCTCCGGCATCGTGCTCAGCTACCAGTTCGGCACCAATTGGAGCCGGTTTTCCGAGTTCAGCGGCAATGTCATCGGTCCGTTGATCGGCTACGAGGTTTTGACCGCATTCTATCTCGAGGCGACGTTTCTCGGCATTCTGCTGTTCGGCTGGAATCGCTTTCCGCCGTGGCTGATCACGCTCGCGGCGGGGCTGGTCGCCGTCGGCACCGCGACGAGCGCGTTCTGGATTCTCGCCGCCAATAGCTGGATGCACACGCCGACCGGGCATGAAATCCGCAACGGCATCGCCTTTCCCGTAAGCTGGTGGGAAATCATCTTCAATCCGAGCTTCCCTTATCGCTTCGCGCATATGCTCAACGCCGCGTATCTGACGACGGCGGTCGTCGTACTCGCGGTTGGCGCGCGCTATCTGCTCGCCGGTCGCCACGTCGAGGAGAGCCGCACGATGCTGCGGATGGCGGTCGGCATGATCGCGATCGTCGCGCCGTTACAACTTTTCATAGGCGATCTGCACGGGCTCAATACACTGAAGCACCAGCCAGCCAAAGTCGCGGCCATGGAAGGGCACTGGAACAGCAAAGAGCCCGGTGCGCTCGTGCTGTTCGGCATTCCCGACGAGAAGGCGCGCAAAAATCACTACCAGATCGCGCTGCCGGGTGTCGGCTCGCTGGTACTCACCCACTCCTGGGAGGGCCGGTATTCGGGTCTCACGGATTTCCCCGAAAGCGACTGGCCGCCGGTCGCCAACGTGTTTTTCTCGTTCCGGATCATGGTCGGAATAGGAATGCTGCTGATCGTCGTCGGGCTTTGGGGAGCGTATCTGTGGTGGCGCGGCAGCCTGTTCGAGAGCCGATGGTTTCTGCGCTCGACGTCATACATGTGGCCGCTCGGTTTCATCGCGATCCTCGCTGGATGGTTCGTCACCGAGCAGGGGCGGCAGCCGTGGGTAGTGCAGGGCCTGCTGCGGACAGCGGATGCGACGTCGCCCGTTCCTGGCGCCAGCGTTGCCAGCACGCTCGCGCTGTTCGTTTTCATTTATGGCATCGTCTTCAGCATGGGCATCTATTACATCAACCGCCTGATCCACGCCGGCCCGAAGGGTGAGGCGACAGCCGCGCCGCAGGGGCTTCCGAACCGACCGCTCTCCGCGGCCGAGGAAGCGGCACGCGAGGCAACCGGACGCGGGCCGGGCAGCGGCGCCCGTCCGCTCACGCCACCGAAAGGATGACGGCGATGGAACCCTATCTTCCTTTGATCTGGGCCGGACTGATCGGGACGGCCGTCGCCATGTACGTCATCCTCGACGGCTTCGACCTCGGCATCGGCGTGCTGTTTCCGTTCACGCGCGAGGAAGAAGACCGCGACGTGATGATGAACTCGGTCGCACCGTTCTGGGACGGCAACGAGACGTGGCTGGTGCTCGGCGGCGGCGGGCTTTGGGTCGCGTTTCCGACCGCTTACGCGGTGATCATGCCGGCGTTTTATCTGCCGGTGATCGGGATGCTGCTGGCGCTCGTCCTGCGCGGCGTGTCATTCGAATTTCGCTGGGTCGCGAAGCCGTCGCACTGCATGTGGGATGTTGCGTTCGCCGGCGGCTCGATCACCGCGGCGTTCCTGCAGGGCGTCATCCTCGGTGGCTTGCTTCAGGGTGTGAATGTCGTTGATCGGCAATATGCGGGCGGCGCGTTCGACTGGCTGACGCCGTTCGCGGTGTTCGTCGGTATTGCAGTGGTTGCGGGGTACGGATTGCTCGGTGCGACGTGGCTCATCATGCGGACGACAGGGCCGGTACGCGAACTCGGCCGCCACTGGGCAACGATCTTGCTGTTTGCGGTGCTCGGCGCCATGGCCGTGATCAGCCTGTGGACGCCGCTGACGATCGACCGCATCGCTGCGCGCTGGTTCAGCCTGCCGAACCTGTACTTCCTGTGGCCCATCCCGCTGGCGGCGGCGCTCATCGGTTTCGGCGTGTGGCATTGGCTTCGGCAGGGTCGCGAAAACCTGCCGTTCTTCGGCACAATTGCGCTGTTCCTGCTCGGCTATGCGGGCCTCGTGATTTCGACAGCACCTTATCTGGTGCCGCCACACCTGACGTTCTGGGATACGGCGGCGGCGCCGTCCTCCCAGATGTTCCTGCTGGTCGGCACCGTGTTCCTGCTGCCGATGATCCTCGGCTACACCGCGTTCGTCTATTGGATGTTCCGCGGCAAGATCGGCCCCGGCGAGGGGTATCACTGAGGGATCAGATCACGCCCTTGGCTTTCAGTGCCTTGATGTCGGCGTCGCCGTAGCCGAGATCGGCGAGGACGTCACCGGTGTGCTCGCCGAGGTCGGGCGTGGCGCCCAGCGTCTCGGGCTGTGGAAAGCGCGACAGATTGATCGGCTGGCCGACGACACGGATCTCGCCGAGTTTCCTGTGGCGGATGCGGCGCGCGATTCCGAGGTGCTTGACCTGTGGTTCGGCGAACGTCTTGTCGATCGAATTGATCGGCCCGCATGGCACGCCCGCCTTGTTGAGTGCCGCGATCCAATGCGCCGACGTATTGGTGCTGGTCAGAGCGGCAAACCGCTCATTGAGCGCCTTGCGGTTCTCGGAGCGCTTGGCGCCGGTTGCGTAGTCAGGGTCGGTCAGCATTTCCGGCGCGCCAAGCGTTTCACAGCAGCGCTTCCACAGGTTGTCCCCGGACGCAGCGATATTGATGTGGCCGTCGGAAGTCGGGAAGACGCCGGTCGGGATGCTGGTCGGATGATCGTTGCCAGCCTGCTTGGCGACCTCGCCCTTCATCAGCCAGCGCGACGCCTGGAAGTCGAGCATGAAGATTTGCGCTTCGAGCAGCGACGTGTGCACCCATTGGCCTTTGCCGGAACGCTCGCGCTCGTACAGCGCCAGCATGATCGCCTGCGCAAGCAGGAGCCCCGACGTCAGATCGGCGATGGGTATCCCGACCCGCACCGGTCCCTGGCCGGGAATGCCGGTGATCGACATCAGTCCGCCCATGCCCTGCGCGATCTGGTCGACGCCGGGGCGCGTCGCGTCGGGACCGTTCTGGCCGAAGCCGGAGATCGAGCCGTAGACGATGCGCGGGTTGACCTTCGCGACGCTGTCGTAGTCGACGCCGAGACGGTGCTTCACGTCGCTGCGATAATTTTCGACGACGACGTCGGCGTCCTTCGCCAAAGCCATGAAGATCGCTTTGCCCTCGGCGCTCTTGAGGTTGAGCGTCATCGACCGTTTGTTGCGATGGAGGTTCTGGAAATCGAAGCCGTGGCGCTTGCCGCCCATGGGATCGACGTCGCTGTCGGCTGGCGGCTCGATCTTGATGACGTTGGCCCCCCAATCGGCGAGTTGGCGTGCGGCGGTCGGGCCGGCGCGGTGCGCGGTGAGATCGAGGACGCGGATATGCGAGAGCGGCAAGGTGGCGCTGGTATTGGACATCGGACGTTCTCCTCGCGCCATACCGCGGCGCGTGCGGTCAACTGCTGGAATAACGATAGGCTGCGGGGGCACGGACGATCAAGGGCCGCGCGTTCCGCCCGCTTCCATTGTCGTTTCCATTAAGCCGCCGACGATCGGCAGCAGCACGTTGAGAATCCACCTTGACGAGACCGATTGATAGGCGCTCTTGGGGCGCCTCAAGACTTGGAATGGCGTGCATGACTGGAAATGCCTCTGAAACCACAAAGCTGGCGCCGGCGTCGGCGTTGGCCCTGTTGCTGGTGATTGCGCTGTCGTGGGGGATGAGCTGGCCCGTCAACAAGGCGCTCCTCACATACGTGTCGCCGATCTGGGCGGTGTCTACCCGGTTGACGTTGGCGGCGGTGGTCTTCGGCCTGATCGCGCTTGTGGCGGGCAAGCTGCGCCTGCCACCGCGCCAGGACTTACCGATGGTCGCGAGCCTGGCCGTATTGCACATGAGCGTGTTCGCGGTGCTGACCAGTCTCGGGCTCGTGCATGTTTCGGCGGGGCGTACGGTGCTGCTCGCGTACACCACGCCGCTGTGGGTTTTCCCGCTGGCCTGGCTGATGATGGGCGAAGCATTGACGGTTCAGCGCTTGATCGCCATTGCCAGCGGCATGGTTGGCCTCGCGCTTCTGATCAATCCATTTGCCATCCAGTGGAGCGACAGTGGCGTGCTCACAGGGCACGCGTTGATCCTGCTGGCGGCCGTGTGCTGGGCGGTGAGTATCGTGTACACGCGCATGCACCGATGGACGGCCTCGCCATTCGACCTCCTGTTCTGGCAGCTCCTGCTCGGCGCCGTTCTGACGACGGCTGCGGCCTTCCTGTTCGAGGGTTGGCCGGTGATCGACGTGACGCCGCATTTCATTGGCCTGCTGATTTATGGCGGTACCATCAGCACGTCGCTCGCGTACTGGGCGCTCAGCACCGTAAACCGCTCCCTCCCGGCGACGACAACGGCACTCGGCCTTCTCGCGGTGCCGGTGTTCGGCGTGATGTCATCCATGGTGACACTGGGCGAGACGTTCGATTTACTCACCCTTGCGGCGCTGCTCCTGATCGTGGGCGGAATCGCCATCGGGATCATCCCCTCGCGTGGCAAGGCGACGCCCGAGCCGCGGCCGACGCCGTCCCGCGGCAACTCGGGTGCCTAGTTTTCAACGAGTTGAAGCGCCCGCTTTACTCACTTGCCTTCCAGAGGTTGCGATCGGGGCGCAATGGAGCTAAAGATTGTGCACTGCATGATATTTTTTGGATGGTGGTGCGGTCATGCGTCGAAACGTGCAGATTATCTGTATCGCGGCGGCCGCCGTGGTTGCTGGCGGTACGCTATGGGCGGTCGCCAGCAGTGACATGCTGGGGCGCTTCGGCCTGAATTCCCTGGTTCCGGCGAAAGAGGCCTCCGTCGATCCGCGGGGTGTCAGCGAGAAGATTGCGGCGGCGTCCATGCCGAAGGTGCCGAGCGCGTCTCGTCGCTCTGCCGAGCCGCTTGCGATCGAGATCGCGGAGATCGCCGCCGGCGGTGCGTCGGTGATCGCAGGTCGGTCACCACCAAACCATTGGGTTGCCGTCCTCGCCAACGGACGCGAGATCGCGACGACTGTCGCGACCGACGAGGGGCAATGGTCGGTGATCGTGACCGAAAGCATTGCCGCAGGGCCGCTCGAACTGACGATCACTGCGAGGCCGCCGAGCGGCGGAGTGGCGGTCGTCAGCACGCCACGGAAGCTCGTCGTCCCTCCATCCCAGTCGCCGACGCGGGTTGCCAGCGCGCCGCCCGCGAAGGTGTGGGCACCACCGATGGCAGCCGCTATGCAGGCGCCCAAAGCGCCGACGGCGGGCAAAATCGCTCAACCGCAAGCCGAGAGTCCCACCAAGGCCGCCTCCGACAAGCAGGCGCTGGAACGGTTCGCGGCTCTTGTCGAGCGCGCCCGCACGGACGCCGTCGGTGCACCGAAGAGCGCCGGCAACGCCCCCAGTGCTTTGGGCGGACCGAGCGATGCCACGACCGCGGCCACGCCAGGAAACGTGACAGCGGCGAACACGACTCGCACGACCGGTGTGCTCCCAAATCCGGCGCAGGTGCCGATCCCGGTACCGATTACATTCATGACCGACGAAGTCGAACTCACGCCTGACGGTGCGCGCGCCGCCGCATTGCTCGCCGAATATCTTCGCATCAAACGTCCCGAGGGCATATCGCTTTCGGGACACGCCGACAGTCGCGGCCCCGACGGCTACAATATGGTCCTGTCGAAGCGGCGGCTCGAGGCGATCGAGCGCTACCTCCGCCAAGCCGGGTATGCCGGGAATTTGTCGCTCACCCCCAAGGGCAAGAGCGAGCCGTATCTCGGTGTCGACCGGACGCGACTGTCGCAGCAGGAAATCTATCAGGCCGATCGGCGCGTCGAACTCCGGTTGACGCAGTAGCCAGCGGCATGTCCTCGAGGCTGCCCCATCCGATCCCCTATCAGGGGTCCAAGCGGGCACTGGCGCCGCTGATCGGCGCGCATGTCCCGCGCGGGATCGACGTGTGGTTCGAGCCGTTCGCGGGGTCGGCCGCCATGACGCTGTGGGCGATCCACAACCGGGTCGCGCGCCGGTACGTCATCGCCGACGTGCTAGAGCCCATCGCCCGTCTCTGGCAGGCGATCATCGATAATCCCGACGCGACTGCCGAGCGATACCGCCTCGTCTGGGTCGGGCAGCACGACGGAGATGGAGACTACTTCAATCGCGTGCGTGCTCGATACAACGCGTCACACGATCCCGTAGACTTGCTCTATCTGATCTGCCGTTGCGTCAAGAATGCCGTGCGCTTCAACGCAAGCGGGCAGTTCACGCAGTCGGTCGATCGCCGGCGTCTTGGGATGCAGCCTGACCGCATGGCAACAGCGATCGCGGCAGCGGCGCTGTTGCTGAAGGGGTTGACCGAGGTGAGAAGCGGCGACTGGCTCGCGACAACGGCCGATGCCGGCGCGCGCGACTTCATCTATCTCGATCCGCCGTATCTCGGCACGACGGTGGGACGCGACAAGCGCTATACGCGCCAACTCGAGTCGGACACGCTCATTGCAGGGCTGGAAAGCCTGCTCGTACGGCGCGCGCGATTTGCACTCTCGTATGACGGCATGACGGGCGAGCGCACCTATGGCCCGCCGCTGCCGGCGGCGCTGGGTCTATCGCGGCTGCTGCTCGATGCCGGAACGTCGTCTCAAGCGACCTTGTTGGGTCGCGCGGAGAAGACCGTCGAAAGCCTGTACCTGTCACCGGGCCTGCTGGGGTCTCGGTCCGAGCTTCGCCCGATCGCAAGCGCTCCGCGTTGAGCGGAGAACTCAGGCTTCCATGCGGCCCTTATTGCGCTCGGCGAGAATCGGGCGGACCATCCGCTTGAAGCGGTAAGCCTCGTCGTCGTGCAGATAGCCCGAGAGGCAGAAGGAGTGGCAGCCGACGTCGATGTACTGCTGCAGCACATCAGCGCATTGCTGCGGATTGCCAACGATGCAGATGCCCGCGCCCGGCCGCGCGCGTGTCAGGCCGGACCACAGGTTAGGCGCAATGAGATCGCCCATCGTCTTGCGCAATTCCTGCACGCGCTGGTTCGCGACCGACTGGGCATAGTGCTCGCGGATGTATTTCTCCCGCTCTTCGGTGATGTTCTTGATGAGACCGTTGGCGGCGTCCCACGCCTCTGCCTCGTTCTCGCGGCACACGATCTGCAGTCGCATTCCGAACCCGAGCTTGTCCTCGCGCCCGTATTTGGCGGCGAGCGCCTTGAGCTCTTTCATGTTGGTCGCGATCCGCTCCGTGGTGTCACCCCAGAAGAGATGCACATCGGAGTGCTTCGCCGAAATCTCTGCGGCATGGCCGGAGCCGCCGCCGAGATAGAATTTCGGATAAGGTTTTTGGTAGATCGGGGCTGCCAGCTCGGCGCCTTTAAGCGTGTAGTACTTCCCAGTGTGGTCGATCGGCTTGCCGTCCGACGTCCACAGTTTCTTGATGATCTCGACTTCTTCGTCCATGCACTCGTAGCGCTGGTCCTTTTCGAGCTTGATGCCCTCGGCGATGTTCTCGGCTTCGCTCTGGCCGGCGATGAGATTGATCGATATGCGCCCGCCGGAAAGCTGGTCACACGTGGAGATCATTTTCGCGAGCAGCACGGGGTTGATGTAGCTCGGCTTCGCCGCAACCAGCATCTTGATCTTCTTGGTGCGCCCGATCATCAGCGCCGCGGTCATCCAAGCGTCCCAACACTGATGGCCGACCGGGATGAGCATGTACTCGAAGCCGCAGTCTTCGGCCGCCTTGGTGACGCGCTCGAACATCTCCGATCCCGCAGAAATCCGGATCGGATCGCCGTAGTCGTCAGTGTCGCCGCGGGTCGGCAGGAACCAGCCGAATTCGAGAGGGCGCATGAGTGTCGTTCCGCACGTTGAAAGAGTGGACAAGTCCGTAGAGCGAGACGTTAGCGCATGATCCACGGAACGTGAAGTCTCACCGCGCGCACATTGCAATGCACCGTGCGGGCAGCCGGCGGCGCGGCGCGTTCCGCGTTGCAGAATGATGCGACGGGCTAGGCCGCCGGCGACCGCGATGCTGCTTTCAACTCCTCGATTAGGATTTGCGTCTCGTGAGCCCGCGGCTTGGATAGCGGTGCCAGGATGCGGTACGCGACGGGGACCAGGTACAGCGTGAACACGGTCGCGAACCCGAGCCCGCCGATGATTACCCAGCCAAGGGCGAGCCGCGCCTCGGCACCCGCGCCGCTGGCGATGACGAGCGGGAAGGCGCCGACGACAGCGGCCAGGGCGGTCATCATAACCGGCCGCAATCGCGTGGTCGCGGCTTCGCGGATGGCATCAGGCACGCTGCTGCCCTCGTCGCGGCGCTGGTCGGCGAACTCGACCATAAGGATGCCGTTCTTGGCCATGACGCCGACGAGCAGTACGAGACCGATCTGGCTGTAGACGTTCAGCGACCCTCCCGAGAGCAGAATGGCGAAAACCGCGGCCGCGAGGCCAAACGGCACCGTCACCATGATGACCAGCGCGCTGATCACGCTTTCGAACTGAGCCGCGAGCACGAGGAACACGATCAGAAAGGCGACGGCGAAAACGAACGTGGTGCTCTGGGTCGTCTCGGTCAGCGTCTTGGCTTCGCCGAGCAGCGTAATCGACATGCCCGGGCCGAGCACTTCCGGCGCGACCTTGCGCAGCGTCGTGATGGCGTCGCTGAGATAGGTGCCGTCTGCAAGCTGCGCGCTCACAGGCACCGCACGCCGGCGGCCCTCGCGGGCGAGCGTCGGCGAAATCGACACCTCCTCCATCTTGACGAATGTCGAGAGCGCGACGAAGCTGCCGTTGCCGGTTTTCACGAACAGGTTCTTGAGGTCGGACGGATCGTCGATCGGGCGGCCGCCGGGCTTGACCTGGATCTCGACGATCTCTTCGCCGATGAAGAGATCGGCGGCTTTCGAGTAGTCGACCATCGTATTGATCAGGCTCGTGATGGCCTCGATCGCCACGCCGAGCTTGGTCGCCGCCTCGCGATCGATGCGGACCGAAAGCTGCGGCTGCGTTGTGTCGAAGTCGGTGCGAGCGCCGCGGAAGCCGGGAGTCTGTGACAGCCGCTGGGCGAGTGCCGTCGCACCGTCAGCGATCTTGGCGTAGTCAGTCCCGGTGACGGCGAAGCGCAAGCCCTGACCGCCACCTCGGATGCCGAGGCTGTTCGGCGTCCTCGTCGAAATCGATAGTCCGGCGATATTCGAGAGCTTGGCTTGCAGTTCGGCCTGGATCTCCTGCTGGCTCCGGGTGCGTTGGTTCCAGTGCGCGAGCGGCGCGACGATGAAGGCACGATTGGTGCTGCCGCGACCGACGGTGGTCAGGACGTCGGTCACTTCGCCCTTTTTCTTGAGCTCCGCGAGGGCAGCCTCAACCGGTTCGATCTTGTGCGAGATGTAGTCGAGGTTGCTGCCCTGCTGGGTGCTGAGGCTGATGTTGATGACGCTGCGGTCTTCGGTCGGTGTGATTTCACTCGGGACGAACTGGAATAGGGCGGCCGCGACCCCGCCAAATGCGAGGCAGATGGCGACGAAGATCCAGCGAAACTTGAGACACCAGTCGAGCGTGCGCGCGTAGAAGCTGGCGAGCGAATTGGCGAAGCGGTCGAACCGGCCCGGTGTTTCCTTCGGGGTATGATTGCCGGTGCCGATCTTGGCGGCGAGCATCGGACAGAGCGTCAGCGCGACGAACGACGATACCGTCACCGAGAATGCCATCACGAATCCGAACTCGGAGAATAGGCTGCCGACGATGCCCGGCATGAACGAGATCGGGACGAACACGGCGGCGAGCGTGGCGGTCGTCGCCAGGACGGCGAACACGATCTCGCGGGTGCCGATGACTGCGGCGGCGCGCGGGCCGACGCCCATCGCGCGGTGGCGGGCGATGTTTTCGATGACGATGATGGCATCGTCGACGACGAGTCCGGTGGCGACGACCAGCGCCAGCAACGTCAAAATGTTGAGCGAGAAGCCAGCGAACCAGATCGCCGCGAGCGTGCCAATCAGCGAGATCGGAATGGCGAGCGCCGGCGCGACCGTCGCGTGCATCGAGGCAAGGAACAGAAGGATGACGATGATGACGATGACGCTGGCAATGATGAGGCTGATCACGACCTCGCGCACTGCCTCCTCGATGAAGACGGCATCGTCTGAGACAATCGAGATCGCGACGCCGGGCGGCAGCGTACGCCGCAGCTCCTCGATCGCGGCGCGAACGCCATCCGAGATGCCGATCGTATTCGACTGCGCTTGACGGATGATCTCCATGCCAACGGCAGTCTTGCCGTCGAGACGCGTGATCGCCGTCGCGTCCTGAAATGCCCAGCGGACGAACGCGACGTCCGATACGCGGGTGGTGGAATTGAGCTGAAGCGCGCCAACCTCCTCGGGCGATTGGATCGGTGCTTCCGCTTTAACGAGGAGTTGCTGCGTCGGATTTTCCAGTGCGCCGGAGGGGCCGGTGATGGACGCCTTGCCGATCGCGGTCATCAGGTCCGAAAGCGCAAGGCCACGTCCGGCCAACGCGACTTGATTGATGCGCACCTCGATCGTGCGCGCGCGCAGACCATAAGATGTAGCGGACGCGACGCCCTCGACGGCCGCCAGACGATCCTCAATCACGTTGTTGACGAGATCGGTGAGCTCGTTCTCGGAGAGCTTTTCAGAAGCGATCACGAGGCGCATGATCGGCGAAGCGTCGGAGTCCGCTTTCACGACCGTCGGCTCGTCCTTCATGTCCGCAGGGAGCTGGCGGCGGATGCCGGCGACCGCATCGCGCACATCCATTGCGGCCGATTCGAGCTTGGTGCTGCTCGAGAATTCGATCGTCACACGGCTGGACCCGTAGGACGAGGTCGACGAGATGCTGCTGACGCCCTGAACGCGCGAGACCGCACTCTCGATGATCGCGGTGATCTGCGCGTCCATCGTCTGCGGCGTGGCGCCTTCATAACTCGCGCGCACGGTCACCACCGGACGGTCGACGTCGGGTAATTCGCGGATTTCGATGCCCTGTAGTGCCGCGTAGCCGGCGACGATGATGAGCAGATTGATCACCACGGTCAGAACGGGACGGCGTATGAAGACGCCGATCCAACCCCCGTCGTCACCGTCAGGCAGGTGCGGTTGCGTTGTCGTCGGTGTCATGGATGCGTTCCCCGCTCAAGCTCGGGCTGTGGGATGATGTCAGGAGAAGACGGGGCTCGGCGGGCTAGGTGCCTTGCGGCGCGACGGTCTGCCCGGGTCGGAGCTGGTCGCCGCCTTCGAAGACCACCTTGTCGCCGGCGTTCAACTTGGCGTCGACCATCACCCGGTCGCCGGTGCGAGCGAGAATGGCAATGTCGACGCGCTCGACGGCGTTGTTGGCGTCGAGGCGCCAGACAAAAGCGCCGCGACGGTCCCACTGTATGGCCAGGCCGGGAACGAAGGGCGCCGGCTCTCCGGAAAGCTGGACGGTGATGGAGAAGGTCGAACCGGGGATGAGGATCAGGCTCGGATTGGGAATTTCACCGCGAACCGAAAGCGTGCGCGTGTCGGGATTGATGCGGGTGCCGATCGCATCGATGGTGCCGCTGTAGTTTTCACCGGCGCGCGTCACGAGACTGGCACGCAGTGGCAGCCCCTTCTTGAAATACGGCGCGACCGATTCCGGCACCGTGAACTCGACCAGCAGCGAGCTGCGGTCGTCGAGCGACGCGATCGCGGTGCCGGCGGCGATGTAGTCGCCGATCTGCAGGTTGGTCAGGCCCATGATGCCGTCGAAGGGAGCCCGGATGGTCAGCCGGTCAAGCTCCTCTCGGGCGCGGCGAAGGGCGGCGTCGGCAACCTTGAGCGCTGTATCGGCTTCCGAACGGGCGACACGCGTGACGACTCCTTCGGTGAGCTGCCTCAGTCGCTCGACGGCATCGTTCGCCTGGGCGCGCTGTGCTTCGGCGGTTTCGACGGCAATCTGCTCCGTTTCCGAGCGAAGCTGGACCAGCGGCTGCTCCGCCTTGACCTTCCCGCCGCCTTCAAAGAGGACCTTCTCGACGATCCCGGCCTGGCGGGTTGCGATGGTGACCTGGCGTCGGGCGCGGCCCGATCCCACCGCCGCGACGCGCTCGTTGATCGGAACGACCTGCACGTCGAACAGCGTCACCGGCGGCGCTGCCCCCGCACCGCCTTTGCGGCGCTGCGCGTCCGCATCGGTGGCAAACATCAAGATGCCGAACGTCGCCACAACTACCAGGGCAGCCGCCAATTTATTCGCCGCCTCTTCATGTGTCGTTCCCCCTTGAACTTCGGATATGAGCCGACCAAATCCCATCGATGTTATTCAACGCGATCGGGGACTATACGACTTGCAAACGCACAGGCCACCAGGATCCGTCGCTGGTAACATCAATCGCTTGTTTCGATTGAGGAACATCCCCCGTGGCGTCGACGCAGCGGTCGGCCGCGGCGGTCTTCGATGAGCCTGCGAGTCCTCGTTGCGCCGAGTGGACTTAAAGAAAGCATAGGACCGCAAGACGCGGCTCGCGCGATTGCCGCCGGTGTCCGCAAGGCGCTTCCCGACGCGCGCATCGACGTGCTGCCGATGATCGATGGCGGCGAGGCATTCGCGAGCACGCTCGTCGAGTTGACCGGGGGAACGCTCAGCACGGTTCGCGTGTGCGGGCCGAGCGGGAAAGCAATCGATACCCAGGTCGGATTTCTCGGCGGCGCCGAGACCCGCACGGCGGTTATGGACGTCGCGTCCGTGGCTGGGCTCCGATTGATGCCGAGGGCAAAGCGAAACATACTGACGGCAAGCAGTTTCGGGGTCGGCGAGTTGATCGCGAAGGCGCTCGATCTCGGCGCCGAACGGATCCTGATCGGTTGCGGCGACAGTGGTGTGAACGATGGCGGGGTCGGTATTGCCATGGCCCTCGGTGTCGGGTTTTTCGATGTCGACGACAAGCCGCTATTGCACCGGATCGACGCGAGTGGGCTCGACGGGCGCCTGCGGCATGTGCAGATCGATGTTGCGGTGAACTGGCACAACCAGCTTCTCGGACCGCGCGGCGTGTCCCGCGTTTATGGGCCGCAGAAGGGGGCAAGTGCCAAGCAAATCGTGACGCTCGAGCGCGGGCTGGAGCGCTACGCGGCGGTTCTGCTCGAAACGACCGGCATCGACGCCGCATGTCAGCCGGGGGCCGGCGCATCGGGTGGCATCGGCGCGACGCTTGCGGGATTGCTCGGCGCAGTGCTGCATCCTCGCTTTGAGATCATCTCGACCTATCTGGATTTCGATCGCTATCTGCGGGGCGCCGATCTCGTCATCACGGCCGAAGGCTGCGTCGATGGACAATCGGCGCGTGGCAAAATCCCCGCTGAGATCGGCATTCGCGCCCGGGCGCTCGGCATTCCCGTGATCGTACTTGCGGGCGCGATCGGCGAAGGTGCTGAGCAAGTTCTCGACCAGGGTGTCACCGCGTACGCGAGCATTGCTGTGGGCCCGACCACGCTCGCCGCCGCGATCCGCAGTAGCGAGGACCAACTTGCCGCCGCCGCCGAGCAAATGGTCCGGCTGGTCGCCGCTTCGCGCGACGCCGGGTCGGCGGCCGGCAAGGCGAGGAAGGCCCGGTCGCGACGTTTGAGCGGTTGAACGGTTCGCTCGAGCGCGGGTGCATTGCACCATCCCAAGGTCTCGGAAAGATTGAATTTTCCTGAGCGGCGCGCGGTTGACACCCCGGTTTGAGGCTGGCAAGAGAGCCGCGGCGTAGCTATTACGCGCGGATAATCCGTGGGATCCTCAGCGAGCAGCGATCTACTAACCTATTCGTCCGCGAGCAGCAGCTTATTGAGCGGCGCGAACGCCAATCGATACCGTCGGTCGGGGGCGTTCCGGTCATGCGGCAATCCAGGAGCCTGACATATGAAAACGTATTCCATCGCGGCTATTCCAGGAGACGGTATCGGCAAGGAAGTTATCGCTGCCGGAGTCGAGGTGCTCGAGGCGCTCGCCGCACGTGACGGCGGATTCAAACTCGCGGTGACGCCCTATGATTGGGGCTCCGACTACTATCACCGGCACGGCCGCATGATGCCCGATGATGGTCTCGACGCGATCCGCTCCGCCGACGCAATTTTCTTCGGCGCAGTCGGTGCGCCCGATGTGCCCGATCACATCACGCTGTGGGGGTTGCGGCTCGCGATCTGCCAGCCCTTCGACCAATACGCGAACGTCCGCCCGACGCGCATCCTGCCGGGGATCAGCAGCCCGCTCGCGGGCGTGACCGCGAAAGAACTTGATTGGGTGATCGTGCGCGAGAATTCCGAGGGTGAGTACGCCGGTGTCGGTGGTCGCGCCCATCGCGGTCTACCCGAGGAGGTTGCGACCGACGTCTCGATATTCACGCGCGTCGGCGTCGAGCGGATCATGCGGTTTGCCTTCAAGCTCGCGCAGTCGCGCCCGCGCAAGCTGCTGACCATCGTCACCAAGTCGAATGCGCAGCGCCACGGCATGGTGATGTGGGACGAGATTGCCGCCCAGGTGGCGAAGGACTTTCCCGATGTGACGACGGACAAGATGCTGGTTGACGCGATGACAGTGCGGATGACGCTCAAGCCCGCCTCGCTCGACACCATCGTTGCGACCAACTTGCATGCCGACATCCTGTCCGATCTCGCCTCTGCGCTGTCCGGCTCGATCGGTGTCGCGCCGACTGCCAATATCAACCCGGAGCGACGTTTCCCCTCGATGTTCGAGCCGATCCATGGCTCGGCCTTCGACATCACGGGGAAGGGGATCGCCAACCCAGTCGGCACGTTCTGGTCAGCGGTCATGATGCTCGAGCACCTTGGCGAGCCGGCTGCCGCGGGGCGCCTCATGCGCGCGATCGAGCGGGTGACGGCCAATCCCGAGCTGCATACGCCGGATCTCAATGGCCGCGCCACGACGCGGCTCGTCACCGATGGCGTCTGTGCGGCCTTGAGGGCCGATAATACTTAAGAAGAAAAGGGGGGGACATGGCCCGCCATCCCCGCTAATAGGGGTCTATTGAGCATTGGGCACCTTCGGGTCGCGTCAGTGCTCGCGACGTTCGACTTTCCGTCAATTCGTCGAGACCGGCACTGCAGCCGGCCGTCAAAGGGTAGAAACAGTTCAACGCTCGAAGGAAAAACTACATGCGCTCTAAGTTGACGATGCTCGCTTTACCGCTTGCTCTTTGGGGCCTGGCCTCCGAGGCGCGGGCTCAGACGCCAGATCCGAGCTGGCCGCAAACACTGACTCTCGGGACGGCCTCGGTTGGCGGCACCTATTTCGTGTACGGCCAGGTCTGGGCCTCCCTGGTCAACGGCAAGATCGGCACCAAGATCAGCACCCAGCAGACCCAGGGCCCGAACCAGAACATCATTCTCACCGACAGCCGCCAGATCGACTTCGGCATGACGACGATGGGCGTCGCGCTGCAGGCCTGGACGGGTCAGGGTGCGTGGACCAAGGGCACCAAGTACAACAACATCCGCGCGATGTTCCCGATGTACGACACGCCGTTCCACTTCATCGCGCTCGAGAAAACAGGGCTGAAGACGGTTGCTGACATTGCTGGCAAGCGGGCTGGCGTCGGCCCCCGCGCCGGCACCTGCGGCACCTACTTCCCGATGATGTTCGATACGCTCGGCATCAAGGCGACGATCCGCAATGGCCAGGGCTCCGACATGGCGGCCAACCTCCAGGACGGTCTGATCGACGTATTCCCGTTCTGCGCGGGCGTGCCGATCTCGGCGTACTCGGAGCTCGAGACGACCAACAAAGTCCGCTTCTTCACGTACACCGACGCGGAGATCGCCAAGCTCAAGGTCGCGATGCCCGAGCTTTCGGATTCGGTGATCCCGAAGGGCACCTACAAGCAGCAGACCGAAGATCACAAGACGGTCGGCGTCTACAACTTCGCGATTGCGCACAAGGACGTGCCCGAAAGCCTCGTCTACGCAGTGACCAAGGCCGTGCTCGAGAGCAACCCGGATATGGTCAAGGGTCATGCGGCTTCCAGTGAGACGCTGATCGAGAACTGGAGCCGCAATACCTTCCTTCCCTTCCATCCGGGCACGATCAAGTATCTGCAGGAAAAGGGCATCAAGGTACCGGACAAGCTGATGCCCCCGAAGGGCTGAGGTCATCCGCAGGAGTATCGAACGGGTCGTGGCGATCGGCGATGCCGGTCCCCGCGGCCCGTTCGGCTATCATGATTTCTGACGGTATCGAGGGTCAGCGAAGGGGCGGGGCACCATGAGCGCGAACATCAGAGACGAAGACCTCGAGGTGAAAGCTCCCGTTTCCGATGAGGAATTCATCGGCACGCGGCGCGTGCTGCGGAGCTGGGAAGCCAACCTCGTGGCGGTGCTGTGCATCACCTTCACGCTATTCCACCTGTTCGTGCTCAACGTCTATTCGCTTGAGCCGCTGATGTTCCGGGCGATCCATGTCGGCTGGGGAATGGCCATCGGCTTTCTCATCTCGGCGCCGTTTCTGCGCGCCGGCGCCGACGGCGTTCCGTGGTACGACTGGATCCTCGCGGTGGCCGCCGCAGCCTGCGCCTTTTACATCTGGTGGGAGCTCGATGGGCTGCTGTTCCGCGCCGGCGCCCAGTTCACGCCGGGTGATGTGATCACCGGCGTCGTCGGTACGGTGCTGGTGCTCGAAATTTCGCGCCGAATGACCGGCCTCGCTTTGCCGATCATCGCCGGCGTCTTCATCCTCTACTGTTTCGTCGGTCCATGGATGCCGGGCGTGCTGCGGCACAACGGCTTCGCGGTCGATCGCCTGTTCACGTACATGTTCAGTGAATACGGCATCTTCGGCGTGACGACGCAGGTGTCGTCGACCTACATCATTCTGTTTGTCACGTTCGCGGCGTTCCTGACCGTGTCGAAGGCCGGCGACTACATCAACGATGCAAGCAACGCGCTGTTCGGCTGGGCGCGCGGCGGCCCGGCCAAGGCGTGCGTCGCATCCGGCATCGCGTTCGGTGCCATTTCAGGTTCCGCAGTCGCCAACGTCGTCGCCTCGGGCATGGTGACGATCCCCATGATGCGCCGGGTCGGATATGACCGGCCAACGGCGGCGGCGATCGAGGCGACGTCATCGACGGGTGGCCAGATCACCCCGCCGGTACTCGGCGCCGGCGCGTTCCTGATGGCCGAGATCACCGGCATTCCCTATGGCACCATCGCTCTCGCGGCGGTCATTCCGTGCCTGCTGTTCTATATCGCCTGCTGGATTCACGTCGATCTGCACGCGATCCGGCTCGGCGTCAAAGGCCTGCCGTTCTCTGAGCTGCCGCCGATCAAAGCGATCCTGCCGCGGATCTATCTGCTCGCCCCGATTTTCGTGCTCGTGTACGTGCTGCTCGATGGTTATTCGCCATTCCGTGCCGGCTCACTCGGTATCGTGGCGGCGCTGATCTGTGGCGCGATCGCCATCTGGTTCAGGGACTTCAAACCCGACGGCAGCGTGAGTACGGAGGGATCGGACAGTTGGGGTTCCATGCTGTTCAGTGCCGTCTTGCGGTTCGCGATCCTCGCGGGAATGGGATTCGGAATGATGGCGCTGATGGTGCATGGCATTCCAATGCTGCCCTCATCGGTTGCGCTTGCTGCGTCCATCGGCCTTGTCGCGTTGCCGGCGTTGTTGTTCGGCTGGCAGCGGACGCTCGAGGCGCTTGAGAAAGCCGCGCGCGACAGCATCCAGCTTGTCGCGGTCTGCGCTTGCGCCGGCATCATCGTCGGCGTCGTCGCTCTGACCGGCGTCGGTGGGCGCTTCTCCGAGCTGATCCTCGGTGTCGCCGGCGCGAGCCAGCTTCTCGCCATGATCTTTGCGGCCATGGTCGCGCTTGTCCTCGGCATGGGTATGCCAACGACGGCGGCCTACGCGATCGCTGCCGCTGTGATCGCGCCGGGTCTCTCGCGCATGGGCGTGCAGCCGCTGGTCGCGCACATGTTCGTCTTCTATTTCGCGGTGATCTCGGCGATCACGCCGCCGGTGGCGCTGGCGTCGTTCGCGGCCGCCGGAATGGCGCAAGCCGACCCTTGGAAGACGTCATGGATCGCCGTGAAATTCGGGCTTGCGACCTTCCTCGTGCCGTTCATGTTTTACTATTCGCCGGTGCTGCTGATGCAGGGCGAATGGCCCGCCATTATCCAGGCGACGGTGACGGCGGCCATCGGCGTCTGGTTCCTCGCGGGTGCCTCCGAGGGCTGGTACGGCGGTCGCCTCGCGATGCCGCTGAGGTTCGCCATGGGCGCGGCGGCATTGTGCATGTTGCATCCAGGCTCGATTTCCGATCTCGTCGGTCTTGGCATTGGCATCCCAATCTACGCCTATCAGCGCATGATCGGGGGCGGCAGCACGCCTGCGACGGCATAGGCTAGTGGGCCAGATAATCGCGTAGTGCTGCAAGCAATGTCGCGGTGGCGATGAGCCCGAGCATGATCAGCGCGGCGTTGCGGAAGTGACGCTGACCGCCGCTTGCGAAATAACGGCTGCCCAGCAAGATCGAGCCGCCATAGATCGGCAGGAGCATCAGCCCGAGCACGATCGATTGCCGTGTGAAGAGGCCGTAATACAAGAGCGGCAGCAGCGACGAGAGCGACACCGCCGTCATCAGCGCCAGGACGTTGCCGCGCTGTTGTACCGGCGAGCCCGGCCGCGACAGGGCCACCGCGACGACCGGCGGGCCGCCGACTCCTGCCGTGCCCTGGATCAGGCCGCCCGCGATGCCGGCGCCGATCAGCACGGGGCGGCTCACTTCGCCTTCGAGGCGCCAGCCGCGTGCCAACATCGCGACCATGAACACCACAAGCGCCGATATGACGATTTTCATGATCGCTGGATTGACGCTGACCAGGATCCAGGTTCCGATTGGCGTGCTCAGAAAAATGGCGAGCGAGATCGGTATGACGATCGGTCGCTCTGCGGTCCGTATTGCTTCGGGAAGAAGCTGGAGCAGCGTGGGTATGCCGACGACGGTCATCGCGGCCACGGCAAGGCGGGGATCATAGGCGAGGCTGAGGACCGGGATGGCGACGAGGGCGGCGCCGAAGCCGACGAAGCCGCGCATGAAGCCGCCGATGAAGACCGCTGCGCAGACGATGGCCAAACGGGCGTCCAGCGCTACGCCGAGCAGTTCCGCCACGTCGCTCTCCCATAGTGCGGCGCCGACCGGTTTCTTGCTGCGGCGTCTCGCATGTCGGGACGCACGATGACCGCTCGCACGCCCGCTGACCAGCGCGCTGACACGTGGGCGCTCCGTCGCGGAAGCATGGCATTGATCGTCAGGAGGCTTGGCCCGCGCGCTTTTTCGCCAGTGCGCGATCGAGGAAGCCGAGGCGATCCTGGCCCCAATAGATGACGCCGTCGAGAACGTATGACGGCGCGCCGAATACGCCGAGCGCGAGTGCTTCGGCGCTATAGGCCTGATACAACTCCTGGACGCGAGAGGTCCGCTCGGCTGCGACCAGCGCGGCGCCGTCGTAGCCGTTCTCGTCGGCGATCTGGCGGCGGACGTCGGCGTCCGAGATATCGCGCTCCTCGGCCCACAGAGCGCGCAGGATCGCGTGCGAGAGCGGGAAGGCGTCGAGCCCCTGATCCTGCGCGGCGATCACCATCCAGCCGGCGTATTTGTTCCAATTGGGATCAGTTGGAATCTGCTGCGGGTAATGACGGGGCTTGAGCACCAGCGGCATCCCGAGATAATCGCTCCAGCGGGCGAGTTCCACCTCATGGTAGGCGCGTCGGGGCGGCAGGCGCGTGCGCAGCGGCATTCCGCCGGTCTTCAACACGACGTCCTGGAAGTCGTAGGGTTTGAGGAGCAGGCGTACGCGATGGCGGCGGACGATATCCTGGAGCTGCGGCCCGCCGAGATAGGCCCATGGCGAGGACTGGCTGTAGTAGCAATGCAGATCGATCATGGGCGTGCCTTCGCGAGATAGGATGGGAGACGAACAGAATGGCCGAGATCTGGCAGGGCGTGAAGACCGCGCGGAACGATCAGGCGCTCGTCGCGCTGGCTGAGCGCGCCCGCCACGATCTCGACATGCTGAATTTCCCCGCCGCCAACTGGGTACCGCCATCCATGGGGCCTGATGGCCGGCCGATGCTGGATGCGCTGATCGTTGGTGGCGGCATGTGCGGGCAGACGGTCGCCTACGGCCTGATGCGCGAGGGCATCCGCAATATTCGTACGATCGATCGCAATCCGCGCGGCGAGGAAGGGCCGTGGGGGACGTACGCGCGCATGGAGATCCTGCGCTCGCCGAAGACGCTGACAGGCCCCGATCTCGGCGTACCGTCGCTGACGTTCCGGGCGTGGTTCGAGGCGCAGCACGGCGTTGAAGGTTGGGCACGACTGCACAAGGCGGGGCGGATCGATTGGCGCGACTACCTGCTGTGGGTACGCGATACGGTCGGCATCGCAGTGGAAAACGGCACGACACTGGTGGGGATGGAGCCGACCGTGGCGGGTGTACGGGCGACGCTCGAGAGCGCGTCGGGCCGCGAGGAGGTATGGGCCCATAAGGTGGTGCTGGCCGGTGGTCGCGACGGAGCCGGTGCGCTGCGGTTCCCGCACTTTCCGGGGCTCGCCCACGCGAGCGCGGTGGCGTGGGCGCGCGTACTGCATTCGACGGCGGCGATGGGGCCAGCCGACTTTGTCGGTCGACGCGTTGGTGTGCTTGGTGCGGGTGCGTCGGCGTTCGATTGTGCAGCGACGGCGCTCGAATCTGATGCAGCCGAGGTCATGATGTTCGTGCGCCGGCCGCATCTGCCGCAGGTCAACAAGTCGAAAGGGGCATCGTATCCGGGCTTTCTGCGCGCTTTCGGGGGACTGAGCGATGCCGATCGCTGGCGGCTGCAGTCGTACATCTTCGGCGAGCAGGCGCCGCCGCCGCATGAATCAGTTCTGCGCTGCGATGCGCACGATAGTTTTTCGATCCGATTCGGGGAGGCTTGGACGGATGTCGTGCCGGGAGCGAACGGTGTCGTCGTGATGACTAACAAGGGCCGCTACGACTTTGACAGCGTGATCCTCGCGACCGGTTTCGAAGTCGACATTGCCAAGCATCCGCTGCTCGCACCCTTGGCCGGCAATATCATGTTATGGCGCGATCGTGTCGGCTCGGACATCGACGCGCGTGACGATGAGAGCGCGCGACACCCTTTTCTCGGCGCGGGTTTCGAGCTGATTGAGCGTACGCCGGGACGTACGCCAGGTCTCGGACGTGTCCACATGTTCAACGTTGGCGCGTCCATGAGCCATGCGGCACTTGCGGGCGATATTCCGGGACTGCAGATCGGCACCAATCGGCTCGTCGGCGCGATCCTCGGGGATCTCTTCGCGGCCAATCTGCCGGCCCTCGAAGCGAGGTTGCGCGCTCATGACGAGCGTGAACTAGCCCCGACGCGCTATCTGGTGCGGTGACGCGCTATTCGCGGAATGCTTCCTCGCGGCCTTTGCGGATCGTCGGCAGCAGGACCGCGAGCATGAACAGCAGACTCACCACCAGGAAACCGGCGCATACCGGTCGCTCGAGGAAGATCCACCAGCTCCCGCGCGAGACGACGAGCGAGCGGCGGAAATTTTCCTCGATATGCGGGGCGAGGATGACGCCGAGGATGAGCGGCGCTGGCTCGCAACCGATCTTCGGCAGCAGGTAGCCGACGACGCCGAACAACGCCATCACCAGCACGTCGAACGCCGAGTTCTGGACGCTGTAGGCGCCGATGCAGCAGAAGACCAGGATTGCGAGGTAGAGCCATCGATAGGGCACGTTGAGCAGTAGCACCCAGATGCGAATGAGCGGCAGGTTGATGATGACCAGCATCAGATTGCCGATCCACATCGATGCAATCATCGCCCAGAAGAGGTCGGGACGCTCGACCATCAGCTTCGGCCCCGGCACGATGCCGTGGATGGTCATGGCGGCGAGCATGAGCGCCATCACGGCGTTGGAGGGCAGGCCGAGGGTCAGCAGCGGAATGAACGAGGTCTGCGCGCCGGCGTTGTTGGCGGCTTCCGGTGCAGCCACGCCTTCTACCGCGCCGTGGCCGAATTCCTCGGGGCGCTTCGACCACTTCTTTTCGATGACGTAGGCGCCAAAGGCTGCAATCAGCGCGCCACCGCCCGGCAGCACGCCGAGGATCGAGCCGATCGCGGTGCCGCGTAGAACGGCTGGAACCGCGCGTCGCGCTTCATCCCGGTTCGGCCACAGTGAGGAAACGGGTTGCACCTCGGGCTTACCGAATGTCCGCGCGAGGTTCGAGATGACTTCACCGACACCGAACAAGCCCATGGCCAGGGCGACGAAGCTGACGCCTTCCGAAAGATACGGGATGCCGAAGGTGAAGCGCGACTGGCCGTCGGTGATGCCGGTCCCGGCGAGACCGATGATCAACCCGACGAGGACCATGACGATGGATCGCACGACCGAGCCCTGCGCGAGCACCACCGCTGCAATGAGGCCGAAGATCATCAGGCCGAAATAGTCCGGCGACTGGAACGTGCTGGCTATCCAGACCATCGGCGCGGAAAAGATGGCGATGATGAACGTCGCTACCGTGCCGGCGAAGAAGGAGCCGAGCGCGGCGATTGCGAGGGCGGCGCCGGCACGGCCCTTGCGCGCCATCGCATGGCCATCGAGGCACGTGACGACGGACGAACTTTCACCGGGAATGTTGACGAGGATTGCCGTCGTCGACCCTCCGTACTGCGCGCCGTAGTAGAGGCCGGCAAGCATGATGAGCGCGGCGACGGGCGGTAGCGTGAACGTAATCGGCAGCAGCATCGCGATCGTCGCCACCGGTCCGAGACCGGGGAGGACGCCGACCAGCGTGCCGATGAGGGCGCCGAGGAAGCAGAACAGCAGGTTCTGCGGCGTCAGTGCCAGCTCGAAGCCGTAAGCAAGTTGACCGAACAGCTCCATGTTTGGCGGCCCTCAGAACCACCAGACGGGGATCGAGATCTTCAGGAAATAGACGAATAAGCACCACGAGAACGCGGCGAGGGCTACACCCGAGATCAGCGTCGAGACTAGCGTGTTGCCGTAGGCGGCCGGTGCGGCGATGAGCACCGTCGCCAGGATCGCGACGATCATGCCGGCTCGATCCAGCAGCAGCGCGAAGGCGACGATGCCGACGGTGACGAGACCGACTTGACGCCAAGCGATGTCGGTATCGAGGAGATCAACGGAGCGGCCGGCCCGCGCGACCAGCAGCACGCCGAGGCCGAGCAACAGGAGGCCGATCACCAGCGGAACGTAGCCGGGGCCAATGCGGCCGCCACGTCCGAGCCCATATTCGAAGCTCACATAAATGACGGCGAGGGCGAGCACGATGGTCGCCACCCCCGCCCATGTGTCGGCTTTGCCGAGCCACCCCCCGCCGGAGCTGGCGGAGGGACGAGGCATATCTTCGGATGCCATCTTGGCGCCCCGGTTGCGCGTCGCCGCGGTTCAGATCAGTCGACAGTAGCGCCCGACTTCTTGACCACCTCGGCCCACTGCGCGCGGTCCTTCTTCACCGTTGCCTTGAACTGCTCAGGCGTTTCGTAGCGGACGCCATTGCCGATCGCGGCAAGCTTGTCGACGACCTCCTTGTCTTCGAGAACGGTCTTTAGCGCGGAGTTAATCTTGTTGACGATCGCCGCATCGAGACCCTTCGGGCCGAAGAAGCCGTACCACGTCACGCTCTCGAAGCCCTTCAACGTCTCGCCGATCGTCGGAATATCCGGGAGAAGCGGGACGCGCTTCGAGGTCGACATCGCGATCAGCCGCAGCGTGCCGGCCTTGTGCTGGCCAAGCACGGTCTGAAGCTGGGCGAACTGGCAGCACGTCTCGCCGTTGAGCATCGCCTGAATCGCGGGCGGGCTGCCCTTGTAGGGGATGTGGACCATGTCAATGCCGGCGGCGACGTTGAACTGGGCGAAGCCGAGATGCGTCGAGGCGCCGTTGCCGGAGGAGCCGTAGTTGAGCTTGCCCGGCTGCTTCTTGAGGATCGCGATGAACTCGGTGACCGTCTTGGCGTCGACGATCTTGGGATTGACGGTGAGAACGTTCGGCACGTCGACCACCGGGCCGATCGGCGTGAAATCAGCTTCGACGTCAAAGCTCAGCTTCTTGTAGAGTGACGCGTTGATGCCGTGCGTCCCAGCGGTGCCGAAGAGGATCGTGTACCCGTCGGGCGTCGCTTTGGCGACGTACTCCGACGCGACGTTGCCGCCGGCGCCGGACTTGTAGTCGAATACAATCGTGCCGCCGAGCGCCTTCTCGAGTGGGCCCTGGATGATACGGCCGATGATGTCGAGGCCGGATCCGGCGGGGAAGCCTTCGACGATCGTGATCGGCTTCGACGGATACGACTGGGCAGCGGCCGGCGCGGAGGCCAAGACCGGGGTGAGGGCCGGGGCGAGAACCGCCAGACCGATCTGGCTCAGCGACGCGATGCGCGCGAAGAACATGCTTAGGACTCCCGTTGTGCACTGTAAATCGGCTCAACGATGGGCGGGCCGGCAAGTCGGCGTCAAGTCCGAATGTCGGCCGAAGCGCATCCCAATCGGGCAATAGACCGCCCGCCGCAGCCTCATGCAGGCTGAAGAATGCTTTCGATGGCCTTCGAGATCGCGAGTGTGCGCCGGTCGGTACCGCCGCGGCCGACGACCATCAGGCCGGTGGGGACGTCGCCCGGCCGGTTCATCGGGATCGAGATCGAGCAGCAATCGAGGATGTTGAACATCATCGGGTTGCGCAGGATCAGCAGGTTGATGCGGGTGTAATCGTCGTCCTTGGCAACCTCGTCGATGCGGGGCGCGATGATCGCTGTGGTCGGCATGATGACGGCATCGTAGTCGCTCGTCGCCGTGACGTAGGCAGGGATGGCGGCGGCGCGGCGTTCGATGAGATCGATGTAGTCCGCGGCGTCCTGCTCGGCGCCGCGCATGATGCGTGTGCGCACGCGCGGATCGTATTCGTTGCCGCGCGTGGCGATCAGTTTGCGATGCCAGGCGTAGCTTTCGGCGCCCGCGATGCCGCCCTTGGCCGTCATCTCTGCGATACGCTCGAGTACCGGCAGCGGTGCGCGGGTCACGACGGCACCGGCATCGCTGAGGCGGCGCAATGCGGCTTCGAAGGCGCTGGCGACGTGGGAGTCGAGGCTGTCGAGAACAATGGTCTCGGGCACGAGCAGGCGCAGCGCCTTGGCGGGCACCGCATCGATCGCACTCGGCGTCTCGTTGGCGAAGATGGCATCCATGATCGCGCAGCAGTCGACCGTGCGTGCGATCGGTCCGATCGAGTCGAGCGACTTGGAGAGCGGAACGACGCCGTCGTTGGGCACACGGCGTGCGGTCGGCTTCCAGCCTGTGACACCATTGAATGCTGCGGGAACACGGCACGATCCGCCCGTGTCCGTCCCGAGTGCGCCGTGTGCCATGCCATCGGCGACCGCGACCGCGGAGCCGGAGGAGGAGCCGCCGGGCACACGACGCTCGCTGCGCTGCCATGGGGATGCCGGCGTGCCGTAGTGCGGGTTGATGCCGAGGCCGGAGTAGGCGAACTCGGTCATGTTCGCGCGACCGATAAGAATGAAACCGGCGCGGCGCAGGCGAGCAACGGATGGCGCATCAGCGGTCGCAGGCGGGCTGTCGCGCAAGGCGCGCGAACCTGCGCACGTCACCTGCCCCTTGATGTCGGCGAGATCCTTGATCGCGACGGGAATGCCCGCATATGGCGACGGTGCGGCATCGGCGGCGCGCAGTTTGTCGATACCGTCGGCCGTGGCGCGTGCCTGCTCGGCGTCGACGCGAATGAACGCGCGCGCACCTTCACCGGTGGTGTCTTCGATCCGCGCAAGGCAATCCTCGACGAGGGCGCGGGCCGTCGTCCTGCCGCTGGCGAGTTCTTGCGCGAGCCCGGATAGAGTCGCATGGCGGAGCGTCATCTGAAGTGTCCTGCGCTGTGAAGTTCTGGTCGATTGTATTTAGTATCCCACGCGACCGGAAGGCGCGCGTGCCCGTCTTCGCGCACTGGGGATCGTCAGCGCGAGCGGCGAGTGTGCGGCATCCCATGGTGCAGTGCGCGCTCATTCTTCGGGCAGGATCTGATCGGAGACACCAAGTACAAGATCATGTTGGCCGGATATGTCGCCATGCAGGTGCCGGTCTTGCATATGGCATACCTGCGTGCCATCCTCAGTTCAAATACGACATTGCCGACATAGAGATCGGCAAGATTTGGGAGGAAGATCAATGACCAAAATGAATGAAAAGACGCCCGTAAACCGCCGCCGATTCCTGAAAGGCGGGGCGCTTGCTGCTGCCGCGACGGCCGGCACCGTTGCCATGCCCAATGTATCGCGTGCCCAGACGGTCACCCTGAAGATGCAGGGATCGTGGGGAGCGAAAGACGTCTTCAACGAGATGGCGCAGGATTACGTCAAGCGCGTCAATGACATGGCCGGTGGCCGCCTCAAGATCGACTACTTGGTCGGCGGTGCCGTCGTTCACCCCTTCCAGGTGTTCGACGCTGTCCATGGTGGCCAGCTCGATGCAGCGCACACGGTGCCCGTCTACTGGTACGGCAAGCACAAGGCAGCCTCGCTGTTCGGCACCGGTCCCGTGTTCGGCTTCAACGCGAACGAAGGTCTCGGCTGGATTCATAACGGCGGCGGCTACGCGCTGTATGAAGAGCTCCAGACCCAGATCATGAAAGTCGACATCAAGAGCTTCTTCGTGATGCCGATGCCGACCCAGCCGCTTGGCTGGTTCAAGAAGCCGATCATGTCGGCGGACCAACTCAAGGGCCTCAAGTACCGCACAGTCGGTCTCGCGGCCGACCTGTTCCAGGCCATGGGCGCTTCCGTCGCGCAGCTTCCCGGCGGTGAAATCGTGCCGGCGATGGAGCGGGGCGTCATCGACGGCTTCGAGTTCAACAACCCGACCTCGGACCGCCGCTTCGGCGCGCAGGACGTCGCCAAGAACTACATGCTGGGCAGCCACCACCAGGCGACCGAGTATTTCGAGATCATGTTCAAGCGCTCGAAGTACACGGCACTGCCGGCCGAGCATCAGGCGCTCCTGCAGTACGCTGCCGAGGCCGTCTCTTCCGCCAACGAGTGGAAGGCGATGGACTACTACTCCAAGGATCTGCAGGAGCTGATCACCAAGGACAAGGTCAACGTGGTCCGCACCCCGCAGGCCATCTTTGACGCCCAGATCAAGGCCTGGGACGGTTTGATCGAGGGCCTCGCTAAAGACCCCTATATGAAGAAGGTGATGGACTCGCAGAAGGAGTGGGTACGTCGCGTGGTGTACTACAACATGTACAACGCGACCGACTACAAGGGGGCCTTCAACCATCACTTCCCGGGCGTGCTGAAGATCTAGACTTGATCCGGCATTCGATGCCATGACGAAGTATCGGGCGGCGTGAAGTGGCGCCGCCCGATGTTTTGATGAGAGCACGCTAAGCGGCATTTGCCGCGGATCGATCCGCACATGAAAAACTTCCTCTTCTTTATCGACTCCTTGAGCACCTGGGTCGGCAAGGCATTTGCCTGGCTGATCATGGTTCTTACGCTCGGCGTCAGTTATGAGGTTCTGGTCAGGTATGCCTTCCGCGCGCCAACCACGTGGGCCTTCGACTTCAGCTATATCAATTACGGCGCCATGTTCTTGATGGCCGGCGCTTACACCCTCTCACGCGGCGGACACGTCCGCGCCGACGTCCTTTACCGGTTCTTCAAACCGCGGACGCAGGCGAGCCTCGATCTCGTCCTCTACATCATCTTCTTCCTGCCCGCCGTCGCCGCGCTGATCTATTCAGGCTGGAACTACGCCGCTTTTTCAGTGCGCTTCAAGGAAGTGAGCATCTTCAGCCCCGCGGGCATCCCGATCTTTCCGCTGAAGGCGCTGATTCCGGTGACCGGTGTTCTTCTGCTGCTGCAGGGGATCGCCGAAATCATCCGCTGCGTCATCTGCATTCGTGAAGGAAGCTGGCCGCAGCGACTCCACGATGTCGAGGAGACTGAAAGCGTCGTGATCCGCGAGCGTTTGGAACACAAGCACCACGCGGTTCATGACGGCAGCAAGGGGGGCTTGGCATGACCGACCCACAAGTTGGCATGCTGATGCTGGGGCTGTTCCTCTTCATCATCATGCTGGGATTTCCGATCGCATTCACGCTCATCGCCATGGGCGTCGGCTTCGGCTTCTATGCCTACTTCACTCCTGGCCAAGCGATCGTCGAGAACCGTGTCTTCACGCTATTGGTGCAGAAAACATTCGAGGTCACGTCCAACGATACGCTGATCGCGGTCCCGTTATTTCTGTTCATGGGTTATCTCATAGAACGGGCGAACATCCTCGACCGGCTCTTTTACGCATTGCAGTTGTCGATGTCGCGCGTTCCGGGCGCCCTTGCCGTCGCAACGATGATCACCTGCGCCATGTTCGCGACGGCGACCGGCATCGTCGGCGCCGTGGTGACATTGATGGGCCTGCTGGCGTTGCCGGCAATGCTGCGCGCGGGTTACGACATCAAATTGTCGACGGGTGTCGTGTGCGCGGGCGGCTGCCTCGGCATTCTCATTCCGCCCAGCATCTTGCTGATCGTGTATGCCGCGACGGCCGGTGTTTCAGCAGTGAAACTCTATGCGGCCGCGTTCTTTCCCGGGTTTCTGCTCGCGGGACTGTACATTGTCTATATTATCGCGCGGGCGGTCATCAATCCGGCGCTAGCACCGAAGCTGCCTAAAGAGCAGACCGATGTCCCGTACAGCCACGTTATCATGGCGCTCGCGACGTCGTTTCTGCCACTCGCAACGCTCATCGTGTGCGTGCTCGGGGCCATTCTTTTTGGCCTCGCAACACCGTCGGAAGCCGCGGCAGCGGGCGCGCTCGCGAGCCTCGTGCTGGCCGCCATCTATCGCGCGCTCAATTACGAGATGCTGAAGGAGTCGGTGTACCTGACCGTCCGTGCGACCGCGATGGTCTGCTACCTGTTTATCGGATCGTGGACGTTCTCTTCGGTATTCGCGCTGTTGGGCGGCCAGCAGGTCGTCGAGAATTTCATCCTGGGGCTCAATCTCTCCTCGGTGCAGTTCCTGATACTGACGCAGGTCATCATCTTCATCTTGGGATGGCCGCTCGAATGGACCGAGATCATCGTCATCTTCGTGCCGATCTTCCTGCCCTTGCTCGACGATTTCGGGGTCAATCCGATCTTCTTCGGGATTCTGGTTGCGCTCAACACTCAGACAGCCTTCAACACGCCGCCGGTTGCCATGGCCGCGTTCTATCTCAAAGGTGTTGCGCCGCCGGAGGTGGAACTGACTCACATCTTCCGCGGCGCGCTGCCATTCGTCGGCATGGTGTTTCTGACGATGATCCTGGTCTACGTTTTCCCGGGTATCGCCTTGTGGCTTCCCGAGTACCTGTACTCGTCGCGCTGATGCATTCTCGTCGTAAGGACTGGCAAACGTGAAACCGAGCACGCTCTCACTCGTCGACGCCGCTGAGAGCGTGCGCGAGGGACGCATCAGTTCGGTCGAGCTGGTCGAGGACTGTTTGCAGCGCGTAGAGGCGGTAGACGGCGCGATCCAGGCGTGGGCCTTTCTCGATCCCGAGCACGCGCGTCGTCAGGCACGTGCAGCGGACGAGCATCGTGCGGCCGGGCGGACGATTGGGCCGCTGCATGGCGTTCCGATCGGCATCAAGGATCTCTTCGATACGTCCGACTATCCGACCGAATTCGGTTCGGCCCTGTGGAAGGGGCGAACGCCTCGCCACGATGCGGCGGCGGTCGCACGCTTGCGTGCTGCCGGTGCCATCATCATGGGCAAGACCGTCACCACGGAATACGCCTATTTCCATCCGGGCAAGACGCGAAATCCGCACGATTCGACGCGCACGCCCGGCGGATCGTCGAGCGGCTCGGCAGCGGCCGTCGCGGCAGGCATGGTTCCCGCCGCCATCGGCTCGCAGACCAACGGCTCGGTCATTCGCCCCGCCGCGTTCTGTGGTGTCGTCGGCTTCAAGCCGACGCACGGATTGATACCGCGATCAGGTGCGCTGCTGCTGTCGCGGACGCTCGATCACGTCGGCGTCTTCGCGCGCTCCGTCACGGATGCGGCGCTGCTCGCCGATGTGCTCGCGGGCCACGATGAGGACGATCCCGATACGCGCCCGATTGCGAGCCCGCAACTCGCGCTGACGGCTGCCGGCGAGCCGCCGTTGCCGCCGCGACTGGCTTTCGTAAAGGGCGCGCCGTGGCAAGCAGCCGAGCCCGTGCTCGACGAGGCGTTCGGCGAACTCGTCGATGCGCTGGGAGACATCGTCCAGCCTCTCGACCTCGGCCACACGTTCGATAAAGCCATCGAATTCCACGGCACCGTTATGGCCGTCGAGATGGCGCACAATTTCCGCCGCGACCTTGCACAAGGCGGCGATGTGCTCAGTGTCCAACTCAGAGAGCTGCTCGAGCGCGGCAGCAAGCAGACCGCGCTCGCGTACCTCGAGGCGACGTCGTCGGTGGAGACGTTCAATCGGGCGCTCGATGATGTGTTTGGCGAGTACGATGCGATCCTCACCGCGTGTGCACCGGGCGAAGCGCCCATCGGCATGGCGACCGGCAATCCGATCTTCTGCTCGACCTGGTCGCTGCTCGGTACGCCTGCTGTGACACTGCCGTTGCTTGAAGGCCCGAACGGTTTGCCGATCGGCGTGCAGTTAATTGGCCGGCGTGGCAATGACGCTCGTCTTCTGCGGACGGCGCGATGGCTTGCCGCGCGTGTCAGCAAGAGTGCCGGCCGCAGAGCCTCATCGTCGCGTCAAAAAGCTGGTGGCGCTGGTGCCAGCAAGAGGAGCCGCAAATGACGAACTTGATCACCGGCATCATTGGAATCGCTTCGGTCGTGGCGTTTCTCTCGTTCATGCTGGTCTGGGTGCCGGCGCCGCCACTGATCATCATCGTCGTCGCGGTGATGGCGTTGCTGGTCATCGACTTTCTGCAGTCGCTGAAATCCGGCGGCAACGGCGGGTCGTAGTCGCTGTTCTCGACAATTGTCGGACAGCTATTTGCTCAGCAGTCCGCATTTTATCCGTGCTGGAAAGAAAGTCTTTGTCGGCGAATTGATCCGCGTGTATTTTGGCCACGTGGCAAGTAGATAGTATCCGACCGATGCTGTTTGGAAGACGCTTCCAAGGGCAGCAGCAGGGGTCGAGTTGGGGTGTTGTGCGTACGTTGGTCGATCGCGAGTTCCAGTTCTCTAGCGTTTTGGGGTGTGCACTTCGGCGCAAGAGCGTCGTTGCGACCCTGCGAGTTTGGCTGCGCCCGGATCGGGCCGCCGTCACTGCCGCTGCGGATCGGGGGGCTCGATGAGCGCCCGCATACCGCTGCCGCAATCGGATAAACCCATGCGTGGCGCTGCGGGCGGTCAGGCTCACGCGCCCGATCATCACGAAGTCCACAGGCGCCACGGAAATGCCGCATCCACGGGCGCTGATACAAATGCGCGAGATGTCGCGCAGGGCGCGCGCAAGGATTTTGGGCTGCGGTTATCCCCCGAGCAATCGCCGGCGCAGCCTACGGAAGGTCTGTCCTGGGCGCCTCGGGCGCGGACAGCGGAAGAACTTCGGGCGCGTTTCCAGGAGCGCGCGGGGGGACAGTCCCGTGCGGTGCAGGGAAATTCGGTCGATCGGCTGGGCAGGCGCCTGACCGATTTCGACCTCGATGAGCAGGAGGAGCGTCAGCGGATGCCTGAGCCGATCCCCGTCGCGTGGCAATCACCGGTCATGCCGAGGTCGCCGAGCATGCTGTATCGGCATATGGGAAGCGGAGTCCTGGGTCTCGCACTCGGGCTCGCGATCGCCGTCCCTGGCGTGCTCTGGTACAAGGGGCGGTTCGATCCGATGGCGCTCGCCGGATTGTCGGCGGCCGATCTTGGATTGGCTATTGCGGCGCCTTCGGGCGGAATGGCCGCCAAGTCGCCAGAACCTGTCGTCGATGTGCGGCGAACCGTTGTGGCGCCGATCGATGTCGTGCCGACCGTTGCGCCGAGTGCGGCGCCTGTTCAGACGCTTGCGTCCGCGCCGGCCACATCGGCCCCTCTGCAATCGTCAGAGCCACCGGTGACCACGACGCCGCGTCAAGAAACTGTCGCTGCCCCAGTGGCGGTGCTGCAGCCGGCGCCAATGGAGGTCGTGACGTCCGTTGCGCCGCCACCACCGCCGCCAGTCAAGCCGGAAGTGGCGATGCTCGATGATGCGCGCCGGTTGATCGGAGAAGGTGATTTTGCGGCCGCTCGCCGCGTTCTCGAGAACGACATTCTGGCAACGACGCCGGCCGCGCGATTCCTGCTGGCCGAGACCTATGATCCGAATTTCCTGGCTGCACGGGGCATCCGCAGCGTGCGTGCGGAGGTGCCGCGCGCGGTCGAGCTCTACCGGGAAGCCCTGAGCGGCGGCATCGACACCGCGCGCCAGCGTCTGACGGCACTACGGCCTTAGAGTATGCCGCGTGGCGCGTCCTGCGCCACGCTGCTTACGGCCTATCCCAGCGAAATCCTGTCGACTTCCGCCATCTCTTCGGCGGTAAGTTGCCAGCCGGCCGCTTTGACGTTCGCCTCGATCTGGGCCGGCGAGGTTGCACCGGCGATGACGCTCGTGACAGGCGCCTTACAGGCAAGCCAGCTAAAGGCGAGTTCGAGCAATGTATGATCGCGCGCCTTGGCGAAGGCCTCGAGCATCTCGACCTTGGTCCAGTTGCCTTCGTTTAGGTATTTGTCGGCCCACCGTTGCGCTTGCGACAGGCGGCCATCCGCCGGCATTTTGTTGCGCGCGTACTTGCCGGTGAGCAGCCCGCTGGCGAGTGGGAAAAACGGCAGCAACCCCAGTCCATAGTGCGTCATCGCAGTGGCGAGCTGCGGTTCGACGACGTCGCGCACGACGAGGCTGTATTCGTCCTGGCACGAGATGAACGATGCGAGCCCGCGCGCCTTTGATATTTCCTGCGACTTCGCGACCTGCCAAGCCGGCATATTGGAGCAACCAATGTAGCGTACCTTGCCCTGGTGCACGAGGTCGTCGAGCGTCGACAGCGTCTCGTCGATCGGCGTGAGCGGATCGACCTTGTGATACTGGTAGAGATCGATCCAATCGGTCTTCAGTCGCTTCAGGCTCGCCTCGACCGCGCTCATGATGTAGCGCCGCGAGGCACCCTTCATCCGGCCGACATCATCCATCTCCCAGCCGAATTTGGTCGCCAGCACGATATCCTTGCGGCGCGCGCCGAGCACCTCGCCGATGATCGTTTCGGATCCGCCACGATTGCCGTACATGTCGGCGGTGTCGAACAGCGTGATGCCGGAATCGAGCGCCTTGTGGATGACCTTGCGCGACGCTTCGAGGTCGAGACGGCCGCCGAAATTGTTGCAGCCGAGGCCGACTTTCGACACACGCAGGCCCGAGGGGCCGAGATTGCGTTCCTGCATCGATATTCTCCAGTTTGCTGGTCTGTTTCCGCGCGTCGGTCGATTGCGCGGCGATACGTTCAGTTATCCATCATGCCTGATATCGTGAACCCGCCATCTGCGGCATAGACGTGCCCGGTGACGAAGCTCGCGTCGTCGGAGGCGAGGAAGGCCGCGACGGCCGCAATCTCGGAGGGATCGCCGTAGCGCGCGAGCGGCATGCGCGTGCGGATGTACTCGGACGGCTCGGCGCCGGCGTTGACGCGCGTGCGGCTCGGTCCCGGCGCGACGGTATTCACGAGGATTTTGTGCTCGGCGAGTTCGATTGCCATCGTCTGCGTGAGGTTGATGATGCCGGCTTTGCTGGCGCCATAGGCGGCGCGGCCACGGCCTCCGAAGATGCCCGAGTTCGAAGCGACGGTCACGATGCGCCCGCCATTGCCCTGCTTCACCATCTGGCGCGCCGCAGCCTGGGCGCAGATAAACGTGCCGTAGAGATTGGTGCCGATCACGCGGTCCCAGAGGTCGTCGGTCATTTCGAGGAACGGCTCGCGGTCCATCAGGCCGGCGTTGGCGACGAGAATGTCGAGCCGGCCGAAGGCATCGACGGCTTTTGCGACCACAGCGGCGGCATCCTCGCGCTTGCGTACGTCCATGGCGAACGGCTCGGCCGTGCAGCCGGCCTTGGCGATTTCCTCGACGGTGCTCGCGGCGCGTTCTGCGTTCATGTCAGCGACGATGACCTTGACACCGTCCGCCGCCAGCCGCCGGGCGATCGCCGCGCCGATGCCGTTCCCCGAACCCGTTACGATCGCAACCTTACCGCCTAATCCGCGCATGCCGGTCTCCTCCGTCCTTTTCATCCAGGTTGCGATGGGCAGCGCACTCTGCCAAGAGCTATTCGCAATAACGCCTCATCGAGGATCAAGCATGAGCCGCCCGACGTCCACCTTCGACTATCTCCCCGCCGAGGAGAGCTTTCATGACCCGTTGCGCGCCGACGCAGGCGAGCCGGACAAGGCGCGGGCTGTGGTGATCCCGTTCGGGCTCGAAGCGTCGGTGAGCTATGGCGGCGGTACGGCGGCCGGGCCGGCCGCGATACTGAGTGCCAGCCACCAGCTCGAATTGTTCGACGAGGAGGTGTGGCGCGAGCCATATCTCGACTACGGCATCGCGGCGCTGCGCGCGCCGACGATTGCGGGAAACATCGAGGACGCGCTCGCGCAGCTTGCGACGCTTGTCGGGCAGGTGCTCAACGCCAATCGTTTTCCGCTGGTGCTCGGCGGCGAGCATTCGTTGACGGCGGGGGCGATCCGGCCGTTCGCCGAGCGCCATAAGGATCTGGTGGTGCTGCAGTTCGACGCCCACGCGGATCTGCGCGACGGCTACCTCGGCGAGAAATACTCGCACGCATCCGCCATGCGCCGCGTCCTCGATCATCCGCACGTCGAACTCGTTTCGGTTGGCATCCGCGCGATCTCCAAGGAAGAAGCGGACTTCGCGAGCGCCAATCGCGACCGCGTCCGCATCTTCTGGGGCAAGGATCAGGCGGTCTGGGATATCGATGAAATCGTGAAAACGCTTGCCGGGCGACCGATTTACGTCTCGTTCGATATCGATGGCCTCGATGGCGCGGTCATGCCTGCGACCGGAACGCCGACGCCGGGTGGGCTCTCATACCTGCTCGCGCTGGCGATCCTGCGGCGCGCCGCGGAGGTCGGCTCCATCGTCGGTGCCGACGTCGTGGAACTGGCGCCGATCCCGGGACTGCATGTCTATGACTACACGGCGGCAGCGTTGGCCTACAAAATCATGACGTATGCGCTGTCGGGGACTCAGCGGCGTTGAAGTGCGTCAACTGCCAAGGTCTGTCTTGAGCCGTTCCATGGCAGCGGGGTTGGCGGCAAAGCGAAATTGCGTGATGCCGACGCAGAGCAGGATCATGATGCCGTTGAAGGCGAGCGTCGGGCCGATGCCGAAACGCTCGGCGATGGCGCCGGTCATCAGGTTGCCGAGTGGCGCCATGCCAACGAAACTCATCACGTAGACGCCAATGACGCGGCCGCGCCAGGCGTCCGGCACCGATTGCTGCATGATCGTATTGGTGGAGGCTGAGGTCATCAAAATGGCGCCGCCGAGGATGGCGAGCAGGATCATCGACAATGTGAGATTACGCGACTGGCTGAATGCGATCAGCGTCAGCGCGACGATGAAGGGAGCCACACGCACCACGATGAGCTGCACGCGCGAGCCGCTCTGCATGGCGAGCACCACCGCGGTCACCAGGGCGCCGGCGCCGACCGAACTCATCAGCAACCCGAGTGTCGACGCGTTACCATCAAAGAAAGACGCGGCGATCGATGGCATGGTGTGTTGATAGGGCAGCGCGAACACGGCGATCGCCGTGACGGTGGGCAGGAGATACCGCGCGGCGGGATGGGTCGTGAGATAGGTGATCGTCTCGCCGAGAGCGATCCCTTTGCGATTGTCGGTGCGGACGGGCTGCGGGTCGGGAAGACGCATTGCGACGAGTGCGATGATGATGGCGCCGAAACTCAACGCATTGAGCGCGAAGCACCAGCTCTCCGGCAGGCGCAACAGCAGGACGCCCGCGATGGTCGGTCCGATAATGCGGCCGATGTTGAACATCATCGAGTTGACGCCGATGGCGCTTGGCAGCAGGGCGCGTTCCTCAACGATGATCGAGAGCAGGGACTGTCGCGCCGGGGTCTCGAACGACGTCGCGGTTCCCGTGCAGAGCGCGATCGCCAGATAGATCCGCACGTCGTCTACGCCGATCGCTGCCATGATGGCGAGCAGGGTCGCAAGGCTCGCCAGTACGCAGTTGACGACAATGAGCATCCGTACGCGACGCACGCGGTCGGTCAGCGCGCCGGCGAAGGGCGAGAAAATGAGGAAGGGGATCTGGGTCAGGAAGCCCGAGACGCCGAGCAGAAAGACAGAGCCCGACAGGCGGTAGATCAGCCAGGAAAGGGCGATTTGCTGAACCCACCCGCCGACGATGGAAACGGCCTGTCCGATCGCGAAGACGCGAAAGCGCGGCTTCGATAGTGCGGGCGGCAGAAATGAAGCCATCGCCACCATCGGTACGTTCGTCCTGAAATTTGATGCGGGCAGGGTATCGGAAGGGCTCGGGCGGCTTCAGCGTGCTGTCGTCGGCACGGCACGGGGATGGCGCCCCGCGCGCAAACGGTGGTTGAAACAGGCTACTCCGGTTCGCAGCCAGCCCCAATTGCATATCGAGTTGCGGGGCCCGGACACCGTTACGTGAGTTCCTTGCGTGGGCGCCGCCCCATCGTGCGGACATCGGCACAGGGCAACCGTACCTGGAAGCAGGCGCCTGTCACCCGTCCGCCCTCGACGAGGTTCTCGGCCCAAATCTGTCCGCCGTGAGCGGCGACGATTTCCCGCGATATGGAAAGGCCGAGCCCCGAGTTCTTACCGGAGACGCGATCGCTCTGCGGGCGGTCCGAATAGAAGCGCTCGAAGATCTTGTCGATGCTCTCTGCCGGAATGCCGGGCCCCTGGTCCCTGACCGAAATCTCGACGGCGCTGCCGTTCCGCTGAGCCTTGACTGTCACCACACCATCGACAGGCGAGAATGAGAGGGCGTTGTCCAGCAGATTGGTGATGACGCGGCCGAGGTTACTCTCATGGCCGTTGACGACGAAGGCATCGGACCGCGCCGCCACGTCCTGGATCTCGAGCAGAATGCGATGGTCTTCATCTTCGAGCGTGCCGCGGAAGGTCTCGACGATCGACGTGATGATGCCGCGGACGTCGACCGGCTCGGTCGTCTGCAACGCCAATTCGGCATCGAGGCGCGAGGTATTGGCGACATCGGTGATCAGGCGATTGAGGCGCTTCAGTTCGCCCTGGATCTGCTGGACGACCTGATCGCGTTGCTCGGGCGTGCGCGCGTAGTGCAGCGACTGGGCCATCACCTGGGCGGCGGTGAGAGGATTCTTGAGTTCGTGCGCGACGTCCGCTGCAAACTTCTCGCTCGCCTCGATGCGCCGATAAAGCGACTGGGTCATGGTGTGGACGGCTTCGGAAAGCTGGCCGACCTCGTCCTGGCGATTGCCGAACTGCGGCAGTTTGGTCCGCGCGTTGATACTCCGGCTGACGCTCTCGGCACTTTCGGAGAGGCGCCGCATCGGGCCGGCGATGGTTCGCGCCAGCAGCAGCGAGGCGAAAATGGACGCGGCCAGCGCCAGCAGAACGATCGTCAGCATGACGCTGCGTTCGCTGTTGATGATCTCATCGATCTCGCCGGGGCGCGTCGAGAGCAGCAGCGCGCCTAGCAAAGCGTTGCGTCGCTGGATCGGCACGGCGAGCGAGACGATCTTCTCCTGGTCGTCGTTCAGGAGGAGCATTGGTGGCAGGGCCGCGCCGCGCAAGGCCTGGCGAACTTCGGGGTAGCTGGTGCCGCTCGCGCCGCGTCCGATCTCGCGATAGATCGGCAGGTCGGAGCGGTCGAAGAAGCCGGCGAGCCGGGTCCAGAAATTCTTGACTTTGACCCGCTTGGCGGGGGCCGCCGGGTCCGCGTCTGCGGCCGGTCGCGGATCGACGGCCGGGTCAAGAGGCAGGGGAAAGGCAAGATCGTTGAGTTCGTTGGAGTCGACGATCAGCTTGCCGTTGCGATCGTAGATGCGGGCGCGGGTGTTGTGGGTCGGATGAATGAGCCGCTTGAGCACAGGTATGACGCGCTCATGGCGAAGCGACAGCTCCATCGCCGCGAAACCGTCGTCGCGGAACGGTACGCGCAGCCCATCGAGCTCCGGCAGGCGCTCGGGATTGAATGCCAAGCTGCCTTCCCGTTCGACGAGGGCGCTGGAGGCGATTGCCGACGCGATGATTTCGCCCTGAACCTTCAGGCTCTCGTATTTCGCCGTGATCAGCCACGCCTGGGTCTGACTGAGCCAGACCATGCCGCTGACGAGAACCGCAAGGCCGAGCAGGTTGGCGAGCACGATGCGGCGCGCGAGCGTCGAGAAAAAATAGCGCAGCGGCGCGCGGGATTGGAGGGTCTGCCAGTTTTCGAGCGCGCGCACACGGAACGTTGAGGCCCCGCGTCGCAGCCGCTGAGCAAGCGATCCAACATCGTCTTTCGATGCCGGCACCTGCCAAACGCGGTCGCCGTCGAGTGCCATCTATCTGTTCCCTCGCTCTCGCAGCTTGCGCCGGGGCTGAAACCCGGAAGCGGCGCCCCACAGAGGCTGGACAGCCCAATGGCTATCCCCGGAACTGGAACGCACCCCCATCCGGGGGGGCGCGTCATCAGCCGCGTTCAACGAGCGATACTACAGCATGTGCCCCCATGCCGGTATCGCGACTTCAATCGGCCCGGTCTCAGGTTTCCTTGAAACGATAGCCGACCCCGTAAAGCGTTTCAATCACATCGAAATCGTCGTCCACTTGCTTGAATTTCTTGCGCAAGCGCTTGATGTGGCTGTCGATCGTGCGGTCGTCGACGTAGACCTGATCGTCGTAGGCGGCGTCCATCAGGGCGTCGCGGGTCTTGACCACGCCGGGCCGAGTCGCCAGCGCCTGCAGGATCAGGAATTCGGTGACCGTGAGGGTGACGGCCCGGTTGTCCCAGTGGCAGGTGTGCCGTTCGGGATCCAGACGCAGCTTGCCGCGCTCGAGGATGCGGGCTGCTTCGGTCGGTGGCGCGGTGCCGTCCTTCGCCTGTGCGCGCCGGAGAACGGCTTTCACCCGCTCGACGACGAGGCGCTGGGAGAACGGCTTGGCGATGTAGTCGTCGGCGCCCATTTTCAGGCCGAACAACTCGTCGATTTCCTCATCCTTGGAGGTGAGGAAAATGACCGGCATGTCCGATTGCTGGCGGACGCGGCGGAGCAGTTCCATGCCGTCCATGCGCGGCATTTTGATATCGAAGATGCCGAGATCGGCCGGCTCCTCGGTCAGAGCCTCAAGGGCAGCGGCACCGTCCGGATACGTCCGCACCTTGTAGCCTTCGGCCTCCAGCGCCATTCGGAGCGCCGTGAGGATGTTGCGCTCGTCATCGACGAGGGCGATCGTGCTCTTCTCTTTCATGACCTCGACATCCTGGCTGTGGACGCACGCTTTCGAGCCTCTATGGCCTCGGCATGGGCGAATTGTGACGGCGCTTGAATGGATGCGCCGAAGATTGGCGTCAATCGAGTGTATCCCTGTGGGACCGAATACCCAAGGTTAGCACGCTCCGGTGGCGGCAACGGAGCACTTATGCACAGCTTGCCGCAAGGGTGCACGGCCGGGACCAGTCGCCGCACCGACTGGACAGTATCGGGTCCAATATCCGTGCGAGGCATTCCGGCCGATCGCTCCAAGCGCCCTGAGACATAGCCTAACCCCATGAAAGTGCAAAGTCGCGCATTTGCGGCCATGCTGATCTTTTTCCCGAGCTGCACTGAGGACTTGGCGTTCGGCTCGCCATCCGATTGAATGTGAGGCCCAGTCGCCGACAACGTCGCGACGACTGCCCGCTTCCGCATCTCTCCGTTCAGGATACGCATCGCATGACCGCCACCAGCTTCGACATCATCATCATCGGCGCCGGCCCTGGCGGCTATGTGGCGGCGATCCGGGCAGCCCAGCTCGGGTTCAAGGTCGCGATCGTCGAGCGTGAGCACTTGGGGGGCATCTGCCTGAACTGGGGGTGCATACCGGCCAAGGCGCTGCTGCGGTCGGCCGAGATTTATCACTACGCAACCCATGCCAAGGATTACGGCCTCAAGCTCGAAGGGGCGATGACGGTTGATACGGCGGGCGTGGTTCAGCGGTCTCGTGAGGTCTCGAAGCGCCTCAACGGCGGCGTCGGGTTCCTGATGAAGAAGAACAAGGTCTCGGTGATCTGGGGCGAAGCGGTGATCGAGCGCCCGGGACGGATCCAGGTGGCGGCATCGAAGAAGGCGCCGATGCAGCCGCAGATCCCGCCGCCCTCGGGCACTCTTGGCGCCGGCACCTACGAGGCCAAGCACATCATCGTCGCGACCGGCGCGCGGCCCCGCGCGCTGCCTGGCCTCGAACCCGATGGCAAACTGGTCTGGACCTATTTCGAGGCCATGATTCCGCAGGCGATGCCGAAATCGCTGCTTGTCGTCGGTTCTGGCGCCATCGGCATCGAGTTCGCCTCGTTCTATCGCACGATGGGCTGCGACGTGACGGTGGTCGAGCTGCTGCCGCAGATTCTGCCGGTCGAGGATGCGGAAATCGCGGCCCATGCCCGAAAGCGGTTCGAGAAGCAGGGGATGAAGATCCTCACTGGCGCCAAGGTCGTCGCGCTCGACAAGAAGAGCGCGGGCGTTGTCGCAACCATCGAGGACGACAAGGGCAAACGGACGACGGCCGAATTCGAGAAGGTGATTTCGGCGGTTGGCGTCGTCGGCAACGTCGAAGGGTTGGGGCTCGAGAAGCTCGGCGTCAAGTTCGAGCGTGGCACGATCGTGACCGACGGTCTCGGCCGAACCAATGTTGCCGGCATTTATGCGATCGGCGACGTCGCGGGGCCGCCGATGCTGGCGCACAAGGCCGAGCACGAGGGCGTCATCTGCGTCGAGACGATCAAGGGAATGCACACCCACGCAATGGACAAGCTGCGCATTCCCGGGTGCACCTACTGTCATCCGCAGGTCGCCAGCGTCGGCTTGACCGAGGCGAAGGCAAAAGAGCAGGGCCGCGAGATCAAGGTCGGCCGCTTCCCCTTTGCCGGCAACGGCAAGGCGATCGCGCTGGGCGAGCCCGAGGGCATGGTCAAAACCATCTTCGACGCCAAGACAGGCCAGCTCATCGGCGCGCACATGATCGGCGCCGAGGTGACCGAGTTGATTCAGGGCTTTGTCATTGCCATGGATCTCGAAACGACCGAGGAAGACCTGATGCACACAGTCTTCCCGCATCCGACGTTGTCCGAGATGATGCATGAGAGCGTGCTCGACGCGTACGGGCGGGCCATTCACAGCTAAAGGGGGAAACGGTTATGATGAAGCTCTACTACGGCGTCGGCGCCTGTTCGCTTGCTTCGCATATCGCGCTGGAGGAAGCGGGCGCCGACTACGAGGCGATCCGGATGGATCTGAAGTCTGGCCAGCAGACGAAGCCCGACTATCTCGCTCTGAACGTCAAGGGTCGCGTGCCGACGTTAGTGACCGATCGTGGCGTGCTCACCGAGACTCCAGCGATCCTTGCCTACATCGCGCAGACGCATCGCGGCGCCAATCTCGCGCCGATCGATGATCCATTTGCGTTCGCCGAGTTGCAGGCGTTCAACAGCTATCTATGTTCGACGGTCCACGTCTCGCACGCCCATGGCGCCCGTGGCGGACGGTGGTCCGACGATCCCGCCGTCGTCGAAGCCTTGAAGCTGAAGGTGACGAAGAACATGGGCGACCAGTTCGAGATCATCGAGACGCGCATGTTCAAGGGGCCGTGGGTGATGGGCGAGACCTTCTCGGTCGGCGATGCCTATCTCTATACGATGGCGAACTGGCTCGGCCGCGATGGCGTCGACATCAAGCGCTTCCCCAAGGTCGCGGATCACTTCAAGCGGATGGAAGCGCGGCCGGCGGTTGCCAAGGTGCTCGCCGACGAGCGTAGCGCGTAGGGACGGGGCTGGCGGCATGACGTGGTCGATCATCGCGCGAGACAAGGCGACCGGCCGTATCGGCATCGCAGTGGCGACCTGCAATTTCGCGGTCGGCGCGCGCGTCCCCAACATCAAGACGGGCGTCGGCGCGATCTGCTCGCAGGCAATGACGAACCCGTTCTTCGGGCCGCGCGGGCTGGCGCTGTTGACGGCCGGTGCAACCGCCGAGGATGCGGTGCGAATGTTGATGCTGTCCGACGGTGGACGGGATCATCGCCAGGTTCACGTCATGGACCGCGAGGGCCGGTTTGCCGCAGCGACCGGGGCAGCGTGCGTTGCGTGGTGCGGGCATCTCGCGCGCGGTACGCTGTCGATTGCCGGTAACATGCTGGCGGGGCCGCAAGTCATATCGGCGAGCGCGGATGCCTTCGAGGCGGCGATGAGCAAGCCGTTTGCGCAGCGGCTGATCGCAGCGATGAAGGCTGGAGAAGCAGCGGGCGGCGACAAGCGCGGCAAGCAATCAGCGGCCTTGCTCATCCACGACGGTGAAGACAGTCCGTTTCTCGATATTCGGGTCGACGATCACGCCGATCCGCTCGCCGAACTCGAGCGGCTGGAGACGGTGTCGCGCGAGCGCGCCATTCACGCGCGTCGCTTTGGCCCATCGCGTGACAATCCGATCGGGCTTCTCGATCGCGCGGCGCTGGACGTCGCGATCCGCAGCTCGATCGAAGAGGGGTATACTTGAGTACGGCTACTCGGATTTGAAGGCCCGCTTTAAGCCGAGTCGATCGCTACTCGTCTTCCATCGACTGAGTGTAGTGTTCATAGACAACGAATTTACAGTCACCGTTATCAAGATATCGAATGAGCATCGGTCGCACGTCATCGGTCCAGGATAGTTTGCCGAGCCCGGCCGCGATCTTTGGCAGCGCGACAGACTCTACGTCATTCTTCTGCGTCCATGACGCCAGATTGCGGATCGACTTCCTGAGGTAGGGAAGTGTCGCGTGGTACATGTCCGGTTGGGTCGCCAAATAGATGATGCCGGGCGTGCTGTCGGTTGGCGCAAACGCCCAAAGCGAGCCGCCGGTGAATGTTCCTGACCGGCAATGACGTTTGAACGCGGACTGCGCAGCTGGCCATCGGGTCGATATCTTCAGCGCGAGACCTGTTCCCAGGCCCTCTTGATTGCCCTCGGCGACCCCCTGAGCGATGTACTGCTCGCTCGCCTGCAAGATGTCACCGCTCACGAAGGAGATCATGCTTGCTGCTCTAATCGCGCTGCACCTGCAGCGATACGGCAAAGTTGCTCTAAGCCGAGCAAAAATAGCACGCCTCAGCCAGAACGGTCATGCATTGCGGTTGCCAGCTCTCGCCCTAACTCCGCATTTGCCCGCGCCAGCCGATCGCCAGCGCGATGCCTGTCAGAAGGACGCACGCGGCGACCATGCCGAACGCCGCGCGGTAGCCGAACCACGCAATCACGAGGCCGGCGACCGGGGGCACGACGACGTAGGTGCCGAACAGAAAGAATGTGGCGCCGGCCGTCGCTTCGCTGACCCGGCCCGGCGACAAAGCGGCGACTTCCGCGATCCACAGACCGTTCCAGGTTGCGACGGAGAGGCCGGAGGCGACGGCAACGACGATGAGGGCCGGCGTCGACCAATCCGCGCCGATCGAGGCGATTGCGATCGCCGATGCGGATGACATCACCGCGAGCGAGCAGAGCACGAGGCGAGTCGATCCGACCCAATCGGCAACCAGTCCGAAGATCACGCGGCCGGCGACGCTGGTCGCCTGATTGAGCGCATAGAGAAAGCCGGCCAGCTTGAGGTCGTAGCCGAGGCCGTTGGCGAGGTAGGTGACGAAAAACGCGTTGAGTGTCCCTTGGACGGTCGCGAAGCCGATGCTGCCGAGGGCCACCAGGCGCAGTCCCGGGATGCCGGCGACGGTCAGAAAGGGCTGCCGCAGATTGGAGATCGCGAAGAGCGCGGCGAAGCGAAAGCGTGGCCGATCGGAACTCCCATTGAAGCGGCGCGATCCCATCAGGAGCGGAATGCTGGTGACAAGCAGGAGCACGACGATCGCGGCGAGCGCGACGCGCCAGCCGTACTGCACCGCGACGGCGCTGCCGGCGAGGCCGGCGATCGCGCCGCCAAGCGGCACGCCGGCCTGGCGAAAAGAGAAGATGCGGTTGCGCCGATAGGGCGGCGTGTTCTCGGCGAGGATCTGGCTGCCGGCCGGCGATGTCGTCGCGTAGGCGAAGCCGACCAGCAGCGCGCCGACGATCATGAGGGCATATATTCCGGTCGCGATCAGCATGGCTCCGGTGACGCCGATGACGACGCCGCCGATCAGCGCCCGCACCGGTCCCAGCGGCAACGTGAAGGCGGAGTTGGCCATATAGAGCCAGACCGAGCCAAGCCCGGAGGCGCCGGCGAGCAGACCGTAGGCAGCGGGCGGCATTCCCGCACTCGCCATCATCATCGGTGCGAGGACGCCGAGCGACAGCATCAGCGTCGAGGCGCCGATGAGAGAAATAAACACGACATTGAAGGCGGCGAGCGTGGCGTAGGCCGGCGCGCGGTCTTCGAGCGGATCGGGTCGGCTGTCGTTCACGTCGCGCCGACCTCGGATGCCATCACGCGTCTGCCACGCTCGCGAGGATGCCGCGCATGCCGGCGGCGAGCAGTGCCTGATCCGGCCCGGCGGCCAACATGTTGAAGCCGCGCTTCTTGTAGTCGCGCGCCCAGTCCTCGCTTGCGGCCATGAAGCCGAGGCCCTTTTTATGCTTGCGGCCTGCCGCGACGATGCGCTCGACGGCCTCCGTATATTTCGGATTGTCGAACTGCCCGGGAATGCCGAGGAAATTGGTCATGTCGAAATGACCAAGCCAAAGCACGTCGATGCCGTCGGTGGCGGCGATCGCATCGACATTGTCGAGTCCACGCTCGGTCTCGATCTGTGCGATCACGAGCGTGCGGGCGTCGGCGACTTTCATCTTCGCCTTGGGGTCGCCGGGCGCATAGTCGTCATGGGCGAAGCCGAACGCGGCGCCGCGCCGGCCACGCGGCGGATAGTGGGTGGCCTCGGTGATCGCGCGGGCCTGCTCGACGCTTTCGACCATCGGGATCATCACGCCATGACAGCCGATGTCGAGGGCGCGGGCGAGGAAGTGGTACTCGCCGCGCGGCACTCGCGCCATCGGTGCGATCGGCAACCCGCGGCAGCAGGCGATCTGCGCCTTGATCGTCTCGAGCGACGTGCCGGTGTGCTCCATGTCGTAGATGACGTACTCCGCGCCCGAGAGCACGAGGAGTTGCGGGATCCCGGGCGCGATGAGTTCGAAGATCATGCCGCCGAGCACGGTTTCGCCGGCGAGCACGCGTTGGCGCAATGGCTTGCGAGCCATATATCGATCTCCTCCCTTGGATGCCTGCGTCCGGCGCGTTGACCGCGCTCTCAGGCCTTGATGTGCAGTGCCTTGCGGAAGCGCGTGCGGGCCGCCGGCGCGTCGAACGACAGCTTGTCCTTCGGCGGTTCGGCGGTCGAGACGCGAACGACGACAAAGCAGGTGTCCTTGCTGTCGCGCAGCATCTCGGCGCCGGCCGCGAGCTGGTCTTCGCGCTCGACCGTCATCGTCGATCTGATGCCGGCGCCGATCGCCATGCGCTCGAGATCGACGCCGAGGCTGGTATGGCTGCGCTGAAATCCGGTCTCACCGTAATGGCCGTTGTCGACGCACAGAATCGCGAGGTTGGGCGGCGCCATGATACCGACCGTCGCGAGGGCGCTGACGTTCATCAGCAACTCGCCGTCGCCGGTCGCGACCAGGACGCGCCGCGCCGGCTGCGCCAGTGCCAGGCCGAGCCCCATCGACAGCGCCGCGCCCATGGCGCCACCGAGCGCGAACAGGTTGTCACCGTCGTCGGTCATCGACGCGAGCTCGTAGGCGGTCCCGGCGAGGCCGGCGATCATGAGGAAATGCTTGGGGTCGCCGACGAGTTTGGGGACGGCGTGATTGCGGTCGAGAAGCATGGGTGTGGTATCTCCCGGACGGCCGTGCGGCGCCGCGCGATAGGGACGCGGCTCATCCGCTCCAGGATCGCGCGATCGGGGGGCGGGGGCAAGGGATGATGCCGCGCGCCGCCATGCGGCTGGGGCACAGGTTGCGGGGCTTGTCCGAGGGGGCGCCGGGGAAGCTCGACCATCAGCTTGACCGGCCAACGCGAAACGCGCAAGTGTGGCCCCGCCGCGTACACTCGCTCAGGCCCCGTAGCTCAGCAGGATAGAGCGACAGATTCCTAATCTGTAGGTCGCAGGTTCGAATCCTGCCGGGGTCGCCAGTCAAATCAACGATGTAAAATGCCGAACCAACTCATCGCCAGCGGTTGATGATCCACAGCGCGACCCACGCGCTCAGCAGCGTGACCAGCATGATGCCGGCGACCGCGAAATACATCACGGCGCCTCCCGTGGCCGCCAGCGACGAGCTGTCCATAAACGGGCTCAGTATCAATACGACAACCATGCCCCCGATGGGGGCAAACAGAACAGGGCCGACGAGCGAGACGACGATATTGACGATCCAGCCAAGCACGCCCCGTTGTTTCGTCCAGGCCTCGTGGATACCGACAGCCGGTGCGGCGGCAAGCGCCAACAGCCCGTAGGCTATCGCGACGTCCGATGGCGCCACCGCGCCGGTCGAATGAAAGAGCAGGATGCCGATCACGGCAATCAGCACGATGTATATCATGGGTCCGTCCCTGCCGCTGCGCGGGTGGCGTGGGCTTCTACATCAGCGTGCTGCTCAGCATCATAAGGATCGCTATCGCAGTGCCATTAGATGCCGCCAGCGCCGGCTTCCGCAACCTCCATTGTGCAATCGCCGTTAAGGCGGTCGGCTAAAGCAATCGTTTGGGATGGTGGCCGAAGGCTCGGCGAGATCGATGCCGGCCGTTCGACCCGCCTGCATCGTGCCCGTAGGGAGCGCCGAAGCGCTTTGCCGGTCCTGCTGTGTGCGCTACCGTTCGCGCATCCTCGCGTGGCGACCACGCCAACCGGAAAGATCACGCCCATGAAAGCTGTCGGCTATCGTCGTTCGCTGCCGATCACCGATGAGGCCTCGCTTGTCGATGTCGAGTTGCCGACGCCGGACCTCCGGCCGCACGACCTGCTGGTCCGCGTCGAAGCGGTGTCGGTCAACCCCGTCGACGTGAAGGTGCGGGTGCGGGCTGCGCCGCCCGAGGGGCAGGTCACGGTGCTCGGCTTCGATGCGGCGGGCGTTGTTGAGGCGGTCGGCCCGGAGGTCACGCGCTTCAAGAAGGGCGACGCTGTCTTCTATGCCGGCGCCATCGATCGCCAGGGCAGCAATGCTCAGTTGCAAGCGGTCGACGAGCGCATTGTCGGCCTGAAACCGGAGAGCCTGTCGTTTGCCGATGCGGTGGCGCTGCCGCTGACGGCATTGACGGCGTGGGAGCTGCTGTTCGACCGCCTCGGCGTTCCGTACGGAAGCAAGACGGCGGGTGGCGAGATCCTGATTATCAACGGGGCCGGCGGCGTCGGCTCGATCCTGACCCAGATGGCGCGCCGGTTGACGGGGCTCACGGTGATCGCGACGGCGTCGCGGCCGGAGACGCGGGACTGGTGCCGCGCGATGGGCGCGCACCATGTCATCGACCATCGCATGCCGCTCGGGGACGGACTGAAGGCGATCGGGATTCCGCAAGTACGCTACGTGGCGGGCCTCACCGCCACCGAGCAGCATCAGAAGGCGATCGCCGACGTGATCGCGCCGCAGGGGGCGTTCGGGTTGATCGACGACCCCAAGGTTCTCGATGTCGTCCCGTTCAAGCGCAAGAGCGTGTCGGTGCATTGGGAGCTGATGTTCACGCGCTCGCTGTTCGGTACGGCGGACATCGCCGAACAGCATCGCATCCTCAGCGAAGTCGCCGCGCTCGTCGACAGCGGCGTGCTGCGAACGACCGCGCGTGAAAACTTTGGCGCGATCAATGCAGCCAACCTGCGCCGTGCGCACGCCGCCGTCGAGAGCAGCACGAGCATCGGCAAGAGCGTGCTCGCGGGCTTCTAAGCGCGTGAATTGGCGCACGTTGTGTGGTATCGATTGTGATCAGCGGTGATGTCGCACGCGGCAGATCAACGCAGAGATCATATCATTGCCACATTGAGGCAATGACATGTGCGGTGACAGTATTTGAAGGGGCGTTTTGCGACGTCTCTTGAGTGCAGATCCGTTGCCGAAGCGAACGCGTGAGTTCGTGTCGACGACGGGAGAGTCAGGGGGATTTTAGTGTGCGTGCTCTACTGATCGGCGCTGGTGCTCTTTTCACTGGACTGTTTTCGTCTCAAGTCGTCATCGCCCAGGAGCGGCCAGGGGCCGCGGTCGCGCCCATCGTCGTGGCGCAGGCGCAGGGCAAGGCGCCGCGGCGGGCGTTGCCGATACCGCCGAAACCAGTGGCACAAGACGAAGCCGAGCGGGCCGCGGTCATCAATAACTGGACCGTCGGGCTTGCGGGCGGATTGCTCGAGGGCACATTCATTCGCTACGCCGCCGACCTCGGTCGGGCGCTGGACGACGGCGACAATATGCGGGTGTTGCCGATCGTCAGCTACGGCGCCGTCGGCAACGTCAGCGACCTCATCTATCTCAAGGGCGTCGACTTCTCGATCACGTACGCGGACGTGCTCGACCACTTCAAGAACGTGCTGAAAATTCCGGGCATCGAGAAGCGCGTCAATTATGTGATGCCGATGTTCCAGGGCGAGCTGCACATCTACGTGCGCCCGGAGATCAACTCCCTGCAGGATCTCGTTGGCAAGAAGGTCAACTTCAACACCGTCGGCAGCGCGGCCAATTACACCGGCGGCATCGTGTTCGATCGCCTCGGACTGCAGGTCGAGCGGCTGTTCGTCAACAACGCGATCGCGCTCGAACAAATGAAGAAGGGCGAGGTTGCCGCCATCATCCACGTGGTCGGCAAGCCCAATTCGCTGTTCACGGCCATCAAGCCGGAGCCGGGGTACAAGTTCCTGCCGCTCGAGTTCAGCGAGAAGTTCGAGGACTATTATGTCCCGGCGGAGCTGACCAACGCCGACTATCCAAATCTCATCCCCAAGGGCGAGAGCGTCCAGACGATCTCGGTTACGGCGCTGCTGGCCGTGTTCAACTGGAACGCCAACACCAACAACGACCGCTATCGGCGCAGCGTGCGCTTCATCGAGTATCTGTTCGAGCGCTTCGACAAGCTGCGGCAGCCTCCGTATCAGCCGAAGTGGAAGGAAATGAATATTGCCGGCACGATTCCCGGATGGACTCGATATCCACCGGCGCAGGAGCTGATCGACAAGGCTACGGCGAAGGCGACCGGCAGCCTCGTGGATCCCTCGTTGGCGCGGACCCAGGCGGCACGTGCGGCGCCGCTCGATCCGGCTGAGCAGGATCGGTTGTTCCGTCAATTTCTCGAGTGGAGCAAGCAGAAGCGATAGAGGCCGACAAGGGAGCAGCTCGGGTGCCCGCTGAAAAGTGAGGCGGGGGAGGAGGCGAGCGGTGCGGACGGGGGAACGGCGCCGATCCAAGGATCGGAGCAACGGGGCGACAGTCCGGCAGGGTCTGACCTGCTGGCATGATCACTGCGCCCGTGAGGTGTTGCCGCGCCAAGAGCAAGGCAAGCGTTGGCGCGGAATGACGATGGCGTTGGCCGTCTGCACGGTCGGGTTCGCTGATGTGCGGCTTGCGGGCGAGCAGCACGGGCTGGCCTTCAGCGCACCTGCGCACGCGCAGCAGCAATTCAATCTCAACGTCGCACCGGTGATGCTCGCGGAGCCGGCTACGCGAAGCCCGTTCCCGATCCAGGTCGGCCCGACCGAGGCGCTGGTCAGAAACAGCTTCGTGCGCATTCGCGGTCTTCCGACGGCGGCCGTCCTTTCGGAAGGCCACTCGATCAGCCCCGGCGCGTGGGCCGTACCCCTGGCGGGGCTCGCCAGTCTCGGTATCTCGCTGCCGGTCGGCTTGCAGGGGCGATGGGATGCGGTTGTGGCGCTGGTCACGATCGAGGGCACCGTGCTGATCGAAGCGAAGACGGTGCTGGTCGTCGGGCCGGTCCAGCTCATCGCGCCGCAGCAGCAGGCGAAGGAGCAGCAAAGAACCAGCGTCGCGTCGCTGGGGCAGCCGCCGGCCGCGCTGGAGAAGGAGCCCGTGACCGCACCAAGCTCGAAAGATCACGATCGCGCAATGGGCCTGCACGCCAAAGGTAAGGAACTGCTCGAGCAGGGAAATATCCAGCCGGCGCGCATGTTGTTCCGGCGCGCGGCAGACCAGGGGCTGGCCGAGAGCGCACTGGCGCTCGGCAGCACGTACGATCCGGTGGAACTCGCCAAGCTCAAAGTGTTCGGGTTGCAGCCTGACGTGGCGGCGGCGCGCCGGTGGTATGACAGGGCCCGTCAGCTCGGGGCGGTCGAGGCGGCGGACCGGCTGCGCCGTCTCGACAGCCGGTAGCGGTCGCTCGTTCGTGCTTCTAATATTTAGTCGCTCTGACGCGCTTGCGCGCGGTGTGGATAACGCGCGGCGCGCGCTTGCCGAGCTGTGGGGGCTGTGGGACGCCAGCCATGGTGGCTTCGGCGACGGAAAAAGTTGGCGCTGACGTTCGACTTTGCGGCCTCAATTTGTCGCCGCACCGGCAGTACGCTGCCGCTGAAAAGCACATCGGGCCCATGGTCCGGCAACGACGCGGGCGACCGGGTCATGGGAGGGAGCCGCAAATGTCCGTGAAAGATGCTGTCAGGGGTTTGCCGCGGGGCGTGATCGCGGTGGCGGCGGGGGCCATTGCCGCAGGGAGCATGCTCGGTTCGGGGTCGGTCGCCGCCGCTGAGTTCACCTACAACGAGAAGACGAACGCCGACATCGCGCGGCGGCTCGATATGCCCGTTTATTTCGCGCTGCCATCGAGCGCGCGGCTGACGCTGCCCAAATCGATCAACACCACCGACCGCTTGATCGAGTTCAAGCATCCCGATGCGAAAGGGGCGTCGGGCGAGGTCGGCCTACGCGTCATCGGCGCCAAGCGAGGGGGCTTCGGCCAGCGCATGGCCAAGAGCGGCCTCATCCAGACCGGCGACATCATCCTGACGTTCCGGCCCGAGTGGGGCGGCGGCGGGGCCTATCCGAACATCCAGATGGGTGTGAGCCACACCGGCATCGCCTACGTAAAGGACGGCGTCATCCGCCAGCTCGACATTCCGCTCAACGCCGAATACCTCGGCGGGAACTATGGCGGCAATTTCGACAGCGAGCATTACCGGACGCTGAAGTTCATGCACATCATCCGGCCGCGCGGCCTGACGGACGCGCAGAAGGCGACGATCGTCGCGTGGGCGAGCCGGTTCAACGGCAATGCGCGCAAGGTCTATCCGACCCAGATCAGCTTCAACGACGACTACAACGCGCCGAAGTACGTCTCCGGCAAGCCGCTCACCTTCGTCAAGCAACTGGGCCAGATCGGTCTCGCGCAGAACCCCGAGGGCCAGACGAGCATGTTCTGCTCGGAGTTCGTGTGGTCGCTGCTGGCGATGCGCAATTGCGATCCTGCGAAGACGGCGGATTCGTTCAAGGGCGGCCGCGTTCCGGCGTGCGTCACGCCCATCATGACGCCGATGCGTGCGACGGGCGACTACTTTTCGCTGCGCACCCGCGGTGCCGATGCCGGCCTCTCCGAGGGCCCCCTTCTGGTCGTCGATGCAATGAAGTTGCCGGCGAAGCAGCGCGATCCGCTGGTGGAGGGCATTTTCAAGGAGGATCCGAAGGTTTTGGCGAAGATGTCGGAAGGGCATCGAACCCTCGCCAAGTCGTTGACGCCCAAGTTCGAGCCACTGGAGGACTACTATAAGGTTGCGGTGGCGGGCGGATGGCGTCGTGCGCAGACATGGGTGGCCAGCGCGACTATCCGCAGGTCGATTCCCGACAACTATTCGCCGACGTCGTTTCTCATCAACACGCTGCTGCCCCGCACCAACAGCAAGCGGACGATGGATTATGTCGCGACGGTCATGTTCGAGTGACGGGGACGCGCAGGACATGAACCGTCGTGAACTGCTGATCGGCAGTGCCGCTTTAGGAGCCGTACCGTTCTTTCCCGCGCTCGCCGGCGACAGCGCCGCCATCCCGATCGGGGACATGCACGCGCATCTTTTTTTCATCGGCCCGAAGCCGGCGTCGCGCTACCCGCTCGGCAAGATGATGGCCGACGGTAATGCGACGCTGGTGTCGTGGTCGCTCGTCGGCGACATGCGCTGGATCCAGCCGTCGCCGACCGGGCTTCGCCAAAAGGGCGCGCCCAAGCCGGGCGACGCCACGCGCTGGTTCAAGGAAGAGATTGCGCGCGTCACGCAGCACGCGCGGGCGCAGAAAATCAAGATTGTCACGAAGCCAGAGGACGTCGACCGCGCGCTCAAGGGCGAGCCGCATGTCGTGCTGTCCGTCGAGGGGGCGAGTTTTCTCGACGATGGCATCGAGAGCCTCACGGTCGCGTACGATGCGGGCATCAGGCATATCCAGCTCGTCCACTTCGTGCGCAACACGATCGGCGATTTCCAGACCGAGCCGCCGACGCACAACGGGTTGACCGAGTACGGGCAGCAGGTGGTCAAGGAATGCAACCGGCTCGGCATTCTCGTGGATCTTGCGCATTGCACGAGCGCGGCGGTGGGGCAGGCGCTGGCGGCGTCGAGTGCGCCGGTGGTGTGGTCGCACAGTTCCGTAACGAAGGGCGGCCTCTTCAAGCGCAACGCCGCGTGGATGAAGCGTCAGCTCGGCATGGAGCAAGCCAAGGCGATCGCGGCCAAGGGTGGCGTCGTCGGCCTGTGGGGGCTCAGGTCCGATGTCGGATCGACGGTCGAGTCCTATGGCGACCGGATGCTGGAAATGGCGAAATGGCTCGGCGATGACCATGTGGCCTTCGGCACCGACATGAACGCCGTCGCGAACTCGCCGGTTGCGACGTACGCAGACGTGCGCCGCGTCGTCCGCCACCTGGAGAAGCGCGTTGATGTCGCCAGCGTCCGCAAGATCGCGATCGGCAACTACGCCCGCGTGCTGCGCAGCGCCATGGACGGCGCGAAAGTGTAAGCGCGACAGCGTTCCACCCATCACGAATGGGTCATCTGCTGCGGCTCGCGTGCTACTGGCGGCGCGTGCGGGTTGACCCGCCCGCCCTAGCTCCTGCTATGCTCGCAGTTGAGCCAGTCCGCGGGGCCATCCCGGGGCCGAAATCCCAACGATAAATCGAGGAACGCGACATGAGCGCACCGATCGACCTGTACTTCTGGCCGACGCCGAACGGCCACAAGATCACGATCATGCTGGAGGAGTGCGGGCTTGCCTACCAGCTGATCCCGATCAACATCGGCAAGGGCGACCAGTTCAAGCCGGACTTCCTGAAGATCGCGCCGAATAATCGGATGCCGGCCATCGTCGATCCCGACGGCCCCGGCGGGCAACCGATCTCGGTGTTCGAATCCGGCGCCATCCTTCAGTATCTCGGGCGCAAGACTGGGAAATTCTATCCGGCGGACGAGCGCAAGCGCGTTGCCGTCGACGAATGGGTGTTCTGGCAGATGGCGGGGCTCGGCCCGATGGCGGGACAGGCCAATCACTTCCGCAATTACGCGCCGGAAAAGATCCCCTACGGGATCAACCGCTACACCGACGAGGTGAACCGGCTCTACGGCGTGCTCGACAAGCGCCTCGCCGGGCGCGAGTACATCTGCGACGAGTATTCGATCGCCGACATCATCAGCTTCCCATGGGTGCGCCGGCACGAGAACCAGGGCCAGAACCTTGCCGATTTTCCGGATCTCGAGAAGTGGGCGGCGCGGATGAATGCGCGCCCGGCGGTGGCGCGCGGCGTTGCGGCGGGCGCCGAGCTGAGATCGGCGAGCTACAGCCTCGGCCAGGACAAGGAAGCGCAGAAGATTCTGTTCGGCCAGCGCGCGCGGTCTTAATCGCAACGATGACGCCCGTCGGTGGGCGCAGTACACAATTTGGGAGAGATGCCGAAAGTGGAAAAGATCCATATCGAGTTCACGCTGTTCTCGGCGTTCTACTCGCCGCTGATTTCGACGATGTCGGGCGGGTTCCTCAAGGCCGAAGGTCTCGACGCGTCGTGGTCGGTGGCGCCGCCGGGCGTGTCGGCGATCAAGTCGCTCGAGGAGGGGACCGCGCAGGTCATCCAGACCGCGCCGAGCCAGGCGTTCACCTCGCTTGCGAAGGGCGAGACGCCGGTCGCGGTGCATTTCGCGCAAATCAATGAGATGGACGGCTTCTTCATCACCGCGCGCGAGCCTGATCCAGGCTTCACCTGGAAAAAGCTCGAAGGCGCGGAGGTCGTGCTGTTCGGTGCGGGCCAGCCGCTCGCGATGTTCAAGTACGCGTGCCACAAAGCCGGGATCGACTTCGCCAAGATCAAAGTGATCAGCCCCGGTGGAGCCGGCGACATGGACAAAGCGTTCCGCGAAGGCAAAGGCCGCTACATTCAGCAGCAGGGACCGTTCCCCCAGCAACTCGAAGCTGATGGCGTCGGCCACGTCGTTGCCGAGGTCGGGCCGAAGATCGGACCAGTTGCGTTTTCGAGTCTCGCGGCAACGCGCGACTGGCTCGGCTCCGACATGGCGAAGGCGTTCATGCGCGCCTATGCCAAGACGCGCGTCTACATGCTGGAGACGCCAAGCAAGGAGATCGCTCGGGCGGAGAAGTCGTACTTCCCCAAGATCGACGAGGAGGTGCTCGCGCGCTGCATCGCGACCTACCAGAAGCTCGGCTGCTGGACGCCGCATGTCGAAATCACGCGACCGGCGTTCGAAGTTGCGCTCGACGTGTTCCAGCATTTCGGAACGCTGAAGGAGCGCTACCGGTACGAGCAGGTGTGTGCGGCGCCGCCCGCGACGTCGTAACGAGAGAATGTCAGAGGAGGAACGGACGATGGCGACAGAGATCGAGGCGATCGAGACGGTGGTTTGGACCTATCTCGACGGATTGCATGAAGGTGACGCCGGCAAGATCGGCAAGGCCTTTCACGAAGGGAGCCACCTCTATTCGATGCACGAGGGTGGTGTCAGCGATCTGCCGCGCGAGAAGTGGCTGGAGATGGTCAAGAGCCGTCCGTCACCGAAGTCGAAGGGGTTGAAGCGGACCGACCGGATCGTGTCGATCGACATGGCGGGCCCGGAGACGGCGTTCGTGAAGCTCGAGTGCTCGGTCCATCCGCGCTATTTCACGGACTACCTGTCGCTGCTCAAGCTCAACGGCGGCTGGCGGATCGTGTCGAAGACCTTCCGGACGGACGTGCGGGAGTAGTTGACGCGCGTCTTTTTGAGCCCCGGTTTCCCCAGTTTATCGGGGTGGCCGGGGTTTGCCGTTTCAGGCGCGAGATACTGCCGGGCTTGGGCTGAATTAACCTTTGGCGGCACAAGAATTGCGACCGGCAGACTGAAATCCAGCAAACGGACGTAATCTAACGTGAGTTGAACGGCGGGCCTACTTGCCTGTAGCAGGGCGACAACACAGACTCAGCCGATTCGCGGAGACAGGACCGGATGTGCGGTATCGTTGGAATTCTGGGCACCAAGCCCGTTGCGGATGAACTGGTCGACGCGCTGCGCCGGCTCGAATACCGCGGTTATGATTCGGCGGGGGTCGCAACCGTCGAGAATGGCCACCTCGAACGGCGGCGCGCCGAAGGCAAGCTGAAGAACCTCGCGGCGCGGCTGAACGACGAACCTTTGCAAGGCCATGCCGGCATCGGCCACACGCGCTGGGCGACCCACGGCGCGCCGAACGAGCGCAATGCGCATCCGCACATGACCGACAAGGTGTCGGTCGTCCATAACGGCATCATCGAGAACTTCCGCGAGATCAGGGACGCGCTGCGTGCCGAAGGCGCCGAGTTCAGCTCCGAGACCGATACCGAAGTCGTCGCGCATCTCATCACGTCGGAGATGCGCAAGGGCGATGGTCCGGTTGCCGCGACCGGTCGCGCACTCAAAAAGCTGCGCGGTGCGTTTGCGCTGGCGATCATCTTTGCGGGTCACGACGATCTCATGATCGGCGCGCGCGAGGGGAGTCCGCTCGCGGTTGGCCACGGCGAGGGCGAGATGTACCTCGGTTCGGACGCAATTGCGCTGGCGCCGTTCACAAGCCAGATCACCTATCTCGAGGAAGGCGACTGGGCGATCCTTCACCGCGGCGGCGCCGAGTTCCGCGACCGCGCGGGCAATAAGGTCAAGCGCCGGTCGATCACGTCGTCGGCGTCGGGCTTCCTGGTCGACAAGGGCAACCACAAGCACTTCATGCTCAAGGAGATCCACGAGCAGCCCGAAGTGATCTCGCACACGCTTACGAACTACATCGACATGACCTCGGGAGAGGTGGCGTTCCCCGATACCGGCATCGATCTCGCGAAAATTCCGCGGCTGACGATCTCGGCCTGCGGCACCGCGTATCTGGCCGGCATGGTCGCCAAATACTGGCTCGAGCGGTACGCGCGCGTGCCGGTGGAAATCGATGTCGCATCGGAGATGCGGTATCGCGAGGCGCCGATGCCGGAAGGCGGCGTGGCGCTGTTCGTGTCGCAGTCGGGAGAGACGGCGGATACGCTTGCGGCGCTGCGCTACGCGAAGGCTCAGGGGCAGCGCATTTTCTCGGTCGTCAATGTGCGCACGTCCACGATTGCGCGCGAGAGCGATGTGGTGCTGCCGACGTTGGCGGGACCGGAGATCGGTGTCGCATCGACAAAGGCCTTCACCTGTCAGCTCGCCACGCTTGCGTGCTTTGCGCTGGCGATCGGGCGCGCTCGCGGAACGATTACGCCGGAGTTGGAGCGCGAACTCGTGCAGGCGTTGACCGAGGTGCCGCGGCACATGGTCGGCTTGCTCCGCGAGGAACAGCAATACGAGGAGATGGCGCCTTGGCTGTCGAAGGCCAAGGACGTGCTGTATCTCGGCCGCGGCACCGCTTATCCGATCGCCATGGAAGGCGCGCTGAAGCTCAAGGAGATTTCCTACATCCACGCCGAGGGCTATGCGGCGGGTGAAATGAAGCACGGTCCGATCGCGCTGATCGACGAGAACGTGCCGGTTGTGGTGGTGGCTCCGGACGACGAGCTTTTCGAGAAGACCGTCTCGAACATGCAGGAAGTGGCGGCGCGCGGCGGCCAGATCGTGCTCGTGTCCGACGCCAATTCCGACAAAGTCGGTTGTCGGGTGGCGACGCACCTCAGTGTACCGAGCGTCCACCCGTTCGCGGCGCCGCTGGTCTATGCGCTGCCGATGCAGCTCATCGCCTACCATACCGCGACATTCATGGGCACGGACGTCGACCAGCCGCGAAACCTCGCCAAATCGGTAACCGTGGAATAGGGGGCTGTGGAATAGTCGGGCAGCGGGGGATAAGGGGCGCCATACATTTGCCGAGTGGGCGCGGTTTGTCATAGTTGAGCCAATGATGCGCGAATCGGACCTGGTCGAGGGGGGTCCCGGAGAGATGTGATGCGCTTGAGACTGGGCCTTGGTCCTGTGATGGGCCCCGTGCTGGGTCCGTTGGGAGCCGCACTATTGCTGGCGGTGGCGCTGCCGGTCGCCGATGGCAGCGGCTGGCTGGCCGGGGTACGCACCGCTTCAGCCCAGACCGCGCCGGCGGCCCGCAAGGCGGTGCCGAAGCGGCAGGTCGCTAAATCCCAGAGCAAGGACAAGGCGGCCAGCGCCAAAGGGGCAGGTGCGCCAGCAGACACGGATCGTGCGCTCGACAGCGCCGCCAAATCGCTCGCGGATGGCAATGCCGATGCTGCAATGACGACGCTCGATGGCGTTCTCGCAGCCGGCGGACTGGCCAACAATCACATGGCGCGCGCGCTCTATCTGCGCGGTCTCGCCCATCGCAAGAAGTCGCGGCAGGCTCAAGCTATCGCCGATCTCACCAGTGCTATCTGGGTGAAGGGTGGTCTCACGGACGCAGATCGCGCGGCTGCACTCGCGGCGCGTGGCGAGATCTCTCGCGAGATCGGGGTCGCCGACGCGGGTGTGCCTGCATCGGCAGGACCGTCGGCACCGGCGTCGTCTGCGCCAGCATTGTCTGCGCCGGCCGCTCAACCGCCAGCGGCACCAAGCGGCCTGGTTACGCGCACGCCAGCACCCGGTTCGCCAAGTCTTTCTGAAGGTGGCTTCCCGCGCGTGTCTTCGGCGACACCGCCGCGATCGCCTCCCCCGCCACGGGCGAGCAGCAGTGGTGACGGTGCGGCGCCAGATTCCAGCAAAGCCGTTTCGAGCTGGCAGAGCGGGACAACGGCGATCCCTCGCGATAGAGGCGCCCCGGCCGAGGAGCGGCAGAAGGCGAGCGTCGCGGCGCCGGCTCCTGCTGGACCGCCTTCATCGGGCGGCGGTGTGGGAGAATTTTTCTCCGGCTTGTTCGGTGGGTCACCGGCGTCGTCACCGTCGCAGTCAAAGTCGGCGACCAAGTCGGCCGCGGCACCGGCATGGTCGACGTCGGTCCAGAATCGGACTGCCCGCACGACGGCAGAGAAGCCGCCGGAGAAATCTGCGGCCGTTGTCACGAGTGCCGTGCCACCGTCGACGCGCGGTGCCTATCGGCTGCAGATTGCTGCCGTGCGGAGCCGTAAGGAGGCCGAGGCCGTCGCGGCGCGCGTCCGCAAGGAGCATGGCCGCGTGATCGGCTCGCATAAGCTCGAAGTCGACGAGACCGTGTACGGCAACATGGGCACGTTTTACAGCGTGCGCCTGGGCCCCATTGCGGCAGCGGGCGAGTCGAAAGCCGTATGCGATCTACTGCGCACCAAAGGCTACGACTGCCTCGTGGTCACGCAGTAACCGTTGCCCCTTATCGCGAACCGCCGCGCTGGTTGAGACGGTCCCTCAGTGACCGTAGTGCGCTCGATCCTTGCGCTGGTGCCGCGGCGGGCGGCGGTGATGCCGGGGACTGCCCGGCGGGGGCTTGCGCGTAAGCAGGTTGTTCGCTTGCCAAACGCGGCTTGATCGCCTCGCGCGAAGTGGCATCCGGGCCGCTCATCGGGTAACGGCGCGCGGGCGGCTCCAGAGCGGGCTGGGGTGCGGGCGCCGCTGGAACAGCGCCGGGCGTTGTCAAACCCATCGCGTCGGCGAACATGGCCGTTGCCTGGCTGCCTTCCGCGCCGCTGATCGAATAGCGCCACTTGTCGACGATCTGCTCGAGGAAGCTCGTATCGGTGCTCGGCTGCTGCCACATCGTCGTGAACATCGCCGATGAACTGCGCGGCATGGCGTGTGCCGGAAGGTCGTCGAAGCGGATGCGCACCGGCAGCGTGACGCCGTCACCGAAGGCGATCGCCTCGCGCTGACCGAGCGCGGAGAGGAATTCGAGCAGGCCGGAGCCGGTGTCGGAAATCGCGGACTTGACGATCGCCTGATCGCGGTCGTTCGACATGCGCAGCGCGAAGACGGTGTTGCACTGGGACAGGATCGTCGGATCGATTTCGGCCGGGCGCTGCGTCACGATCGCGAGCGAGGCGCCGTACTTGCGGCCCTCCTTGGCGATCTTCGCGATCGCCCGCTTGCACGGCTCGAAGCCGAGTGCCGAGTTGGCCGGCACGTAGCGATGCGCTTCCTCGCAGACGATGGTCACGGGGACTTTGCCTTCGCCCCACAGGGCGAAATCGAACGTCATCCGGCAGAGCACGGAGACAACGACGTTGACGATCTCGGTCGGCAGTCCCGTCAGCTCGAGGATGGTGATCGGCTTGCCTTCGACGGGCACGCGGAAGATGCGGCCGAGGATCTGCGCCATGCCGTCATAGACGGTCAGCGAGCCGAACATGAAGGCGTAGCGCGGATCGAGCGAGAGCATCTCGATGCGTGTTTTCAGATTGCGGTACGGGGCGACGTCGCGCTTGTTCTCGAGCTTGCCCATGCGCTCGTCGAACAGCGAGGTGAGGTCCGACAGGCGGTAGGGGACGGGCGTGTCGACCGTGAAGCGGCTGGCGTCGATGGCGCGGTTGCGGACGCCCTGGCTGTCCTTGCTGCGGCCGGTGCTGTAGCGGCTCTTGGCGATCGGGATCAGTTCCTGGAGGATCTCGATCTCGTGCTTGCGCTCGGACGGATCGCCGATCACGACTTCGAGCAGTTCCTCGAACGTCAGCAGCCAGAACGGGAGCTGCATGTTGCGCGGCGAGATCACCTCACCCCACTCCGGGAAGGCGGTCGCGTATTCGTTGTGCGGGTCGAGTAGGACGATGTGCGCCTGTGGGTTCTGTTCAAGGATTGCGCGCAGTATGAGCGCCGTCGTGCAGGATTTGCCGGTGCCGGTCGTGCCGAGGACGGCGAAGTGCTTGCCCAGGAGATCATCGACGCGAACCATCGCGGGGATCGAGCTGTCCTGGCGGATGCAGCCGACGCGAACCGAGCGGCTCATGTCTCCACAGAAGGCCTGCTGCAGCTCGACCTTCGAAGCCACCCGCACTCGGTCGCCGAGGCCGGGATAAATGGTGACACCGCGGTTGAAGTAGCCGGACATGTCGTCAGCCGAGCGCCTGAGTTCGCCAACGAGGCCGAGCTCGGCGATCCAGATTTCGCCTTCGCCCTCACGCTGCGCCGGCACCGGCACGCTCAAGGCCGAGACGATGGCAAGTACGATCGTTTCAGCGGTTTCGATCGCCAACAGCGTGCCCATGTCGGGTCGCGACGCGGCGTCCCGGATCGGCCTGCGGGAGTCGTTGTCGAGCAGCACGATGGCTTTCGCGCCGGTGACCGAGACGATGCGACCTATCGATGGATCCGCGCCGGGTGCGGGCTGGGTGTTCGGACTGGACGTCAGTGCCATCTGGTCTGCCTCGGCTCGGATGCTTCAATTCGCGATCGGTTTCAGTGCCCGCCGGATGCGGGGTATCAAATTGCTTCAGGATCTTCCTGGGTCGTTGGCAAACGCACGATCACCTCGGTGCCCTGTCCCTTGGCACTCTTGATGACAATGCTGCCGCCATGGAGGTCGACAAGCGCCTTCGCTATCGGCAACCCGAGGCCCGAGCCTTCGCGCCAGCGCGAGCGGCTGGCGTCGACCTGGCCGAACGGTGCGAGCGCGACGCGGATTTCTTCTTCGGACATGCCGACGCCGGTATCGGCGATCGACACCACGATGTCGCCGCCGGGCTCATGAATGGCGTCGATCTTGATGGTGCCGCCGGACGGCGTGAACTTGACGGCGTTGCCGATGAGGTTGGTGAAGGTCTGGCGCAACTTCTGCTCGTCGCCCGGTAGGATCGGGAGGTCGTTGGCGATGTTGCAGACGAGGTTCAGGCCGGTTTCGGTGATCTGCCTGGAGAAGTGCATCAGGCAATCATCCAGACTGTCGGCGATCTGGACGTCGGACGGATCGAGGATGAAGCTGCCGCTATGAAGCTTCGAGATGTCGAGGATGTTGTTGATCACCGTCAGCAGATGGGTCGCGGCGTCCTGGACGAGCGAGGCGTATTCGACGATGTCGTCGTCGCTGAGTTTGCGGTTCTCGTGCTCGGAGAGCAGCTTGGAGAAGCCGAGCACCGAGTTGAGCGGCGTGCGCAGCTCGTGGCTCATGTTGGAGATGAATTCGGATTTGATCTTGTTGGCGAGCTGGGACTCGATCTTGGCCGCACGCTCCGCGTCACGGGTCCGCCGCCGGAGAACAGCCTCGCTGAGGCTGACCGCGTACGACCCCATAAGGGTGCTCGACTCGCCCACTCCGATAACCGCGTTCAGCATCGCGGACGCCCCTCACCGACCTATGAACGTGTCAACAATATGGGCGAGAGCATAAGCATCGGTTAATAGTGGCAGCATTGGGCGCCTACTGCATACCGGCGCCTTTTTAAAGATTACCGAAGTCTTAACAATGGGTTGGCAGGTAAGCCGCCTGGGGGCCGCTAGGTATGTATTGGGCACACTGCAATGCATTTTACTTGCACGGAGCCCACCATGCCCAAGAAGCGTTTGACCCAAACCAACGTAATGACTCTTCCGACCAAAAGCCTACCCTACCAAGTGTGGGACTACGGCACCGAGGCAGCCCAGGGCCTTGGAGTGCTGGTCTCGCCCAATGGCGTCCGAACCTATCGTGCGATCTACTACTATCCGGGGTCGTCCAAACCACTTGCCATAAAGCTTGGGCGTGTGGGTGAGATGCCCCTCGACACAGCCCGGGAGCGGACGCGTGAGATCCGTGGGCTGGCTCGCCGTGGCCTTGACCCCAAGAAGGGTGACCCGGCCCGATCGAGCAACTTCAAGTCAGCGGTTGAGCACTGGACCGAAAAGGAGCAGGTCGGCCGTAAGCAGGTAAGAAGCTCAGAACAAACCATGAACTTTTTGCTCGGATCTACCCGCGCTTGGCATGCCAGACCGGTTGCTTCTATTCGCAAAGGTGAGATCGAGGAGCTGCTCGACACCAAGCGCGATCAAGCCGCCTATGCTGCCAATCGGCTGCATGCCCATCTCAGCACGTTCTTCAAATGGTGCCTTCGAACCGAGCGTATCCCCATCAACCCAATGGCGGCTATGCCTAGGCCCTGGGACGGTGCCAAGCCACGAGACCGCGAATGGTTCAAAAGCGAAGCGGCTGACAAGGTGGTGCAGGGTCTTTGGAAGTTGGCTGATGAGATCGGCGGTCATGACCAGCGGTTTATCAAGCTGCTTATCATCACGGGCAAGCGTCGGAATGCCATCGAGACCATGGTTTGGGAGCACATAGATCCGACTTGGTGGTGGACCCCGCCGCCGGGCAGCAAATCGAAGCGCTGTCATCCCATACCGCTCCCGAAGCTGGCTCAGCGGCTCCTGGGCAAACACCAGAAGGCTGGACTTGTCGTGGGGCGCTCGAGCCGTGGCCTTCCGCATACTCTGCGAGATGAGCTGGATCTGCCCGACTTCATATTCCACGGCGTCAGGCACATCGTCGAAACCAAGCTCGGGGAATTGAAGGTGCCCTTCCACATCCGCGACCTTTTACTTGATCATGCGCCTATGCGGGGTGCCGGACGGGGATACGACCATCACTCGTACAAGGACGAGATGCTCCAAGCGCTGGAACAATGGAGCAATTACATTGAGGCGCTAATTACGCCAAAGGGTTTGAAGCGCCTGCGGTAGCACGCGCGGTTTCGCTATTTTGTGGACCCCCAGAAAAATCGTAACAATATCTGGTATGGGCCAGCGATTATTAACTATGAAACTTACGGCGTCTGTACAGGATTAGCCAAATCGGACAGAAACCGCGTCCCGGCGCATTGTGCCGGTACGACACTACATTTAATATCCGATCAACCAAAAGAAGCTGGTCGATATTTGACATTGCTCTGGCTTCATCGAAAGGAAGAAGCCCCATGACTAGGAAAAAAATTAAACTGCCACCAATCGAAGTGTTAGACAAGATCGACGCAAAGCAAAAGTGGCGCTTGGGAATGCTGATTGTCGACGGTTTTGGCAAGCACCTGATTCAGAAAAGCGAAGCGCATAGCGGCAAAAAATATAAGGGACGCACTCGCGATGCGCTAATGCTCCGGATGTACCGGGGATCAGACGCTATTGACAGCGGCCTTGAAGAGGCACTGAAGAAGTCCGCCGAAAAGGGTGGCATAAAATTCACCGCCTATCAGCACGTCCCTCTAGCACTTCAGCCATCAATAGATTGGTCAAACCCTGAGATGCATTTTGCAACGTCATCGCATGGTAGGCCGGTAGAAGTGGTCATCCATTTTCTGCGAGCAGACCACTAGTTTGCCTAACGTTTTGGCCCGCGGAAAGTGCTTCTGCGGGCCAACGCGACCATCATACCGAAAGGGCATTCAGCTCTCGTTGCAAGCTTGGACGGCCGGCAAGCATAGTCCTCATGAGCAGGGTCGAATAGAGTCGCTCACTCGAACTGCCTTTTTCCGACAAGTAAATAAGAACGAACGCGACGACGCTGACCTGCTGATCCAGGCTATCAAGGTTTGAAAGCCCGCGCAGTACCGTTTCTGGTGTTGCTTCCTGCAAGATTGACTTGGGATTTTTGGATCGCTTCATATGAGGCCTCCTTGCGTATGGCATTATTGCAAGCATACGTAACCGCCGTTCAGAATGCACAAAAAATAAACCCCCGGTCATCGGGACCGAGGGTTATAAAAGGAGTTTGCCTTCATGACTATCAAACAACTACCACGCCTGAGTCGCTACTACAAACCCAAGCTTGAGCAAGCCTTTGGTCAAGTGCGAATGGCCGAGGCGTTGTATTTTGTGCTGTTTCGCGCCGAAGGCGATGCGATAGTGAAGGCCATCAAGCGCGACGAATACATTCCCCTCTACGAGCATGACCTGCCAGGAATGTCGATCATTGCCGAAATAGCTTATTCGTATTGGGAGACAAATGGAAAGCCGCCAATGGACCTCATCTATGCTCTGGTAGGTACGCCCGAATTGCATGAGGCGGTGCGGGAATTCAAGGCCGTTCGCAATTGCTGCGAGGACGACTGCATTGCGGACGACTTGGCCTTCATCAAACGCTGCGGCAAAAATATCATAAATCGATTTGGAGACGATGACTCGTTCGAAAACATCGACATTGATGAGCCATGCCCCGAAAAGGTGGACGACAAAACGGCTATCGATCGCAGCATCAAATATCTCCTGGCTGAAATCGCAAACGACAGGAGGTATTTGCAAGAGGACCGGCAGGAACGTGGCATCGAACCCTACGAGGACGATGTTCCTAAGCGTCGCAAGAGCTTGATCGAGCGCATCGACGGTGCCGTGATTGAACAGATCAAGGCCCGGTTAAGCAACGGCGAGTGGAGAAGAAGCCCTCAATCGAAAGCTTGGGTTGGCAAGCCCTGTGCCGACGTCCTGAAGATCGACCTTTCTGACGCCCGCAATCGGAGCAAGGTCGACAAGATGGTCAAAGCGTTCATCGAAAAGGGGTTTTTCGAGACCTACGAAGGCAGGGACAGCAAGCGGAACGTCCGCGAATTTGTCCGGCCATCCAGTAGGACCGACGACAAGGTCGCTCTTGAAGACAAGGCACCCGCAAAGGTAACCGACAAGGCGGATTAATTGTCATCCGCCCTGCCTCAATTGCCCCCACTCCGTTGTTGCAAGCGCCCACTGCCACACCGCCCCACCCTTGGGGCACTAACCCCCTAAAGGGGGTTTAGTGATGCCACAGGTGTGGCATGGGGCGGTGCGGCTCAGATGGGCGCTGCAAATTCTAATTTTTAGAAAGCACCCGCGTAGCCGCACTGATCTACCCTTGCCATCCGTAGGCACCGCGAAGCTAACAGGCAGTTATTTGGGAAAGCACGCACTACCCGCACCTTGCCCGATACCGGCGACGCCGGATGCAAAGTGCGTGTTAGTCCTCGAGCCAATACTGCGGTGGCAGGCTGGCCAGGGGCACGGCGGTGCCGTTGGGCATGTAGACTGTCTGGTTCATGTAACAATGTTACATCAGCCTGACCTTGCCGGGCTAGGGGACGCCAGCGATCATTTGGCGCTTAGCACCCCGCCTTGGCTACTACCCTAGCGGCCCACCCCGGCTTACCCCCCAAAATGATCGCTGGCGGCACTGTACGGGGGCAAACAGGGCCTGTTTTTGGGTAGGGGGCTGCTTGCCATTCCATGGCGCGGCTCGTCCCCCTGGTTGAGGGGTTGACTGAGGCTGCTATGGTAAACGGCATACTCAATGCACGTTAGAAGAGGATCGATAATGCCTTCTGCCAAATTGATGGCGCGCGGCGCACTCCAATCCGTCTGCCGATACTTACCGCTCTATTCGGGAGCGGGTCGAATTGCGAACAGTCATTTCTTCAGTGCGGTGGCAGGTGACGATCTGACTCAGACGCGCATCAGTGACGGATCGATGATCATCGTGGATCCTCAGGACATGCTTGGCCGTGTGATCCTTTACTTTGGGGATCAGGACCGGAAGATCAGTTGGGTACTCAGGCAAGTTCTACGGTCAGGCGATCATGTCGTAGACGTCGGTGCGAACATCGGTGCGCTTTCAATCATGGCAGGACGCGCTGTAGGTCCATCAGGTCGAGTTGTCGCCGTCGAGCCGCAACCAGATTTGGTCGAGCGAGTGCGCGCCTCGTGTGCGCTCAACGGCATGACGAACGTCTTCATCCATCAGGTCGGGCTATCAGATACCGACCGCATAGGTGAGTTGAGTGTCCCGGGTCACAACAGCGGCTATGGATCGCTTGTGTTGAAGTACGGACCGGAAGTGTCGGGGCGCACTGTTCCCGTCAGCTTGCGGCACGCGGGCGCGTTCTTGAGTGAAACCGTGGGCGATAAGCGGTTGCGGCTTCTTAAGATCGACGTCGAAGGACACGAGGCCTCGGTCATGCGTGGTGCTCGTGACTGGCTGAAGGAGAACCCCGCCGACTTCGTGCTATTCGAGGTAAGTAGCGGAAAGCCACTCTGGTCCCGAGAGGAAGTGCAAATTTTGCACGATCTCGGATACAGCTTCCTTGGCGTTCCCCATGTCGTATTCAAGATGCGGCTCGTCTCGATAAGCTATGGAGACGATATTGATGCTTTGGATATTCGAGACGTCCTTGCCTACCATAGCGGTGCCAAACTTCCTGATGCGCTGATGGATTTTTGATGCTTGTGTTTGTCATTCCGTTGCGGAACCCAGAAACCTCTCAGGACTGGGAACGGTGCAACTCTCTGTGCCAGCAAACGGTCAGATCGGCGCTTGCACAGACTGACGGCAATGTGCGTGTTATTGTCTCGTGCAAGGATTTCACACCAGAAGTTTCCGACGATCGTCTTGTCATACTGAGGCATCCGTTCAAGACACCGGAGCGTAGTTGGGAGGATCAGCACCGCGACAAGTATCTCAAAATTGGACACGCCCTCGTCGAAGCCCGTAGGCACGCGCCCTGCTACGTCATGAAGATGGATGCCGACGATCTCGTAAGTCGAAACCTTTCTTCGAACGTACATGAGATCGGCCACAAGCCCGGCTACTACATCAATCGCGGCTATCGGTGGACTGAAGGCTCGCGGCTGGTGCGCCCGATCAACAACTTCCACCTCTCCTGCGGTTCGTCGAACATCATCTGGTGCGAGAAGGACGACCTTCCGTCGTCGACGGAAGACGATATGTTTGCCTATCGCATAATGCGGCTGGGCCATAACATCGTTGTGCAAGAGTTCGAGAAGCTCGGGACGCCGCTTGTACCTATCCCGACGCCAAGTGCAATCTACCGGCTATCCCACGGCGAAAACCTGACCTCCCATGTCTCGATGAATGGGCATGTAGGCACGAGACCGAACTGGAAGTTCTGGGTCGGCAATGCGTTGCGACTTTCGGAATTGCGCCCTCTCACACGAACAATGAGGCGTGACTTCTTCGGCACTGCCTAAAGCTTCTGATCTTTCCCTGCTGCTATCGTCGTGATCGCCCACACAGGAGTGGGATCGGCATTGTCATCGCGACTTGCCCGGCCATCGCGGCCTGGTCTTCGGATCAATCCATTCGCCCCCGAACTTGGCCTGGAAGCGCTCTGCGTGCTCACGCTCGGCGAAGCAGAAGACATGGAAATAGACATCGCTTCGATGGAAGCTGTGCCCAAGTCTGCAGAGCGACAAGCCCTCTGACACAATGAAGTAGTGGACAGTGCGATATCGGTGGCCGACGTAGGCGTACTCGGGCAGGGCGACCTGATGCGGCCACCCCGCGTCGATTGCTGATTTTCTGAGTTCGCCTCGGTGTCTTGTCATGGCAGCGAAGGCTAGTCAGCCCGCAGCGGGAGGCAAGAACAAACAAAGAACATGTGGATGAAATCCAGGAGGTGATTGCGCTCGAAAAGTAACGTGATCTGATTGTGTCATGCGAATCATTGTCTACCGATTGCTCGAAGTAATCGGCCTGGTCCTCGGGCTGATCGTGAACGTACCAGTGGTCCTGGGCCTCATCATGGGCGTCGTCGAACTGAAGCCCGGATGGGGGCCATTTTCCAAACCCGGTCCAGTCGTCACCCTGCTTTACGTGTCCATGGTGCTTGGATGGTTCCTCGCGGGCTTCGCCATTTTAAGCTGGACCAAACGTCGGTACGCGATCGGCGTTGGCGCCACTGTCAATCCGCATGAGCAGTGGAAGCACGCCTTCAGGGTCCTGATGTACGTGGTGACGGTCCCGACAACGATATTGTGGATCCTTTTGTGGATCGAACTTCTGGGTTTGCCCAAGTCGGGGCCGGGTTCAGACGGTGTCGACGCATTCCTGGTGGTTGGAAGTGGGCTGACCTTGCTGGGTGCGGGCGAGCTAGTCGCCTACGTCGCTTTAACTGTCGACTGGTTTCTCAATCCGCATCACTACACAGAGCCGCCGTGATTGTTAGGAGCGAAATCATGTCAGACCCCGCACAAATGCATCAAGCTGTTCGACTGATTGCTCTTGAAACGGTACTCGTGCACGTAGCGAAGATTGCGCTAGTCAACGCCGGAGTGGGTGCGTCGGCAATCCAGGCACTTCGAGAAAACACGCGAGCTAAGCTCAATGTGCAAACTTTGCCCGGGCTAAAGCCTGTTTGGTCTGACCACCTATCCTCGGAGCTTGAGGAAGCTGTAGACGACATACTGACCGATATCGAAAATGCAGTAGCAGCGGCATGGAAGCAATTGGGACGCGATCCCGACTCTTGATCCTCAGGTGATACCTCGCGAGCGCGTCGGGGCAGGTCCGCGAGCCGATTCCCGCGTGTGGCAAGGGGACAACTGCGTGTCTATTGATTTCGACAAGGCCATGGCGGAACTTGTTGTGCTTCGCCGGTTCATTGACTTCATAAACAAACAGGTCGGCGTTTACATGGATTGCCTATCTGGCTTCCAAGGCAACAAGGTGCGAATAGAACGTCAAGTTGCCCGCTCCCTGTTTCCGCGCGAGCAGCGCGATGAGGAGGGCCAAAAGATTGTCGTGTGGACTAGCGTCGAAGATCCATCACGTCCCGACGTTATCCACCACCGAACTATCCGATCCGACGAGTTTATCGCGCAGAACACCGAGGGTGCCTTCAACGAGCAGCAAGTGTGTTGGGCCATCATCGTCTTCGTATTCGCTTTGTGGGATGAGGAGATACGCCCGGAGATCGCTCGAATTCGGGGCGTTGAGCCGAATGCAATAAAGCTAGATGCCTTGGGCGATTTGCGCATTCTCCGCAAGGCCGTGGTTCACAATGGTGGTGTGGTGACAAAGAGTGCTCATGCCCAGATGCGTACACTCCAGAACCTAGCCCAACCTGATAAAGTGCTTTCGCCATCCCACGACGACATGCACCGCCTATTCGTGGCACTCAAACAAGCGATCGGTGAAATCATCCTGCACTACTCTGGTCATCTGCCGGGAGCACCGAAGGCAAGCGAAATCAGAGGTATTGCCATACAGGGTGCGCGCGGGCCTGATCGGCCCGACTAGGTGCCCGGCTGATGAGGCTGGAGCTATCGTCGTAACTTGCCCGGCCATTGGGGCCTGGTCTTCGGATCAATCCACTCGCCCCCGAACTGTACTCAGGCAACGCCACTTGATGTGGCCATCGTGCTTGCGAAGTGCTGCAGAGTCCGCTTAAGATTTTCGCGTCAGTTGCGCCTAGATATTGCAGGCGCCTTGTCGAGGCAGGTTTTGCATAGCGAGAGCCATTAGATGAAAACGCTTCTTGCCGCCATTGCTTCTGTGTTGTGTAGTTTCGCTCCGTTGCTGACATTCAGCAACTCCGCCTTTGCGCGCGATTATTTCGTCAAGCAGATTATTGAGCTTCCCAACCCGACGAAAATTCGTGTGAAGGCGGGATGCCTCAAGTGGGTTAAACCTTGGAAGGGCGCTAAGATTTGTAGGGCCCACAAATATGTGACTCACATGCAGCGAAAAAAAGTGTTCATCGCTGCGTCGGGCCCAGACAGCAGTGAGCAAGCCGTTAGGCGGGCTGTGGAAGGAATAGTTGCAGTCTGCGCCGCCGCGGCATCCCAAAAGGCATACGTAGCAGCAGCCGCGGCCAGCGGAGGGTCACCTGCTGCTCAGATGGCCGCTGCCCTACCTGTTCTCGTGGGCACTTTCAAAGTGTGTATCGCTACAGCAGCAAAATCGGCTGTTCCAGTAGCAGGCGCCATAGCAAGACAAGTAAGTATTGGGTTCCGGACGAAGAGCGAAATGAAGCGGCTTTAAATCCACAAGTTGGTTCGCTGGTGGCTCGCAGCGAACATGACAACCTGAACCGTCCCGGTTCTTCGGATGCTGATTGGCTTGATTTAGTCAGCGTCCGTCAGTTGCCGCGTGTCCAGTAGCCAAGCCGCTTGCGTAACCACTGAATGGACCATCCCTCTGGCAGCTCCTCGTAAGCCACGTGATCCGAGACTTGATCACGTTGCTCTGCTGGCAAGCGCCGAAGCCAAAGCGCATAGAGGGCATTGCGACGATCCTGCCAGCTCATGGCTTGCTCCAAATTAACTGGCACATAACGGCGGCATCCACGTTTGCCTGCGTTTGCGTGAGGTTTGCGCCCTGCCGTGCAATGGGCGTGCAAGCTAACGCTCGAGAACCGCTTGCAGCTCTGCGATTGGTATGGTTGGCGGCAACGTGCCAGCCTTCTTCTGTATGCGAAACCAGCGGGTGAGCTTGTTCAACTCGCGGACACTCAACGTTGCGCACCACGCGGCGAACGGGTTGTCGTCGGACGCAACGGCATCGAGGTCTCGTTGGTAGACCACACCTGGATCGGGATCGTCATCGCCGGGACTCCAGCCTTCGACAGCCGAGAGCACCTTGTCCCAATCCACATCTTGCCAGTCTCGGTGCTCGGGGCGAGATCGCATGACGCGCGCAATCGTCGACGAGAGGATCGACCTTTGCATTGCCGTGAGTGCGCCGATCCGGTCCCGGATGTCCTTAGTGAAGACTTGGTTCGTATCCATAGCCACCTCCCTCTGAATGGAACCTTGCATCGCGATGCCGCTCCGCTTGAATTCTCAGCTCATCGAGGACTGCGTCGGTGATGGGGTTGCGATCGAATTGGAGCTGAAGCGGCAGCACGCGACCGAGCAAGCTGCAGAAGCTCTTGGGCTCACGGAGTGCGATGCGCTTCAGATAGCCAACCAACCCCTCTTTGCCCTTGCCATCCTCACCAACGCCTTCAGCCGCGAGCAGGATTGCTTCTTTGAGCGCACGAGTGGTCTTGTTCGGCAGACCCTTTGGTCGACCTGGACCTGGAGGCAGTGGCCGTTTCTTGGAGGTTTGTTTTGGTGGAGTTCTTTTCATTGTTTCATCTCATCGTTTGAAGGGATAGGCGCGCACGTGGTGATTCAAGCAACGTGCGCGCCCATTGCCATGCTGCTGCGTCCGACAGCATGGCGAAGAGTTTGGCGTGGTCCGGGGGAGTGAACGACGCCAGACTCCCAACGTCGCGGCTGATGCGAGTGTGTCAGGGGCAGACAGGCGGCAGGCAGAGACTTGGCCATATCTGTCTGCGCTTTCACGGAGGTGGCCATCCGCATCGAAAGGTCCTGTCCGCCATGTGGCTCGCATCAGCCGCGGTCCTGTTCAGCGCTTGAGGTCGGCGCCGAGCTGATAGAGCTTGAACAAGGTTGGGCGTTCATGCCGCGCCTTCTGCATCGCGACGGTGCGCGAGCAGCCATCACGCTTTTGAATGGCCTGCACCTCACGCGTGAATGAGCTGCCATCCGACTTGGCAACCGACGACTGCCGTGAGGCACCCGAACGCTTGTCGAGGACACGACGCACGGCCATCAGCGCTGCATTCTTGGGGCCGTGGCTTCGGCTGAACTTGTTTGCCAGAGCGGCGACCTCATCGGAGATATCGTCCTCGTCGTCTTCAAGCAGTTCGCCATCCTCGGCAGCCTGTTCCTGAGCCTTCGCACCGGCCTGACGTGACTTGAGGTCCGCGATGCGACGTTCAAGCGCCAGGATGGTGTTGGTCAGTTCAGCGTTGGGCACGTTCTCGTACTCGTCGAGGTTCTCTGCCGCGACATCAGTCACGCTAGACTTGCCCATGGTGGTGATGCGCTTGCCCTTATGTGTATGGACTTTGAGGGCCATCTTCTGAAACGTCTGCTGGGAGTTGAGCATCTTGCATTCCTTTCGTTGGGTTTGCGTTGAGGCTATTGGCGGTGAGACCGGATGCCCTCGGCGGCGGTCTCGGCTTTGGCAGCATCGGCAATGCGCTGCTTCAGGCGAGCGACGAGGCTTGCGTGTGCAGCGACCAGATGCGCGGGAGCCTTGATCACCTGGCGACATAGGTCCCTGACTTGCTGGCCCTGGAGACCGAGTGCCGCGTCTTTGCGCTTCTGCGCGGCCTCGCGGTCGGACATCAGGTTCACGATGAGGTCGGCATCGGGAATGGAGCACAGCAGCCGTGCTTCGTCGGACTTGATCCGGTTGATGAGCTGGTCGGGTGAGTGGAGATCAGCCAGACGGCAGGATCGGTTGGGATCGTTGTTGATGCCCATCCAGACGCGAGCCGCTTCCTGGTCTTCGTGAATGTTGAGCAGGCGCTCAATGTGGCGAACCACATGATCGATGCGCTCGCTCATGACTGCATGGAGCACACGCAAGCGTCGGTCGTAGTCGCGTTTGAAGCCCATCCGATACCGGGCCAGAGGGTCGTCGCCCTGATGCTTCAGCGTGACCAGGGCTTGCTCGATGGTTTCGACTTGGGATGCGAGCGTTGCGCGCTCAGTGTCGATCTCGGCAATGCGTTTCAGGGCGTAGGACTTGCCCGTAGTGGCAGGCAGCGCGAGGCTCGCACGCTCCGCAACGAGAACGCCTAGACGCTGGCGCTTCTCAGCCAATTGCTGCTTGAGATCTTGGGGTGAAGGGATGTCGGGTGCGTCGTTCACGGCAGACGCATTGCGGCCTTTGAGGCGATCCAGCATTAGGTACTCCACTCATCTGAACAACGTCCAATATGAGCGGAAGACGTACATCAGCCTACGGATGAAAGCAAGTTTAGGGCTTGCGACTGGCTTCGCTCGAACTCAGTTCGAGCGTGCGTGACGGAGAGCGTGCTGGCGACTGGCGATCAAGCACGCTCCAGAACAAAGTTCGGCGCCGTGGATTACCTATCCGTGCTCCGCACGCGATGCAGTTCTCGGGTGGTCGCGGTCTGCGTGGTGTTCTGCGTGGACTGTAACTGGGGCGGGCTGGTCGGAATGGAGTGGCCTTCTCGGCAAGGAACGCGGCGTGTCGCTTCTCACGCATGGCCTTTGCCGTGAGCGTGCGCTCGATGTGATTGCGAATGCAGGGTGCAGGCACGCCGAGCTTTCGCAGCTTGCGCTTGAGGCCTTCAATGTCTCTGGGTGTCATGGCTGCTCCAGTGTGCAGAGCAGGAACAATTAAGTCAGGCGGTGGCGGCCTGACAAACCAGGGGTCGGTTTCTTGGCCGGTACAGAGCCGCCAGCGATCATTTTTGACCTGACGCGACCTAGGCTGGCTAGGGTAGTAGCTGGCAAGGTCTGGCAGGCCCAGTTTGATCGCTGGCGTAGAGGCGGTGGAGTCTTCCGCTAAGAGCGTTGAACTCGGCGGTGGCGCCACCGTAAGGCTGGCCTCATCGATTGCCCCCCTCACGGCGTACTTTGACGGCTCCCCGCAGTGCCGGTTTCTCAGCGGGCTTGCGCGACTTGCGCTGGAGCCAGATTTCCAGATCAACCAAACGCCACTTCTGCGCATGGCCGGGGCTGAGACGTAGTGGTTTGGGGAACGTTCCCTTCTTGACCCAGTCTGCCAAGGTCCACGGGCTGATACCAAGCACTTCAGCTACCTGTGTCCGGGTCAGTAACGTGACACGAGCAAGCGCCGGGCTGTCGTCATTGAGCTGATAGGGCCTGTCAGGAGCCTTGGCCCATCTGGCTGCTGCTGCGCGGCGGGCATTGCGACTGGAACTGTTCGGGCTGTGTTTAGGCATGGTCCACCTATGTGTTGGGGTCCGCAGGTATTGCGGGCCTGAGGTGGACATACGGGCGCAGGGGGGATGGCCTTTGCACGGGCCATGCACCGCCCATAGACGCCGACAAATTATTGTGGTGGGCCAGCGGCTTAGATTCTTGCCTATTGTAAGCATCGGTTAATTGCGACGAGCACGGGCCATTTGGTGGGGGGCATGGCTCGTATGTCGGCGGTAACTGTGCTAAAATTCCAGGCAAATGGGCGACTGCCATTGGCAGGCGGTGGTCGCTGCAACATATATCCCGCTATATATCGCCTGACAGCGGGAAGAGGATTGTCGGATGTCGAGTGAGACGGCTGCCCCTTTGAGCGCAGCTTTGGCGACGGGGGCAAAGGGCCTGAGGGGTGGCGACTTGATCGATCCGTTTGGTCGGCACGTCAGCTACCTGCGTGTGTCCGTGACCGACCGCTGCGACTTCCGTTGCGTCTACTGCATGTCCGAGCACATGACCTTCCTGCCCAAGAAGGATCTGTTGACGCTGGAGGAACTGGATCGGCTGTGCTCGGCATTCGTCGATCGAGGCGTGCGCAAGCTGCGCATCACCGGTGGCGAGCCGCTGGTGCGCAAGAACATCATGTGGCTGTTCGAGGCGTTGTCGCGGCATCTCGTGTCGGGCGCACTCGAAGAACTGACGCTGACGACCAATGGTAGCCAGCTCCCGAAATACGCCCAGGCGCTCGCCGACTGCGGAGTCCAGCGGATCAACGTCTCCCTCGACACGCTCGATCCCGCTACCTTTCGCGCCATTACGCGCTGGGGGGACTTCGGCGGAGTCCTCAAGGGCATCGAGGCGGCCGAAAAGGCGGGTTTGAAGGTGAAGATCAATGCCGTGGCGCTCAAGGGCGTCAACGAGCACGAAATCGCCGACCTCGTGCGCTTTGCCCATGGCCGTGGCGCCGACCTGACGCTGATCGAGACCATGCCGCTGGGTGACATCGACGGCGACCGCACCGATCAGTACCTGCCGCTGTCGATCGTGCGGGCGCGGCTGATGGACGAGTTCACGCTGAGCGACATCGCCTATCGGACGGGCGGCCCGGCGCGATACGTCGAGGTCGCCGAGACTGGGGGGCGGATCGGGTTCATTACGCCGATGACCCACAACTTCTGCGAGAGCTGCAACCGGGTGCGCGTCACGTGCACCGGCACACTCTATATGTGTCTCGGACAGGAAGACGCGGCGGACCTGCGGAGCCCGCTCCGGGCCTCCAGCGACGACGCCCTCCTTCAAACCGCCATCGACGAGGCGATCGGGCGCAAGCCCAAAGGTCACGATTTCGTGATCGACCGGCGCACCAGTCGTCCGGCGGTCCAACGGCATATGAGTGTGACCGGCGGCTGAGCCGGAACACGCAGGCGCCGAAGGCGGGGGGAACGACGGGGTGGGCGAGCCGGAAGGGCGGGGGCCGGGCCATGCGCCGGGCAAGGCATCGAGCGCGCCCGTCGCGGCCAACAATCTCAGGGCGATTACGGCTATCACCCTCGCCATGGCGTCGTTCGCCTGTGGCGATACGTTGATGAAGCTGGCGTCCGCGAGCCTGCCGACGAGCCAGCTCCTTTTCATCCGCGGCGGCATCATCTTCACGGTATCGCTGAGCATCGCGTTCTTCACAGGCGCGCTGCGGGAGATCCGCCACGTCTTCGAGCGCGCCATGGTGGGGCGCGTGGTGGGGGATGTCAGTGGCGGCTGGTTCTTCCAGAGCGCGCTCGCCCGCCTGCCTTATGCCGACGTCACGGCGATCGGGCAGCTCAGTCCGATGTTGCTGACGGCGGCTTCGGCGCTGTTTTTTGGGGAGCGGGTTGGCTGGCGGCGGTGGACGGCGACAGTGGTTGGCCTTCTCGGCGTGTTGATCATCATCCGGCCGGGGAGCTCCGCGTTCAACTGGTGGGCTCTGGCGGGGATCGCGTCCGTCATCTGCACGGCACTGCGCGATCTCTCCACGCGAGGCATCAACCGTCGCGTGTCGGCGATCCTGATCATGACACTGTCTGCCGGTGGGGTGACCGTCGCAGCACTCGCTATTGCGCCGTTCTCGAACTGGCAATGGCCCGACCAAGTGTTGATGTTGAAGCTGTGTGGCGCTGCGTTGTTCAGCCTGCTCGGCCAGCTTGGTATCATCATTGCCATGCGTACCGGGGAGGTGTCGGCGGTGGTCCCTTTCCGCTATATGATCATCCTGTTCTCGATCGTCTCGAGCGTACTGGTCTTTGGCCACTGGCCGGATGCGCTCACCTTCCTCGGTATCAGCATCGTGGTATTCGCGGGCCTCTACACGTTCTACCGGGAGCAGAAACTGCGCCGGATGCGATCCTGAAGGCGCCGGTCCGCTTGGGCCGGCTCCCAACAAAGAAACGAATACCGCCGGGAGCGGGCACAAGGAGGCACGAGGTGGGTATCGGGCAGTCGGACGGCGACGCCGTGCGCGCGCCGGCCGTGACGCACGCGGGGGCGGGTGCGCAGTCTGGCGGGCGCAACAATCTGCTGGCGATTGCGGCGGTCATCGGCGCCGGCTTCTGTCTCATTTGCGGAGACGCCTTTCTGCGCAGCCCATCGAGCGAACTGCCTCTGGGCCAGTTGATCGCGGGGCGCAGCGTTGTCGCGTGCGCGTGTCTCTCCCTCGCGGCATGGTGGCAAGGCGTGCTGACGTGGCACCGCGGGCTGAACTCCACGGCGATGGTCGTGCGGATCGTGGCGGAGATCGGTGCGGCGCTGTTGTTCATCGCGGCGATCCTGCGGATGCCGTTCGCGAATGCTGCCGCGATTCTCCAGTTCATTCCGCTTGTCACCACTGTTGCGGCGGCGTGGCTGTTTTCCGAGCGTGTCGGATGGCAGCGCTGGTGCGCCGGCGCGGTCGGGCTCGTTGGCGTGGGGCTGGTCCTGCAGCCGGGCAGCAGCGGTTTTACATGGTGGTCACTGTTGGCGGTGGCCGCGATGCTGTGCATGTCGTTGCGCGATCTTGCGACGACGCGCATCGACCGCAGCGTGCCGGCGCTGTTGATCGGCGCGGTCTCGGCGGCGGGTGTCGCGGTCATGGGCTTCGCGATGATGCCGCTGGCGCCATGGCAAATGCCGTCGGCGCAGGCGGCGGGGCTCGTAACCGCCGGGGGCCTCTTCGTCGCGGCGGGCTTCTACTGCATGGTGCACGCGATGCGCCTCGGCGAGGTCTCGGCGGTGGCGCCGTTTCGCTATGGCACGGTTCTGTGGGCCCTCCTGATCGGCATCGTCGTGTGGGATGAGGTGCCGAACCTCCTCGCGGTGTTCGGGATCGTCATCGTGATCGCGCCGGGACTCGCCATGCTGGCGCGTGAGCGCCGGCTGAGCCAAGCACGTCTTGCGCGGGCGCGCGCATGACGACGATACCCGCAGCGGATCAATCGACGTCCAACCTGCCCGCGATCGCGGCGATGCTGGCGGGACAGGCGACGTTCACGATCAACGATGCCCTGATCAAGCTCGCGGCGGCGGGAATGCCGGGCGGGCAGGCGATCTTCCTGCGCGGCGTGATGGCATTCATGGTCGCATTCACGATTTGCGTGGCGGTCGGCGGCCTGAAATTCTCGACGCTACGCGGGCATGGACGCATCCTGACCTTCCGCAACATCGGCGAGATCGGCTCGACCTTCTTTTACCTGAGCGCGCTCTTTCACCTACCGATCGCGACGACAACCGCGATCCTGCAGTTCATCCCGCTGGCGATCACCGCATCGGCCGCCCTGTTTCTCGCGGAGCCGGTTGGGTGGCGGCGCTGGCTCGCGACCGCGTTTGGTTTTGTCGGCGTCATGCTCATCATCCGGCCGGGCAGCGACTCCTTTAGTGCCTACACGCTGTTGGCACTGGCCGGCGTTTTCTTCTCCGTTCTTCGGGATCTGTCGACGCGACGGATCAGTCGGCAGGTGCCGGCGATCCTGCTGATGACGATCTCGGCGGCGACGGTGACAATCGCGGCAACCGGCTTTGCGCTGTTCGAGACCTGGATCGTACCGCCGCCGAAAAGCCTCGCGCTGCTTGGCGGTGCGGCTGTGTTCCTGCTCGGCGGCTACTATTTCATGGTCGATGCCATGCGCTACGGTGAGGTGGCGGTGGTGTCACCGTTCCGATACTCGGTGATTCTCTGGGCGATCCTGGTCGGTATCGTGATCTGGGGCGAATGGCCCGACGCGATGGCGCTGCTGGGAACGGCGATCGTCACGCTGGCGGGGCTCTACACATTCATGCGCGAGCGCAAGGTGAAGGCGCTCGCCGCGAGGCGCTGATAGGTCAAGGGTCGATAGGCAACAAGGGGTCGCACAATGAAGCATGACACGGAGCGCGACGGTCCCCTCGCGGGCCTCAAGGTCATCGACTGCGCTACGGTGTTCGCGGGGCCGCTGTCCGCCATGGTGTTCGCCGACTTTGGCGCCGATGTCGTCAAGATCGAGCATCCCGACGGCGACGCGCTGCGCAAAATGGGCAAGGCCAAGGACGGTCACGGCTTGTGGTTCAAGGTCACCGGCCGCAACAAGCGCTGCATCACGCTCGATCTCCATGAGGAGGACGGGAAGGCAGCGTTCCTGGCGCTGGTCAAGGATGCCGATGTCCTCATCGAGAACTTCCGGACTGGCACGCTCGAGCGCTGGGGGCTCGGCTGGGACGTGCTTTCCGCACTCAATCCGCGCCTCGTGATGCTGCGTGTCACGGGTTTCGGCCAGACCGGGCCGTACCGGCATCGTGCCGGCTTCGGTACCATAGCGGAGGCTTTCTCCGGATTCGCGCACATTACCGGCGAGGCGAGCGGTCCGCCGACGCTGCCGCCGTTCGGGCTAGCGGACGGCGTTGCCGCCTACCACGGGGCATTCGCGGTCATGTTCGCGATCTACGAGCGCGATGTGCAGGGGAGCGGCAAGGGCCAGGTCATCGACCTGTCGCTCTATGAGCCGCTGTTCGCGCTCCTCGGCGGGCAGCCGTCGACGTACGACCAGCTCGGCTTCATCCAGGGCCGCTCCGGCAACCGGTCGGCGAATAACGCGCCGCGCAATGCCTATGTGACCAAGGATGGACGCTGGGTCGCGCTGTCGGCGGCAGCGCCCAGTATCACCCGGCGCGTCCTCGAACTCACGGGTGGGCCTGGCACGGCCGATGACCCGCGCTTTCGCACCAACGCCGATCGTGTGCGCCACATCGAGGAGGTCGATGGGATCGTCGGCGGCTGGATTGCGCGGCACACGCTGGCGGAAGTGCTGGAGGCATTCGAGAAGGCGGAAGCGGCGATCGGGCCGGTCTATGACATCGCGCAGATCTGCGAAGACCCGCAGTACATCGCGCGCGAGAGCATCACGACGGTAGACGATCCAGATCTCGGCCCGCTCCGGATGCAGAATGTGTTCCCGCGGATGTTGCGCACGCCCGGCCGCGTTCGCCACGCTGGCCCGCGCATGGGCCAGCACCAGCGGGAGGTTCTCGATGAACTCGTGGAAAGCGGAACGCTTTCGGGGGAAGTCGCGGCTCGTCTGCGGGCAAAGGCGACGAGCGAGGATGGCGCGAGTTGAGGCGATTGCCTGTTTGTGGCCCGGCCGCATCACCGTGGCCCGCATGACCTCCGACACCCGCCGGCGTTAACCTTTGATTAACCATTCGGCCTTCATCTTCCATTAACACAAGCGCCGGATTTGCCGGCCGTGTTGCGTAATTTGAAGCTCGCACCTCGGCTGGAGACACGCGATGGCCGCGACGATACTTGATTTTCCGGAGGTGCAAGCCGCACCCCGCGCCCGCAAGACGCGGACCGAGCGGACCTCGGCAGAAGTCGTGCTTTTTCCCGGCGTGCGCTACGAGCGCTGGGCGGACGAGCGGCCGAAGCACGAGGCCCCGCGCGTCGAACGCGACCGGCTTCAGCTTATCGAATAGCCGTTGGCATCTCGGGCACTTGCTGCCCCCTTGCCGCCCGTGGTTCTCCTGTGGCCAGATGCGGTAGTCGAGGTCATGGCAAGGAGACCGATCGATGTCCGATGACGCCGTCGTTGCCCAAGTTGGGCCTTATCAAGTCGAACTCGAAGAGGGGAAGGCCTATCTGTGGTGCCGGTGTGGGCGCTCCAGTCGCCAGCCGTTTTGTGATGCGGCCGGGCACAAGGGAACGTCCTTCCTGCCACTGCGCTTCGTCGCCGAGTCCACCGGCACATTCAACCTGTGCGGCTGCAAGAGCACCGACGACCAGCCATTCTGCGACGGCGCTCATAACATGCTGTGACGCGACGCGTTCCGGCGCGTGTATCTGATGCGGCACGGAATGCCGGGATAATGGCCATTCGCGGCGGAGTTGCACCACAAGCGCGCTTTACACCGGGGCGGCTTGCCCGCAATCCTTCCGTTACGAAGCGCGCAGCACTTTTCCTGCGACGAATGGAGAGGACCGGGTGGAATATTTCCTCCAGCAGATCATCAACGGCGTCACGCTCGGCTCGATCTACGGTCTCATTGCCATCGGCTACACGATGGTCTTCGGCATCATCGGCATGGTCAATTTCGCCCACGGCGACCTGTTCATGGTGTCGACCTTCATTGCACTCATCTTTTTCGTGCTGCTGACGGTGGTGCTCGGCATCGGATCGATCGCGCTGTCGCTGCTGATCGTTCTCTTCGCGGCGATGTTCCTGACGTCGCTGTGGAGTTGGGCGATCGAGCGACTGGCTTATCGGCCGTTGCGCGGATCGTTCCGGCTGGCGCCACTGATCTCGGCGATCGGCATGTCGATCTTCCTCATGAATTTCGTCCAGGTCGCGCAGGGTCCGCGCAACAAGCCGATCGCGCCGATGCTGACCGACGTCATCACGCTGCGGGAGGGCGCCAACTACGCTGTGACGATTTCCTACAAGCAATTGCTGATCATGTTCGTGACGGTGGTGCTGCTGTCGGTGTTCTGGTGGATCGTCCAGCACACGCCGCTCGGCCGCGCACAGCGCGCCTGCGAGCAGGACCGCCGCATGGCCGCGCTGCTCGGCATCAACGTCGACCGCACCATTTCGATCACGTTCGTCATGGGCGGGGCGCTCGCCGCCGTCGCAGGCGTGCTCTACCTGCTCTACTACGGCGTCGTGAACTTCGCCGATGGTTTCGTGCCGGGGATCAAGGCGTTCACCGCAGCAGTGCTCGGGGGGATCGGATCGCTGCCCGGCGCGGTGCTCGGCGGCCTCCTGATCGGGCTGATCGAGGCGCTGTGGTCGGCGTACTTCTCGATCGACTACAAGGATGTCGCGGTGTTCTGCATCCTCGCCATCACGCTCATTTTCATGCCGTCCGGCTTGCTCGGCAGGCCCGAGGTCGAGAAGGTCTGAGCGCCATGGAGAGCAATCGGGCGGATGACGAAAGCCTCGAACGTGGCGGTGGATTTTCCCAGACGATCCTCGCGGCGTCGATGGATGCCAGCAAGACGGCGGTGCTCGCGTTCGGCCTGTGCATCCCCATCGTATTGCTGCGCACCGACCAGGACATCTCCAACGAACTGATCATCGTCACTCGCGTGCAGCTCGTCTCTGGCCTCGTCACGGCCGCGTACATTGCTCGCTTCGTGTGGCTGTTGCTCGCCGAATGGCATCGCTCGCGGCCAGCGCGGGCGCCACGGGCAGTCAGGGCCGATGGCGCGCTCGTCAGTCCCGAAGCCGCGCGTCGCTTTGCGATCGGCGGCCTCATCTTTCTGTTTGCCTACCCGGCGCTGTCGCTGGCGATCGTCGGGCCGGCGGGATCGGTCAAGTGGATCGACAACTTCGGCATTCAGATCTTGATCTACGTGATGTTGGGTTGGGGGCTCAACATCGTCGTCGGGCTCGCGGGATTGCTCGACCTCGGTTACGTCGCGTTCTACGCGGTGGGTGCTTATTCGTACGCGCTGCTCGCGTCCAATGACGTCATCAAGGATGTCATGGCGGAGCTGATCGGGCCGTGGTTCTGGCCCGCGTGGGCGTTCTGGATCGGGCTGCCGGTCGCCGGCATCCTCGCCGCGTTCTGGGGCATCATCCTCGGCTTCCCGGTGCTACGCCTGCGCGGCGACTACCTCGCCATCGTGACGCTCGCGTTCGGCGAGATCATCCGCCTCGTTTTGATCAACTGGGTCGATGTCACTGGCGGCTATGCGGGCATTTCCGGCATCCCGCGACCGAGCTTCTTCGGCATTCCGTTCAATGCTTCGGATACGGGCTTCGCCGCGACCTTCGGGCTCGAATTCACGCCGTTGCATCGGACGATCTTCCTGTTCTACGTCATCCTTGTGCTTGCGCTGGTCACCAATCTCGTCACGATCCGGCTGCGCCGCTTGCCCGTCGGCCGCGCGTGGGAAGCACTGCGCGAGGACGAGATCGCGTGCCGCTCGCTCGGCATCAATACGACCAACACCAAACTTACAGCCTTTGCGATCGGCGCCGGATTTGGTGGTTTCGCGGGTGCCTTTTTTGCGGCGCGCCAGAATTTCATCAGCCCGGAATCGTTCACCTTCCTCGAGAGCGCGGTGATCCTGGCGATCGTCGTGCTTGGCGGCATGGGCAGTCAGATCGGCGTCGCTATCGCTGCTATTGCTATGGTCGGCGGCACCGAGCTGCTGCGCGAACTCGACTGGCTGAAGCAGATCTTCGGCGCCGATTTCGATCCAGCCCAGTACCGGATGCTCATCTTCGGCCTCGCGATGGTGATCATCATGATCTGGCGACCGCGCGGGCTCATCTCGGGCCGGCAGCCGACGGTGTTCCTCGGGGAGCGGCGGATGATCTCCGGCGATCTCGTCAAGGAGGGCCACGGCTGATGCGGTGGGAGACGACGCCGCTGCTCGAGATCGAGCATCTGACGATGCGGTTCGGCGGCTTGATCGCCGTCAACAACGTCTCGCTGAGCGCAGGCCGCGGCGACATCACCGCGATTATCGGCCCCAACGGCGCCGGCAAGACGACGGTCTTCAACTGCATCACCGGATTCTACAAGCCGACGTCCGGCCGCATGGCCATGAGCCATACCGGCAACGCGGCTCCCGCCGACGTCGCCGCGCTGACCGTGAGCGGCAATCGATTTGCCCGTCGCGGCGACAACGCGCTGTTCCTGCTCGAGCGGATGCCGGATTTCGAGATTGCGGCCAAGGCCCGTGTCGCGCGCACGTTTCAGAACATCCGCCTCTTCACCGGTATGACGGTGCTCGAAAACCTGCTCGTCGCACAGCACAACGCGCTGATGGCGGCATCGGGCTGGACGGTGCTCGGCCTGTTCGGCGCGCCGCGCTACAGCCGGGCGGAGAAAGCGGCGATCGATCGCGCGCGGTATTGGCTCGACCTCATCGGGCTCACCGCGCGCGCCGACGATCCTGCGGGCGATCTGCCCTATGGCGATCAGCGACGGCTCGAAATCGTGCGCGCCATGAGCAGCGATCCGCTGCTGCTGTGCCTCGACGAGCCGGCAGCGGGCCTCAATCCGCGCGAGAGTGCCGAACTCAATGACCTGCTCAAAACCATCCAGAGCCAGCATGGCACCTCGATCCTGCTGATCGAGCACGATATGTCGGTTGTCATGCAGATTTCCGACCACGTGATCGTTCTTGAATACGGGATCAAGATTTCGGACGGCACGCCGGATTTCGTGCGCAATGATCCGAAGGTCGTCGCCGCATACCTCGGCGTCGAGGATGATGAGGTCGCGCATGTGACGGGGGAGGAGCTGCGATGAGCGAAGCGCTTCTGTCCGTCCGTGGGGTGCGCACGTTCTACGGCAGCATCATGGCTCTGAAGGGTGTCGACATCGACGTCGGCGAGGGCGAGATCGTGTCGCTGATCGGCGCCAACGGCGCCGGCAAGTCGACGCTGATGATGACGATCTGCGGCAGCCCGCGCGCCCGCGACGGCGCCATCACATTCGACGGTCGAGACATCACCCGGCTGGCGACGCACGACATCGCGCGACTGCGGATCGCGCAGGCGCCGGAAGGACGGCGCATCTTCGGGCGGATGACGGTGCTCGAAAATCTGCAGATGGGCGCCGAAATTGACCGCCTGCGCCACTTCGACGAAGACTTGGAGCGCGTGACCAAGCTGTTTCCGCGACTTCGCGAGCGGCTGGCGCAGCGCGGCGGTACGCTGTCCGGTGGCGAGCAGCAGATGCTGGCGATCGCGCGCGCCCTGATGAGCCGGCCGCGCCTGCTGATGCTCGATGAACCGTCGCTCGGTCTTGCACCGATCATCGTGCGGCAGATCTTCGATGCAATCCGCGAACTCAACAAGCGCGAGGGCATGACGATCTTCCTCGTCGAGCAGAATGCCTATCATGCGCTCAGGCTCGCCGATCGCGGCTACGTGATGGTCAACGGCCTCATCACGATGCAGGGGACGGGGCGGGAGCTGCTCGAGCGGCCGGACATTCGCGCGGCGTATCTCGAAGGTGGGCGGCACTGATGCAAGACCGAGAGGCGCGACATGCCTGAATGGCTCTACGATGCCGGCCCGAACGGACACTGGTACTTTCTGCTGGTGACCGTCGTCATGGGCGGTCTGGCCGCGTACGCGACGGGAAGTGCCATCGCCGTGACGTGGCGGCCGCGCTGGCAGCTCTTCGTCTATAGCGTGTTGATTGCGGCGGCGGCCCGTTTCATCCACTTCGCGCTGTTCGAGGAGCCGTTTCTCGCGCCGCGCAGTTTCCTGGTTGATCTCGTGGTGCTCATTGCGGCCACCACAGCGGGATTCTGGATCACGCGCCAGCGCCAGATGCGGGAGCAGTACGATTGGCTGGCCCCCTCGGCAGATGGCCGGTCGGTTCGGCGCATCAGCAACTGACGCCGGCCCTGTCGCGAGGCATGGCGCGACCACAGCTCAATCCACGCATTCAAGTGCTTACCGATTGGGCGTGACTTTGCCCTTATTTCCGGGAATCCTGACGTTACGGGCGGGTTCCATCGCCTGCAGCCGGCTGCGGGAACCGCGCCGGCCCATTGAGACAGAGGAGAGCCCTTGATGAACAAGCTGATGTGGTCCGGCGTGGCCGCTGCGGTGTCACTCGCGTTGACGGGTGCTGCGAGCGCTCAGATCAAGATCGGGGTCGGTGGCCCAATGACGGGGTCGAACGCGACCTTCGGCGCGCAGATCAAGAAGGGCGCCGAGCAGGCAGCCGCGGACATCAACGCCAAGGGCGGCATCGGCGGCCAGAAGATCGAGCTGGTGTTCGGTGACGACCGCGGCGATCCGAAGGAAGGCGTGTCGGTCGCCAATAAATTCGTCGGCGACAAGGTGACGATGGTGATCGGCCACTTCAACTCGGGTGTATCGATCCCCGCGTCCGAGGTTTACGCCGAGAACGGCATCCTGATGATTTCGCCAGCATCCACCAATCCCCGCCTCACCGAGCGCAGCCTGTGGAACACGTTCCGCACCTGCGGCCGCGACGATCAGCAGGGCGAGGTTGCCGGCGCGTACCTGATCAAGAATTACAAGGGCAAGAAGGTCGCGATCATCCACGACAAGACGACGTACGGAAAGGGCCTCGCCGACGAGACGAAGAAGGCGATGAACAAGGGCGGCCTGAAAGAAGTGCTCTATGAAGGCGTGAACATCGGCGAGAAGGATTTCGCGGCGCTGGTCTCGAAGATCAAAGCGTCGGGCGCCGACCTCGTCTACTGGGGCGGCCTGCACACTGAGGGCGGCCTGATCGTGCGCCAGATGCGCGACCAGGGCGTGAAGGCGCCGATGATGTCGGGTGACGGCATCGCGACCGACGAGTTCGCCGCGATCGGCGGTCCCGGCGTCGCCGGCACGCTGATGACGTTCGCGCCGGATCCGCAGAAGCGGCCCGAGGCTGCTGCCGTCGTGAAGAAGTTCCTCGCCGCCAACTTCAAGCCCGAGGCTTACACGCTGTACTCCTACGCGACGCTCCAGGTGATGGCGACGGCGGCGGCCCAGGCAAAATCCACCGATCCGAAGAAGGTCGCCGAGGCGATCCGTGGCGGCAAGCCCTTCTCGACCGTCATCGGCTCGCTGTCGTTCAACAAGAAGGGCGACATCACGCGGCCGGACTACACGATGTACACGTGGAAGAAGGTCGAGGGTGACAAGATCACCTACGTCCAGAACTGAGCCACGCGGCGTGATGCTGCACACGGCGAAAAGCGATAGGCAGCCCTCGCGGCTGCCTTTTGTTTTGTGTGGGGCGTTGTTGCGGGCGGTCGCGTTGATCGCGCTGGCCGCGCCGGTGGCAGTACAGGCGCAAGACAACGAGATCCGCGTCGTCGCCGTCGATTCGAGCCGGGTTTTTGACCCCGACAGACCCGACGCGCGCAAGCCTGTGCTCCGGCCTATTCATGACGGCGTCGAGGAGGTCGTCGGCGCGATCAACGAACTCGGCGACCGCCTGCTCGGCCGGCGCCTCGCGGTTACGTATGAGAACGACCGCTGCGAGGCGGATGAAGCGGCGGCCATTGCCACGCGCGCCGTCGAGCAGAAAGCGCACGTCGTCATCGGCCACGTCTGTTCGAGCGGCGCGATCCGGGCCGCGGCGATCTATGCCGACGCGGGCATTGTCATGATCGCGACGGGGCCGCGCCATCCGCGTCTGACGGGGCCAACCGGACGTCGCGGCATTTTTCGCCTCGCCGGTCGCGACGATCGCCAGGCGGAGAGCATCGCGACGCTGATCGCCACGACCTATCCGGCCGCGCGCATGGCGATTGTTCACGACCAGAGCCTGCAAGGTCGCGGCATGGCCGATGAGATACGGCGCAGTGCGATCGCCGCCAAGGTCGCGCCCCTGCTCGTCGCTCCCTACATTTCCGGAACGAAGGACCATGCCGCGCTTGTCTTTCAGTTGATGGAGGCGAACATCGATCTCGTGGTGTTTCCAGGCCAACCACTCGAAGCGTCGATGATTGTCGATCAGGTCCGCAGTGCCGGCGGAAAGATCGAGACTGTGATCGGTGCCGATGTGCTGGCCGCGGATGCGCCGCCGGCGCGTATGATTGCCGCAACGCGTGAGTTCCTGGTCATGCTGCCGTGGACCGGGCGGGAATTCGGACTGTCATTGACGCCGCCGAACCCGCCCCGCCCGGCCGAGCATCTCCTGGCCGTCGCCGCCATTGAAATTTGGACGTCAGCAGTCGTCCATGTGAGGAGCCTCGACGCCGAGAGCGTCAGCGCCGCATTACGGAAGCTCGGATCGACGACCGTGGTAGGCCCCGTCCTTTTCGACGACAAGGGTGACGCCGTGGTGCCGTCGTTCCTGCCGCACGTGTGGAAGGAGGGGAGGTGGCAGGTGCGGCGATGAGCTTGCCGCCGCCCCTCATGTCGTGCTGAAAGCACGCCTCTGGCGTGACCTTCTCCCCGTAAAGGACGGGGAGAAGGGGAAGAGGCGGAGCGGCCGAAGGCCGCAAGGTGAGATCTCCAACCGAGAGGCAGCCCCGCGGCCGCAGTAGCCGAAGGCGTTGCGGACCGCGGCGAGAAAAGTCCCTACACCACGCCTTTTTCCTTCGCTTCCGGCTTGGCGACCATGGAGCGGAGTTCCTCGTTGAGGCGCGAAGTCAGCGCCGCAAATTCTGGTGGCAGCGCAACGGCGGTGTCGCGGAGTTTGGCGAGGCGGGCCTCGATCTTGGGATGGATGTCGGAAAGCTCGTCCGGATGCTCGCGCAGACGGGCGATGAGCTTGCGGATCTCGGCGAGCACGGCGCGCGCGGCGGTGAGGCTGCGGACTTCCTCGATCTGGGCGTCGAGTTCGGGTTCGCTGGCTTTCGTGCCGGTGGATTTGATCGTGACGGTCGTGCTGGCTTCGTCCGCGTCCGCAGATGCGCCGCGCGGATCCGAGCGCTCGGGCGCGGACGGTTCCGCGAAGCCGGCGGGGCGCGACGGTGACATGGGCGGTGTACCGGCGCTTGCCGGTTTTGCTGCCTTGAGCGGGGCGTCAACGCTCACACCCTCGATGCGGGTGCGCGCTTCCTCGCGGACGACCTTCATCGGCTTGACGTCGGCGGCCTTCGCGATTTCGCGGGCGAGTGCGCTCGATTGCGTCACGATGCAGATCTGGCTGCCCGCCTCACCGTCGGCGCTGGATCGCGCGATGAGGCGCGCCAGTGGCGGCAGGAAGCTCTCGTGGAGTCCGGCTTCGGGCTCGTTGATGGCGATCAGCGCGGGTTTGCGGTAGGCGGTCAGCATGGCGAGCAGGCAGATGTACTTGAGCGCCCCCTCCGACAGTTCGCGCGCCTGCAGCGGCCGCTCGATATCCGGCAGCCGCAGCCGGAAGCTTGCCTGCCCATCCGTGACCGAAGCTTCGAGGCTCGCGCCGGGGAATGCGTCGCGCAGTGGCGCTAAAAGCGACTCGGGCTCCCGCTTGATGTCGAAGATCGTCGCCAGCGCCGAGGCGAGGTCGTGGCCGTCAGCGGCGAGCGCTGGTGTGCACAGGCCGAGCGACGGCGCCCGCGCCGGGGCGTCAGAGGACAAGTCGAAACGATCGTAGATGCGCCAGCTTTCGAGCAATTGTCTGATATAGGCGAGTTCAGGATAGCTGGAACTGTCGCGGAACGCGTGGAGCGCGGTCTCCGACGGCAGCAGGTGCTGTTTGAAATGTTGGCGCTGGCCGCGCGCGTCGCGCAGGCGGACCTCGGCGCCCTGGCGGTGCATGACGATGCGCTCGCCGGAGCCGTCGTCGCCGATGCCGGTATGCGCGAGCGTCTCCTCACGGACGGTCGGCTCGTTGGGAAGCGCGGCCTCGCCCGGTTCCGGCGCCGCGATCTCGATGGCATAGCGCAATCCGGCGAAACGCGCGGTCAGCCGGACGCTGGTCGGCACGGGGCCGCTGCCGGGAGTGGATCGTCCCGCCCACAGCACGCGCGCAAGTCCGCCCTCGTCCGCCAGCAACCGGCAGATCGTGCCGGCGGCGGCGGCCTGCAGCAATTCGAGAGAGCGGAGCATGTTGGATTTGCCGACGCCGTTCTCGCCGACGAGGACGCTGACACGTTCCAGCGGCAGCCGGACGGAATGGAGCGAACGGTATCCGGCAACTTCGCAGGCAATAAGCTGCATAGGCTCTCCTCAGTCGCCGCACGGCGGCGCAACGCATGTCGACACGCCAGCGGCAAGGGCAGTGGCATTACCCGAGAGCGCGTGCAAAGAGTGGCTCAGGTATGACGCTACGACTACGGAGAAAACGTGGCCAGCGATTTGTCCGACGAGGGTCGCATTTGGGGCTTCGGCCGGCATCGGGTACAACACTAGCCACCGAGAATTTATGGAGAACTTCGGCATGAAGCGGGTCTTGATCACCGGGGCGGCGGGCGAGATCGGCACGCGGCTGCGCGCGCTGCTGAAACCGGTTTATCCACAGCTTGTCATCAGCGATGTTCGCCGGCCGACAGATCTTCGAGCCAATGAGACGTTCGCGCAGGTGGATCTCGCCGATGCGCCGGCGGTCGACGAATTGTGCCGCGGCATCGACGGCATCGTGCACCTCGGCGGCAAGTCGATCGAGGGCACTTGGGATGAAATACTCCAATCGAACATTATCGGCTGCTACAATCTCTTCGAGGGTGCGCGCAAGGCCGGCGTGAAAAGGATCATATTTGCTTCGTCTAACCATTCGGTCGGCTTTCACGAGCGCGAGTCCAAAATATCGGGCGACGTCGTGCCGCGCCCGGACAGCCGCTATGGCGTCTCGAAATTGTTCGGCGAGGGACTTGGTTCGCTCTACGCCTACAAGCATGGGATCGGCGTCACGAGCTTACGGATCGGCAACTTCGCCGACGCGCCGATCGATGTTCGCCGCCTGTCGATCTGGCTGCGGCCGGACGATCTCGTCCGCCTCATCCGCATCGGGCTGGAGCGGCCGGGGATCGTCTACGAGGTGCTCTACGGCATTTCCGACAACGACCGCGCCTGGTTCGACAACAGCCGCGCTGTCGAACTCGGGTATGCCCCCGAGGGTCGGAGTGAGCCCTACGCCGAAGCGGTCATCGCCGCTGAGCCGAAGGAGGGCAAGAGCCCGGTCGCCGAGCACTACCAGGGCGGCACGTTCTGCGCGGCCGAGTATTCCGCCGATTTCGACACCATCAAGAAAAGCCACTGAGGAGATGAGCCCGTTATGCCGGAAATCAATGCCGAGCGCGTCCTCGCCGACCTGCGCACCCTGAAGTCGGTTGCCGCCTATAAGACGGGTGTGCACCGCCCGACGTTGTCGGCCGCGCACGTTGTGTCGCTCCAGTGGCTGGAAGGGGAACTGAGCGCGATCGGCCACGAGACCACGATCGACGGGATCGCCAATGTTTTCGGCATCTCGAAGGCCACGGGCCCAAAGCTTCTCGCGGGGTCGCATCTTGAAAGTCAGAACCATGCGGGCTGGCTCGATGGCCCTCTCGGCATCGTCTACGCGCTCGAGGCCGCCCGCGCTATCCGCGCCGATATGGCGTTCGTGGATTGCGGCATCGACGTCGTCTCGTGCTGCGACGAGGAAGGTCACTTTGGCAATTTTCTTGGCAGCCGGTCGGCGGTCGGCGAACTCGACGACGAGGTGATCGGCGCGGCCAAGGATCGCACCAACGGCACCCGCCTGAGGAACGCGCTGGCGGCGGCGGGCTTTGCCGGCAAGCCACGGCATGTGATCGATCCGAAGCGTTACGTCGGATTTCTCGAAGCGCATATCGAGCAGGGCGATTGGCTGATCGCCAATGATCTCACGATCGGTATCGTCACGACGATCGTTGGAATCCGACAGTACAAGATCACGTTCGAGGGTTTCCAGAACCATGCCGGAACGACGCGGATGGTGGTGCGTCGCGATGCCGGTGTCGCGCTGGTCCGCCTCGCCGCCGCAGTCGATGAGATGTTTCCGGCGCTGGCGGCGAAGGGCACGGTTTGGACGGTCGGGCGCATCGATATCGTGCCGGGCGCGCCGAGCGTCATTCCAGGTCACGCCGAGATGGTCTTGCAAATGCGTGATCCCGACAATGCGGTGCTCGATCGGCTCGAGGCTGCGGTGACGAAGCTCGTCAACGACGCCGACTCCAGCGGGCCGTGCAAGGTATCGATCGAGCAGACGCGGCGGACCGAGCCCGCGGTCATGGCGCCGCAACTCATGGATGCCATTCGCGACGCGGCCGAGGCACACGTTCCGGGTCGGCACGTCGACATGCCGAGCGGCGCGGGGCACGACGCGATGGTCTTCTCGCGCCACATGCCGTCGGCGATGCTGTTCGTGCCGTCGATCGACGGCATCTCGCACCACTGGACGGAGAATACGAGCGACGAGGACATCGTCATGGGTGCGCGCGTGTATCTGGATGCAGCGGCACGGTTGCTGAAGGCGGCGAGATAGAGCGCGACTAGGCGCGCAACCGCCTCTGCGCCATCGCGGCTGCGGCGAGGCCGAGGACGCCGAGCACGGCCATGGCGAGATACGCCTTGGCGCCGAATGGGCCGTAGAGTTGGCCGGCCAGGAGCGTCGCGCCGCCCATGGCGATGCCGGCGGTGACGCTTGCCTGCAAGGCTTGCGCGGTGCCGGCGCGTTCGGGCGGAATGTTCTGCGCGATAAAGTGCACGGTGCCGATATGCGTCGCGCCAAACGTCAGTGCGTGCAGGATCTGCAAGGCGATCAGTAGGGGAAGCGCGGGATCGAACGCCATCGCGATCCAGCGCATGATGGCAGCACCGGCGCCGACGGCGATCAAACCCAGCGGGCTCAGCACCTTGAGCACTGCGCCGGAGCGCGCGAACAGTGCGATCTCGGCAATGACCGCGATTGCCCAGAGCACGCCGGTCCAGGTTGCGGAAAGGCCGAGGTCGCGCCAGTGGAGGACGCCGTAGACGTAGAAAACGGCGTGCGAAGCCTGGACCATGCCGGCGGCCGCGAGAAACAGCAGGAACTGCGGCGACGTGGCGAGTTCGGCGACATCGGCGTGCGAGATGCGCGGTCGCGAGGCGGTTGTCGCGCTGCCGGCGTTGTCGTCCGGTTGCGGCAGTCCGTAGGCGGCGAGCGCCGTCATGACAACCGCAGCGATGATGAGCCAGATGATGACGCTGCCGGTCCAGTGCTCGATGGCGGCGCCGCCAATGAGCGTCGCGACGATGAAGCTGATCGAGCCCCATAGCCGCATCCGGCCATAGTCCAGCCCCCGGGTGCGCACGGCGCGCATCGCCAGCGTTTCGGTCAGCGGCATGATGGTCGACGTCGTGAGCATCATCAGGGTGGTGAGTAGGATGATCGGCCACACCTGCGTGCTCTGGGAGAGTAGGACGGTGCAGGCGAGGCCGCTCCAGGCGAGGATCACCACCATGCGGCGGTGATCGCCGGAGCGGTCGGCGAGGTAGGCGACGATTGGTGTCGCGACGATGCGAATGAACAGCGGTAGCGCGCCGGCGATGCTGATTTCGGTGACGCTCAGGCCGCGCGCGTTCAGCCATAGCGGCAGGAATGGCGTCTGCAACCCGACGATCAGGAAAATCGCCCAGTAGAAAAGGGAAATGCGGGCGGCGAGCATGCGAAGGGGTTGCCCCGCCCTACAACTCGCCGTTGATGATGCGCGCGTAGCGAGCGGGATCGGCGTTGCCGCCCGAGAGGATGACGGCGACGGATCGGCCCTTGGCGGGGACTTTGCCGGTGAGGATCGCGGCGAGACCTGCCGCGCCACCCGGTTCGAGCACGAGCTTCAGTTCCTCGAAAGCGAAGCGCACGGCGGCGGCGGCTTCGGCATCGGTGACCGCGACGCCACCTGCCATCAGCGCCTTGCCGATGGTCAATGTGAGTTCGCCCGGTGACTCAGCCATCAAGGCGTCGCAAATCGAGCCGGAGAGCCGTTCGTTGCGCTCGGGCTTGCCGCTCGCGAGAGAGCGCGCGAAGTCGTCGAAGCCGGCTGGCTCGACGGTCCACATCTCGGTCGATGGGCTCGCGTCCTTGACGGCGACGGTGATGCCGCTCGCGAGACCGCCGCCAGAGACATTGACCAGCACCGCGTCGAGCGTGACGCCGCGGCGCGCCACCTCCTCCATGATCTCCAGGCCGGTGGTGCCCTGGCCGGCAATCACATCGGCATCGTCGAACGGATGCACATACGCCGCCTTGCGCTCGACGCAGAGGGCGCGTGCAATGGCGTCGCGGTCCTCGCGTTCGCGGTCGTAGGCGATGACTTCGCCGCCGAATGCCTTGGTGCGGGCGATCTTCATCGCGGGTGCGTCGGCCGGCATCACGATCGCCGACCGGAGCCCGCACAGCGTTGCAGCGGCCGCGACGCCCTGGGCGTGATTGCCCGACGAGCAGGCGACGACGCCACCCGGAAACGCCTTGGGATCGACCTGCGATATCTTGTTGTAGGCGCCGCGGAATTTGAAAGCGCCGACGCGCTGGAGGTTCTCGCATTTCAGGAAGACGCGGCCGCCGACGCGCGCGTTGAGCGCGGGGTGCTCGAGAAGGGGCGTCCTGACGGCATGAGGTGCGAGCCGTTCGGCGGCGGCACGGATCATATGGATCGTCACGGGAAGCGTCGGCATGGCGGATCTCGCAAGCAATTGTGGGTCATCGCGCGCCGGTCCGGCGCGGGCGCCTGCTCCTTACACCACACAGGGTCCCCTGGCCATTCGGACGATTGCAGCGCCCACCCGTCCGGTGGACCCTCCCCTGCCGTCTTACTGCTTAATCGGGCCCCGATTCCGATATAAGAGGAAAGTCGTTGGATAAGTCTCGGCCTTGCCGTCGCGGGGCTGTACGACTACCGCTGCGAGGCTACATCCACGGGTGCCGACAATCCGGTGTCCGTTGGCAAGGAGGAAGCACGATGGCGCGCCAGTATTTCGGCACAGACGGTATCCGGGGGCTCGCAAACACGCCGCCGATGACCGCCGAGATTGCGCTGAAGGTCGGCATGGCGACCGGCAAGATGCTGGCACGGCACGGCGGCCACCGCCTGCGCGCCGTGATCGGCAAGGATACCCGACTCTCCGGCTACATGATCGAGAACGCGCTGATGTCCGGTTTCACAGCGGTCGGCGTCGATGTCTTCCAGCTCGGCCCGATGCCGACGCCAGCCGTGGCGATGCTGACCCGTTCGTTGCGGGCGGACATCGGCGTCATGATCTCGGCATCGCACAATCCGTTCGCCGACAACGGCATCAAGCTGTTCGACGCGAATGGCTTCAAGCTGTCCGATGAGGCCGAAATAGAGATCGAGTCGCTGATCGATACGCCGTCGGGCGAACTCCTGGTGCCGGCTAATCGGATCGGGCGCGCGACCCGCATCGAGAGCGCCCAGGAACGCTACATCGAGTTCGCCAAGCGGACGCTGCCGCGCAACCTGCGTCTCGATGGCATGAGGATCGTAATCGATTGTGCCAATGGCGCCGGCTACAAGGTCGCGCCGCAGGCGCTATGGGAACTCGGCGCCGAAGTCATCCGCATCGGTGTCGAGCCGAACGGTCTCAACATCAACGAGAAATGCGGCTCGACGGCGCCGGAGTCGCTGCAGGATAAGGTCCGCGAGCTGCGAGCCGATATCGGCATTGCGCTGGATGGCGACGCGGATCGCGTGGTGATCGTCGACGAAAAGGCAACCCTCGTGGATGGCGATCAATTGTTGGCGGTCATCGCCGAGAGCTGGCGGCGGCGTGGTCGCCTGCTCGGCGGCGGAGTCGTTGCAACGGTCATGTCGAACCTGGGCCTCGAGCGCTATCTCAGCACGCTCGGCCTGTCGATGATCCGCACGGCTGTCGGCGACCGGCATGTGGTCGAGCATATGCGCAAGCACGGCTTCAACGTCGGCGGCGAACAGTCGGGCCACATCGTCCTTTCCGATTTCGCGACCACCGGAGACGGCCTCGTCGCCGCGCTGCAGGTGTTGGCGACGGTCGTGACGACGGGGCGCCCGGTCAGCGAAGTCTGCAATCGCTTCGAGCGGATGCCGCAGTTGCTGCGCAACGTCCGCTTCGCCAACGGCTCACCGCTCGAGGATGGGCGGGTCCTGGCGGCGATCGAATCCGGTCGTGCGCGGCTCGGGGCGACGGGGCGCCTGCTCGTTCGTCCGTCTGGGACCGAGCCGGTGATCCGCGTTATGGCGGAAGGCGAGGATGAGCATCTCGTCGCGGCGATCGTCGGGGATATCGTCGGCGTGGTCCAGGATGTGGCGCAGGTCGCGTAAAGCGCGGCGTGCCGCGATGACAATCAGGGAGTGGTCGAGTGTCCAGTGAGATTTTGACGAGCGTCGACGGCGGCGTGCTGACGGTGACCCTGAACCGGCCGGAGAAATTCAACGCGCTGACATTCACGATGTACGACGCCATCGCCGACATCTGCACGAATGTGCCGGCGGACGGGTCGGTGAAGGCGATCGTGTTCCGCGGCGCTGGCGGCAAAGCCTTCGCGGCAGGCACCGACATCTCGCTGTTCCGCAGCTTCGAAACGCCCGAGCAGGGCATCGCCTACGAAAAGAATGCCGACAAGGTGTTCACGGCAGTCGAGCGCTGCACGGTACCGACGATCGCAGCGATTACCGGCGCGTGTACCGGCGGTGGCGCCGGTATTGCCGCCTGCTGCGACATGCGCGTTGCGACCCGATCGCTGAAGTTCGGATTTCCGATCGCGCGTACGCTCGGCAACTGCCTGTCGGCGGCGACGCTGGAACGTCTCGTACGGGTGATGGGCGAAGCCCGCGTCATCGACCTGATCTATACCTCGCGCCTGATCGAGGCCGACGAGGCGCTGCGGATCGGCCTCGTCAACGAACTCGTAGATGATCACGAAGCGGTGATCGCGCGTTCTGATGCACTGGCGCGCCAGATCGCCGGACATGCGCCACTGACCATGCGCGCGACCAAGGAACTGCTGCGTCGCCTCCGCCAGCGCCCGGACGAGGTCAACGACGATGATATCGTCGGCATGGTGTACACGAGTGCCGATTTCCGCGAGGGACTGGACGCGTTCCTCACCAAGCGCAAGCCGAACTGGCAGGGGCGCTGAACCGCCCCGCGCTCCTATTGCATTGAGATATTCCGAACGTCTTTGACCCGCCCAAAAAGCCAGCCGTGGCGACCGCTTGCCGTCGACACGGGCTCGGCGTACGCTAACGGTTCACCCAAATAGGACGTCGATAACGGCGCCGCTTAAGAAGGGGTGTTCAATCGGGAGGTTACAGAATGACGCGGATCTCACGTCGCAAATTCATTAAAACGACAGGAGTGGGTGCGCTCGCCGCATCCTCGGGCGGCCTTGCCGGTATTCTCGCAACCGGTCGCGCGCCCGCCTACGCTCAGCAGACGACGGTGCACTGGCTGCGGTGGAACGACTTCGTTCCGGCGTGCGACCAGCTTCTACGCCAGAAGCTGTTGCCGGAGGCCGAAAAGGCGCTCGGCATCAAGGTGCGCTACGAAACCGTCAACGGTAACGATCTCCAGCCGCGCATCACATCCGGTATCCAGTCGGGCGCCGGCCCCGACCTGCTGATGCTCTTCAACAATCATCCGCATCTCTACCAGGCGAGCCTTGCCGACGTGAGCGATGTCGCGGGCGAGATCGCGAAAGATCAGGGCGGCTGGTACAAACTGTGCTCCGCCAACAGTTCGTCGGGCGGCAAATTCTTCTCGATGCCGATGGCGATCATCGGCGCGATGAACGCCTACCGCAAATCGTGGTTCGCCGAAGCGGGCTATAACGAGTTCCCGAAGACCTGGGACCAGTATCGCGACGTCGGCAAGAAGCTGAAGGCCAAGGGCTACCCGATCGGCCAGTCGCTCGGCCAGTCGTTCGGCGATCCGCCGACGTTTGCCTATCCGCTGCTGTGGTCGTTTGGAGGCGCTGAGATCGACGACAAGGGCAAGGTCGTCATCAACTCGAAGGAAACGATCGAGGCGGTCAAGTGGATGGGTGCGGCGTGGAAGGAGTCCTTCGACGAGGGCGGTCTTGCCTGGGACGACGCCTCGAACAACCGCGCATTCCTCGCCGGCACGATCTGCTCGTCGCTGAATGGCGCGTCGATCTACATCGAGTCCTCGCGCAAGCCCGAGCAATACAAGCAAGCCGACGGCAAGCCGCTCAAGGACGACATCCTTCATGCGCCGCTGCCGGGCGGCCCCAAGGGACAGTTCGGGTTCCACACCTATACGTCGCACGTGGTGCCGAGCTATTCGAAGAACGTCAGTGCGACCAAGGATCTCTTGCGCTTCATCCATAAGAAAGAGAACTACGACCAGTGGTTCTCGACCGGGCTTGGCTTCTACACGCCCGGCACGCAGGGGTGGGAAGACCACCAACTGTGGAAGAAGGATCCGGTGATGGCGCCGTTCGCGGTTGCCGGCAAGCTCGGCCTGACGCCGGGTTATCCGGGCGAGCCCAATGCGAAGGCGGCCGAGGTGCTCACCAAGTACCTCATCGGCAATATGTTCGCCGGGCACATCCGCGGCCAGAAGGCCGAGGAGGTCGTCGCCGCCTGCGAAGCGCAGCTGAAGACGATCTATGGCGGCTGACCGCTTCCGAACCTGACGTCTGGCTTCGACCGGAGTGCATTGCACTCCGGTCGTTCAGAGTCTCGGGCGGCTGGCACATGACGGCTGGCCGCCCGATCTCGCGACTTCAAACGCGTGCCTCGATCCGAAGGGATAACCGCTGATGGCTGTAGCGGCGTCGAATATCGGCGAAGTGACGGTTGCCAAACCCAAGTGGCGACCGCTCGAGAATGAGCGCAATCTGGCCTGGTTGCTGCTGCTGCCGACCATGGTGCTGCTCGGGCTGTTCATCGCCTATCCATTCATGCGCGGGCTCATGCTGTCGGTGACGGACTCGCGCGTCGGTGTGCCCGGCGAATTCGTCGGCCTCGACAATTTTCGACGGCTGGCGGTCGATCCGATCTTCCACGCGGTGGTGTGGAATACCTGCCTTTACACGCTGGTGACGACGATCTTCAAGCTCGCGCTCGGACTTTGGCTGGCGCTGTTGCTCAATCGCACGTTCAAGTTCAAGGCGTTTACGCGCGCTTTCATCCTGCTGCCGTTCATCATTCCGACGGTGCTTTCCACCTTCGCGTGGAAATGGATGTTTGATCCGACGTTCAGCGTTCTCAACTGGATGCTCTACCAGACCGGTTTCATCCGCACGGCGATCAACTGGCTGGGTGACGGCGATCTCGCGATGCTGTCGATCATCATCGTCAACATCTGGCGCGGCGTGCCGTTCTTCGCGATCTCGCTGCTCGCCGGCTTGCAGACGATCAGCCCCGACCTCAATGAGGCGGCGGCGATCGACGGCGCGCGGCCCTGGCAGCGATTCTGGCACATCACGTGGCCGCTGCTGCTGCCGGTGACGATGGTGGTCGTGCTGTTCTCGGTCATCCAGACGTTCGCCGATTTCCAGATCGTCTACGTCATGACCGGCGGCGGTCCAGCCAACGCGACGCATTTGTTCGCGACCTACGCCTACCAGCTCGGCGTCGGCACAGGGCTTCTCAGCCAAGGCGCCGCGGTGTCGCTCGCGATGTTCCCGATTTTGCTGCTGATCGTGATCGCTCAGCTTCTCTACATCCGCCGCGTGGAGGTCCGCTGATGATCGAAGGTGAAGCCTGGCGCCGGTGGGTGTACTTCCGCATTCCGCTCGCGCTGTTCCTGATCTTCCTGCTGTTCCCGTTCTACTGGATGGTGATCACCACCTTCCGACCGGACGGCGAACTGTATCGTCCGTGGCGGGCGGTGAATTACACGCCCTTCTGGACGTGGAACCCGACGCTCGATCACATCAAGTATCTGTTCACGGAGACGATGTTCGCGACGTGGATGTGGAACACGATGTTCATCGCGTTCGCATCCACGGTGATCTCGCTGATCTGCGGGGTGCTCGCGGGTTACGCGCTGTCGCGGTTGAATTTCGCCTTCGCCGGCAGCCTCGGCACCGGCATCTTCATCACCTATCTGGTGCCACAGACGCTGCTGTTCATTCCGCTCTCCGAGATCATCCGCAACTACAAACTCGGCGACACGCCGTGGTCGCTGATCTTGACCTATCCGACGTTCCTCATCCCGTTCTGTACGTGGCTGATGATGGGATACTTCAAGGCGATCCCGAAAGAACTCGAGGAATGTGCCCGAATAGACGGCGCATCGCGATGGCAGGCGATGCTCTACATCATCATCCCCGTCGCCGTTCCGGGCATCCTTTCTGCCGGCATCTTCGCGTTCACGCTGTCGTGGAACGAGTTCATCTACGCGCTCGTGTTCCTGTCGAGTCCCGAGCAGAAAACGGTGCCGGTCGGCGTCGTATCGGAACTGATACGCGGCGACGTATTTTTCTGGGGACCATTGATGGCGGGCGCGCTGCTCGGCTCGATACCCGTGGCGATCGCCTACTCGTTCTTTGTTGAGCACTACGTTTCGGGGCTCACCGGCTCGGTCAAGGGATAGACGCAATGGCAACGGTAAGCATTCGCGACGTTCACAAGCGCTACGACGACTTCCATGCCGTCAAGGGCGTCAGTCTCGAGATCAAGGACAAGGAGTTCGTGGTTCTGGTCGGGCCGTCGGGCTGCGGCAAGACGACGACGCTGCGCATGGTGGCGGGTCTCGAGACGATCACGGAAGGCAACATCCTAATCGGCAATACGATCGTCAACGAGCTGCCGCCGATGGATCGCGACATCGCGATGGTGTTCCAGAACTACGCGCTTTATCCGCACATGAGCGTCTACGACAACATGGCGTTCGGTCTGAAGATGCGGAAATTCGACAAGCCGGAGATCGCCAAGCGGGTCAATCACGCAGCCGACATCCTCGGTATCAAGGATCACCTGCACAGGAAGCCGCGCCAGCTTTCGGGTGGCCAGCGCCAGCGCGTGGCACTCGGTCGCGCGATCGTGCGCAACCCGCAGGTGTTCCTGTTCGATGAACCACTATCGAATCTCGACGCCAAGCTGCGCGTGCAGATGCGTGTCGAGTTGAAGAAGCTGCACGCGCGTCTCGGCACGACGGCGGTCTACGTCACGCACGACCAGGTCGAGGCGATGACGCTCGGCGACCGCGT